>LDZS01001804.1_pt1 | contig 19258 bp, 20 predicted proteins | sample 615471 | NCBI WGS metagenome assembly LDZS01 (sample SAMN03408295, study PRJNA278302) | terrestrial metagenome | isolation source: oil reservoir sample K3 | place: USA: Alaska, North Slope, Kuparuk formation | collected 2013
AAGCTTTAGCTGGTATTCCATTTGTTGCTGCATAACAAAAGTTTCACAATGATGTTTTTGAATATTTCCCACTCGGAGTTGACAGCTACTGCTTCTTTTCGGGAAATTGAGGGAAGGGTTCTTTTTTGCTATAATACTTGTTGGGAATGGCATTATTTGTGCTGAGGGGGTTGTGCAGTTGCTAAAAAGAAAGCATGTTTTTACAGTTGTAGCTGGAAGTTTAAAAGAACCACGCCTGAATCAAGGGTGTCGCGGAGAGTGCCAAACTTCTTGTCAGTCTGCCTGTAAAACATCATGCACAGTTGGGAATCAAGGCTGTTTGGCCTCTCAAAAATAGATTACGATTTTAGCGCCCATCTCCATCTTTTTTCCGTGGATGGGCTCTTTTTGGCTTTTGATGTCAACAGCGGTTCCCTGCATTTGCTGGATCAGGTGGCGTGGTTCTTTTTGCAAACACTCCTCTCAACTAGCAGTTGGAATGAGGCCTACAGGAGAACTTCTTATAAATTTGGCGAACGAGTAGCATCAGAAGCTACCGGAGAACTACAGCATCTTGGAGAAGAAGGACTCTTATTCACTGATGATCGCCTCTTGAAGGAATATGTTCCCAGTGAAGAATTGGGGCTTAAGGCATTGTGTCTGAATGTGGCTCACTGTTGCAATATGGCTTGCAGATACTGCTTTGTTCCTTCCCAGGTGCGTGCTGAAAATGACCTCATGTCTCCAGAAGTGGTCAAGGCAGCAATTGATTTTCTGCTTCGGGAAACCCCATACAACTATCTGTCAATCGACTTTTTCGGTGGGGAGCCTTTGCTTAATTTTGAGGCTATCGAACTGGCGGTTAATTACGCTCTTGAAGAAGGAAGCAAGAGGGGCAAGAAGTGGAAGTTTACTCTGACAACGAACACCCTTTTGCTTAATGAAAGGGTTTTTTCTCTAGCGAAAAAGCACAACTTCTGCATGGTTTTGAGCTGTGATGGCAGACCCGAGGTTCACGATTATTACCGGGTGACCCCTAATGGTAAGGGAACTCAGGCGCGGGTCGTCCGGAAGATAAGAGAGTTCCTCGACCACTGGTGTGTAGATGAGTACTACGTCCGGGGCACTTATACCCGGAGGAATTTAGATTTCTGTAAAGATGTCCTTTATCTGGCAGATATCGGGGCTGAGAGCATTTCTGTTGAGCCGGTGGCATCAGAACCGGGCCCTGAGTATGCCCTCAGGCGTGAAGATCTCCCTGTTATCAGGAAGGAATACTTCCGGCTTGCCAGGTTACTGCGGGAAAGAGAAAAACAAGGAAAAAAGATTGCTTTTTATCATTACTGTATCGACCCCCAGGGAGGCCCATGTGTGGCCAAACGCCTCACTGGTTGTGGGGCCGGTTATCAGTACCTGGCAGTTACTCCAGAAGGAGAAATTTATCCCTGTCACCAGTTTGTTGGCCATTCAGAATGGAAAATGGGTGATGTGTGGCAGGGGATCACCTCTCCGGAGATCAGAGAAAAATTCCTTAATGCCCATGTTTACCAGAAAGAACCTTGTAAAAAGTGTTGGGCGCGCTTCCTCTGTGGAGGAGGTTGCCATGCCCAGGCAGCTTTGATTGAAGGCGATCTGCTTCGTCCTCACCCTATTAGTTGCGAGATTGTCAAAAACAGGCTGGAAGCGGCACTTTACTACATTGCTCTTGGTCACCAGGCTGAAAGTGAGGAAGAAACTCTTGTTGGGAAGTCCTCATAAGAAAAAGCCGGGGCCAGAAGCTCTTCGCTTCTGGCTCGAACTTTTCTGGATCTTTTTTAAAATCGGAGCACTCACTCTTGGTGGCGGCTATGCCATGATACCTTTGATCTACCAGGAAGTTGTGGAATGTCGTCAGTGGCTGGAGAAGAAAACTTTTTTTAGTGGCTTGGTCATTGCCCAGGCGATTCCCGGGGCGAATGCAGTTAATATCGCCTCTTTTGTGGGCTACCGTAGAGGTGGCTTGTTCGGGGCGGTTGTGGCAGTCGTCGCCTGTGTTCTACCCTCATTTTTGATCATTTGCGCTCTTGGCTCTGCTTTTGTGAAGTTTGCTTCCCATCCATCTGTCTCTGGAGCCTTTGAGGGACTGCGTGCTGGAATTATTGGTCTCCTTGTGTATGTTTTGGGAGACTGGGGACGTCAACTTTTGGGCAAACCCAAAGGGTTGCTTGTTTTTTGTTTGACTCTTTTTGGTATCCTCGTTCTGAAGTGGCACCCGATTCTGGTGATCGTCCTCGGAGGAATTCTTGGATTCTTGCTTTCACCACTTCCAGAGGAAGACCAGGAGGAGGAAGATTTGGTTTGAATCCATTAGAGCTTTTTCTGGTGTTTATGAAGGTCGGACTCTTCAGCTTCGGGGGTGGGTATGCAGTTATTCCCCTTATCGCTGCCGAGGTTGTCTATCATCACCGGTGGCTGACAGCTTCTCACTTTGCTGACCTTATTGCCATTTCCCAATTGACTCCTGGACCGATCATGATCAATACGGCCACTTTTGCCGGTTGGCAGTTGGATGGCGTTTTGGGGGCTTTCCTGGCAACTTTTGCTGTTATCCTACCTGGTGCTATCCTTGTGCTGGGGTTTACTCACTGCTATGAGCGCTTTCAAGCAAACTCTCTTTTTCGACGGCTGACAGAGGGTTTTTACCCCGTGGTCGTTGCTTTGCTTGCTGCAGCAGCGGTTTTCGTGGGAGAGTCTATCGATTTCAGTTGGGAGACGTTGGTGATTGTTTTGATAAGTTGGATTTGTCTGGCGAAAAAATGGTTGTCTCCTGTTTGGGTCCTTTTGGGGGCTGCCTTCTTGGGATGGCTGCTATAGTTTCTCTGAAATTTTCGAAAATCACCCATTTTGTCCTGCCTGGGACAAAAAATGCTGTATTTTTTGTTGGGGGCAAGCGAACGCTTGTTTTTTCTTTACAGGAAAGCTTTTTTGTGCTATAATTTTCCCGGTTTATTTGACAGTAAGTTCTGCCAGATTGGGAGAGGAAGGCTGTGAACCTGGATCAGATAAAGAGAGTGGGAAGGGATCTTTGGGGCTGCGTCTGCCAACTTTTTTTCAATGATGGGTTTGCGGTTGCTCAGTGGAAAGAAGCTGTAAAAAAATGGGGAGAAGGTTGCTGGCTCTGGATTAAAGAGGATTTGCAGAGCTTTTGGACAACCTGGAAAGATTTTCGTGAAGGGAAACGGCAGGTAAGCTGGCCGGGGTGTTTGAGGAACTCCCGCATTTATGCTGGTTTGCTTGCCGGTTTCTTGTTACTTGGGGGAAACTTTTATCTTGTCAAAAGTAGCCTTGTTTATGCTGTTTCTTATCAGGGAAAAGAGATTGCTGTTGTTGCTTCACCCAGGCAGGCAGAGAGGTTAAGGCTTCAGGTAAAAGAAAACCTCGAGAAGAAGTTTGGGCAGGAGGTTGTCCTACCAGAGTCGGTCGTCTACCATGCTTTCCTGGGTGCTCGCTCCAGAATGAAGACCCAGGAACAACTGCTGGCAGCTTTTCAGGGTTTGCCCTGGCATACGCTGGGCGCAGAAATCGTTGTTGATGGAGAACCAGTAGTGGTTGTGGAGGATGTGGAGACAGCGAAAAAGGTTCTCGAGAAAATTAAAGAACAGTATAAGGCTAAGCTGGACGGGGAGAAACTGGAAGAAGTCAGTTTTCAGGAAAGGGTGGCTTTGCGGATCAAAGAAGTGGAGGTTAAGAAGATTGCTTCAGAGGAACAAGCCGTTGCTGCCTTGTGTCAGAACAAGAGCAAGCTCAAAACATACATCGTGAAAGAGGGAGATTGCCTCTGGTCGATTGCCAGGGCTCACGATCTTTTGGTAGCTGATCTTTATGCTGCCAACCCTGATCTTAAGTCAGAGCGTCTGGATATTGGTCAGGAGTTGAAGCTGGGCACTGTGGAGCCGGTGCTGAGTATAGTAACGACAAGTACAGTCGTAAAAAGAGAGTCTATACCTTACGAAGTCCAAGTGGAGTATGACCCCCGGCTCTGGAGGGGAGAAACACGGATTCTCCAGGCTGGGAAAGATGGAGAAGCAGAGGTCGTTTACAAAGTCACCAGGAAAAACGGGGTAATCGTCAGCAAGGAAGTTGTTTCCAAGCGTGTCTTGAAGGAGCCGGTTGCCAAGGTCGTTGCCCGAGGGACGCGACAGATGGTGGCTATGGCTAGGAGTTTCACCATTTCCCGGGGTTCCGGTTCTGGGGTTCTTACATGGCCGGTGCATGGGAGGATTTCCTCGGGTTACGGATGGAGAGGAAGAGAGTTCCATGCTGCTATTGATATCGCAACTTCACGGGGAACACCTGTTCGAGCTGCAGCAAGTGGTCGTGTAGTTTCTGCCGGTTGGTGCGGGGGCTATGGCTACACTGTAGTGATCGACCACGGGGACGGGCTGGCCACGCGCTATGCCCATCTCTCCAAGATCACGGTTAGGAACGGAGAGAAGGTAAGTCGGGGTACGGTTATCGGAAATGTTGGCAGTACCGGGAGGTCAACAGGTCCTCACCTCCACTTCGAGGTGATGGTCAACGGCAAAAAGGTAAATCCTTTGAATTACCTGCGTTAACGGAGGTACTCAGGTTTTTCCTGCTGGTGTGAGGGTTATGGTGATGTTCAAACTCTTTCGGGGGAGGCGCAAACTGGCGCGCCTTGTTCTTTATTTCCTCGTCGGTATTCTTGCCTTCGGACTTGTGGCTACAAGTGTCGCTTGGTACCTGGAGCCTGATTCACCTTCAGATACTGTCTCACAACCTTCAGCAAGTCCTCAAGAAGAAGATTTTTCTGGGGAACTGGAGCACCTCCTGGGTCTTGTTCAACGGTATGAAAAAATGCTTGCAGAACGACCTGATGACTTGGCGGTGCTGACCGGCTATGCTCGGGTAGCGAAAGACTTGGGTTCTTATTACCTGGCGAGTGGTGAACGGGATAAAGCGAAAGCTTATTTGGAGAAAGCTGCCGAAAATTATCAAAAGGTTCTTGTCAGGCAAGAAAGTGACAGCTTACACCTGGAGTTGGCCGATGTCTACCAGTTACTGGAGGAGTATGCGAAGGCAGAAAGGGAAATTGATGCTGTCTTAGCGAAACAACCTGAACATGTGGGGGCAAGGATTCAGAAAGGTTTTTTGAAAGAAGCAGAAGAAGATTGGGAGGCTGCCCTGAAGATCTGGTCGGAACTTGCAAAAGTCGAGGGAGAAGCAGAAGTCCGCAGTTTCGCTGAAAGTAGGAAACAATACATCAAAGAAAAAATCGGGTCTTCCTAAAGGTTTTCTCACCCTGCGGCCCAAATTTGGGGTTTTGTTTTGGGCTGACTGCAGGTTTTTTTGTTTTTTTGTATAATGAGAGAGTAGCATTACTTTTTTCATGGTCTGAATCGAGAAATCCCTATTTGCAGAAACTAACGCTGATACCTTTGGTTGGTAGGAACTTTCTATGAAGGTTGAAGAAGGAATACGGTTAACTGTCGGAGAATATCGACAATGAATTCCCGCTTTATTTTGACAACTTTGGGGAGGACTAATCAAGAATGAAGTTTCTGGTAAGTGGTGGTCGTAGGCTTCAAGGAAAAGTGCGCATCAGTGGTGCTAAGAATGCTGCTCTTGTCTTGATAGCTGCGAGTGTGATGGCAGCTGATGATGTTGTCCTGGACAATGTTCCCAGGATTGCTGATGTGGACACCCAGTTGCAGATTGTTGCCTCACTTGGCGGTCGCTTTGTTTGGGAAGGAGAGAATACCGTCAGGATTTCCTGGCCTGAAGGGATAGAAACGACAACAACCCCTTTTCAACTGGCCAAAAAGCTTCGGGCATCTAACCTGTTTTTAGGGGCGCTTTTGGCCAGAACAGGGAAGGCAGAAATACCACTCCCTGGTGGTTGCAATATTGGTTCTAGGCCGATGGACCTTCATCTTAAAGGACTGCAAGCACTTGGGTTTGAGGTGAAACTAGAGCACGGCTTTATCAAGGCTTGGGCGAAAAAACCTACCGGAAACAGGGTTTACCTGGATTTTCCCAGCGTTGGGGCCACCGAAAACATTATGATGGCTGCTGCTGGGATTCCTGAGGTCACGGTGATCGAGAATGCCGCCAAGGAGCCGGAAATTGTTAACCTTGCCAGTTTTCTAACTGCTTTGGGGGTGAAGGTGCGGGGGGTAGGGACGGATATCATCAGGATTGAAGGTGTCAAGGAGAGGGGAGGGGCGCGTTGTGGCGTGATCCCTGACCGCATTGAAGCAGGGACCTACATGATCGCTGCTGGGATAACTGGGGGAGAAGTGACCCTGGAGAATGTTATCATTACTCACCTCCACCCCGTCATTGCCAAACTCGAAGAGGCTGGTCTGAAAGTTGATGTGGGTGAAGACACTCTTACTGTAACTCCTTCCGGTGAACTCAAAGCGACTGATATCAAAACTCTTCCCTATCCAGGCTTTCCTACGGATTTGCAATCCCCAATGATGGCCCTCCTTTCCGTTGCCAAAGGGACGAGCACGATCGTGGAAAACGTTTTCGAGAATCGCTTCCAGGTTGCGGATGAATTGAAGAGGATGGGAGCCCAGATTAAGGTGAAAGGCCAAACAGCGATTGTCGAAGGAGTTGAAAAGCTTTACGGAGCCCAGGTCAAAGCTACTGATCTCCGGGCTGGTGCTGCGTTGATTATTGCTGCTCTTGCTGCCGAGGGAGAAACAGAAATCTGTCAGGGAGAGTTGATCGCTCGAGGCTACGAAAAGATCGAGGAGAAACTGAGCGGACTGGGGGCCAAGGTCAGGGTGGTCTGAGAGGTTTGATGTTTTTGGGAGGGGAGAAAAGTGATTTGCACAACTGTGATCAAGTTTCGGCTTCCTGGGCTAGAACTCTCCCTGGAGATCGTTAGCAACACCGAGGAATTGATTACTGATCCGACAGATGATGACCAAATCCCCTACTGGGCGGAACTCTGGCCTGCAGCAAGGGGTCTGGCGCAATACATCTGGGAATCAGTGGATTTCCAAGGGGAAACTGTGCTGGAATTGGGTGCAGGGCTTGGTTTGCCAGGGCTTGTGGCAGCCCTCAAGGGGGGCAAAGTGACGCTTACAGATTACAAAGAGAGCGCCCTGGAGATCGCTGCTAGAAATGCTGCCAGGAACAACATTGAAAATGTGAGTTGCCTACTTGCTGACTGGCGGGATTTCCGGGTTGAGCAAAAATTCGACTGGATCATCGGGTCAGACGTGCTTTACAATCCTTCGCTAAACCCCTATGTGGCCTCTATCCTGGAAAAGAACCTGCGGCCTGGTGGTCAGTTGATTTTTTCCCACCCTGGGCGAAAGGTTACCCACGAGTTTTTGCGGGAATTGGTGCAGAGGAAAGGGATGATCGAGAAGAACGAGTATATTCCTGTTACCGTGGACCATCCAGTGCTCCCTTGTTACGAGATCGAAATCCACCATTTGATTTCTCCGCGTTGATAATCCCTCCAGTTGGGGGCAGGAGTTGGTTGCATGTTGATCCAGGTCATTGCTGTTGGGAAGTTGAAAGAGCCGTTCTATCAAGCTGCCCAAGAGGAGTACTGCAAAAGGCTGAAGGGCTACACTAATCTCCTCGTGGAAGAGGTACCTGATGAGAAGCTTCCACTTGATGGCGGAGTTCAGGCGCTTCGCAAGGTGCGCCAGCGTGAAGGCCAACGCCTTCTAAAAAGGCTCAAGCCCCACGGGAGGTGTATTGCACTCGATCCTCGCGGGAAGATGTTCAGTTCCGAAGAATTTGCTTCCTGGCTTGGTGACCAGATTAACATCGGTGTCAATCTGATTTCCTTCCTTATCGGCGGAACCGTTGGGCTACCTCCCTTTGTTCTCGAAAAAGCCGATCTCGTTTGGTCATTATCCCGCCTGACTTTTCCCCACCAACTGGCAAGAGTGATTTTGCTGGAGCAGTTGTACCGCGCCTTTAAGATTCTGCGGAATGAGCCTTACCACTATTGACGAATTGGTGCCAAAGGAAAACTCACCTCCATGTCGAATCTTCCTAGTATACCTGATCTTGGTGGGGGAGGGATATGGGGGCTAAGGTTCGCACAGGGATCGCTGGCCTTGATGACCTTTTTTATGGAGGGATTCTTGAGGGTAACATCATTCTTCTCGAGGGGATCCCTGGTGCTGGCAAGACGACACTATTCATTTATCGGGGGATTGAGAAGTTCAATGAACCCGGGATCATTCTCACCTTCGAGCAGTTTCCAGAAGCTCTCTACAGGGATGCTTCTAATTTCGGCTGGGACCTGCGGAACCTGGAAAGGTGCAACAAACTTCGCGTTGTTTGCACCTCTCCGGAGACGGTCCTTTCCCCGGAATCCGTCATCATTGAGGAAGCGGTACGTGAAATCGGGGCCCGTCGTTTGCTTGTCGATAGTGTGTCCCATTTTCACCAGGTGATTGCCGAACCCTTGAAGTTGCGCCAAGCGTTTTACAGTTTCTGTAATGGTCTCAGAAGACTCGGTTTAACTCCACTTCTTGTCAAAGAGCAGAGACATACTGGGGAAAGCGACTATTCTTTTGAGGAGTTTATCGTTGATGTAGTGATTCTCCTGGACTACGCTTCTCATGGGCCCTGGCACCGCCAGCGGAATATTGAAGTTGTAAAAAGCCGCGGTCAGGCGCACGTCCCGAGAAAACATTCACTGCAGATTGGGGAAAAAGGGGCACGGGTCTTCGTTCTCAATTCCTTAATTTCTGGCGAGATCAGAGCTTCCTGGCGACCTCTTGTGAAGACAGGGATCGAGGGGCTCGATGAGGTTTTGGGTGGGGGTTTTCCTCGGGGTGCGAGCATCCTTGTTCATCCTTGTTGAAGGAGGGGCAGGCACTGGGAAGACACTGCTAGGTATCGAATTTCTTGTGTGTGGTGCTAAGCATTACAAGGAAAAGGGTGTTTTCGTTTCTTTTGAAGAAAGTCCCCAGGTGATCCAGACCAATGCTAACGGATTACCCTGGAACTTGCAGCATTTGGTTGAGAAAAGGATGCTCGAATTCCTTTACACAGAACAACTGGAAGTAATCAGAGGACTTGTTCAGGGAGGCATCTTTCTAAAGACTGAACTCGTTCGGCATCGAAGGGTGCACTTCATTGAAGTTTACAAAATGCGAGGGACCGGTTACCTTCCCGGGTGCCATCTTATGGAGGTGAGTGGTTCCGGGATTAAGGTTTTCCCTCGCTCGGGAGGATGAAAAGGTGCAAAAGAGGGCTTATTTTGGTGTTGAAGGGCTTGATAGGCTGATCCCTCAGGGGATGTGTTATGGTTCTCAGATCATGGTTCACGGGGATACCGGGGTGGGGAAAACAGTTCTTGCTGCTGAATTCATTAAAGAAGGTTTGCGGTGTGGAGACACCTGTATCTATGTTTCCTGTGATGAACCACCTGAGGTGATGCGTCGCTACTTGCAGAGTTTTAAAGTAGGTACCCGCGCTTACGAGGAAGCTGGCCGCTTAATCTTTGTGGATGCTTATGAAGAAGGGACGAGCAGGGAGAAGTACCACTTTTCCGAACAGAATAGTTTGGAAAAATATTTCGCCCTCGAGAAAGAGCTTCTCAACAAGCTTCAGAGTGAGGACAAGCAGATCCGTCTCATTGTTGATAGTTTGAGCACAATGTTTACCCTCTTTGACGAGGTAGAAGTCCTTGAGTTCCACCGGAGCAGGCTGAAGTTCCTAAGGAAGGCTGGAGTCCTTGTACTCGATGTTTTTGTTGATGGGGTGCTTAGTGACCGGGTGATGACTGTGGTGAGCCACCTTTACAGTGTGATCTTGAGAATGAAGTTCGGGGGTTCGGGGGTTTATCCAGTCCGTTTGCTGCAGATCGGAAAGCTGCGCAGTGGCAAGTTTACCTCAACACCTTACATGTTCTGGATCAGTCCCATCTTTGGGATCCTTGTGGCCTCGGAGTTGGGGGGTGTAGAAGTTGGATGAGAGCATCGAAATCTACAGAAAGGTCCTTAACTATCTTTATTTGACCCTGAGCAAAACAGTCTCTGCCATTCCTTTCAGTGGTAAGTACTGGCTCGAAGAAGTGACCCGGGGTGTTGGAGAGCGTGTTCTCGATGAGTACGGGAAGAAGCTGGAAATCACCAGTGAGCGTCCTGTTGATATTTGCAGGGCCTACCTGAGGATGCTGGATAAGGAAGGTTTCCTCAGGGCGAGTGCCTACCAATTGGAAGAAGAAGGTGACAACGTTCTGGTTACCTTGAACAGGGGCCGCTGTGTTTACCAGGATTTTTGCCGGGGTGCTGAAAAGGAAGGCCTTTTTTTCTATTGCCCTCGGGTTGGGGCGCTTCAGGCAGCTCTACAACGGGTTCTGGGTGTTGAATACTCCAGTACTGTGGAGATTGATCCGGAAACTGATACCTGCCACTGTCGGATCTTTCCGGCGAAGCGCCTGAAAACAGAAATCGTCACCCGGGAGGGTGATCTTTTGAAGATTGCCGGGGAGAGAGCAATTCTCTTACCAAAAGAGACTTATTCCTCGATTCTGGTGGCCATCAGGGAACACGCGCCTCACATTCTGAAAACTGTTCTTTACGACTCCGGTTACCGCTCGGCCTTAACCCTTGCCCGACAGGCAAAAGAGTATTACAGTGATCCCAGGGAGGCGCTTGAAGCGGTATTCGAGGAACTCCGGAATGATGGCTTGGGGCGTGTAGAACTTGTTGCTCTTGACCTGGAAACCGGGCATGCTGTAGTCAGGTGTTATAATTCTTTCGAAGCGGCTACAGTGCAGAGATACGGGCAACTCTACCGAACCCCTCGCGTTGTTTGTGACCTCCTGCGGGGGATGCTTTCTGCCTCTTTGAGCATTATTCTGGAGAAACCCATTCTCTGTGAGGAGATGAAGTGCGAGGCCCTTGAGGGAGAATTTTGCGAATTCCATGCCTTTCCTGAGGAGTTGGAAGAAGGAGAGGCAGGGAGTGAGGCCTTTGAGTAAAGGTGAGCAAGGTGTTCACCTCGAACTCCTCACCTTTTTCCAAACCAACCCTCATACCAGGGACACGGTTGAGGGATTGGCCCGCCGCTTGCACCGCCCGGTTGAGGAAGTGGCGGCAGCAGTGGAAGTCCTCATGAAAGCGGGGTTTCTGGAAAAGAGCGGTAGTGGTAGTTCCCTTGTTTATAGCTTGCGTCGTGGGGGGTTAATCAGAACGTATTTTGAGGAACGATAGTGGATAGTGTCGTCAGGATAACGGCGCTTGTGGCAGGTAAAGGCGGGCATCAGCGGAACAGTAGTGATAAACTTCGCCAAAAAGCTGTTGCATAAAAGCCCCTTTGTGCCGGATAATAGGAAAGTGAGTAAAAAATTTGCGACTGAAAAGGTGTTAGTGATGGGTGTATTGGAGAGGATCAAAAGCAGAATCTGTCAAGATCTTCGCGAAGCAGCTCAAGAGGCGAAATCACAGGGAAAAATTGAATATGACGAGTTGCCTTCTTTCGTTCTCGAGGTTCCCCGTGAGAAGGTGCATGGGGATTTTGCCACCAATTTGGCAATGATCCTGGCGAAGAAAGCTGGACAACCTCCCCGCAAAATCGCTGAAACCATTGTCCAGTTTTTCCCTGTTGGGAAGAACTGGGTGCGCAAAGTGGAAGTAGCCGGTCCTGGTTTCATTAACTTCTTCCTCGAACCTTCCTGGCTTTATCAGGTTTTACCTGAGGTTGAGGAGGAAGGAGAAAACTACGGCTGTTCACAGATCGGCAAAGGCAAAAAGGTGCAGGTGGAGTTCGTAAGTGCCAATCCGACGGGCCTTCTCCACATGGGGAATGCGCGGGGCGCTGCCCTTGGAGACACGTTGGCGAATATCCTTGCTGCTGCAGGTTATGACGTCACGAGGGAGTTTTATGTTAATGATGCCGGAAACCAAATCGAAGTGTTCGGGCGCTCTCTAGAAGCACGCTATCTCCAGTTGCTAGGTCAAGATGTTCCTTTTCCTGAGGACGGTTACCCTGGTGAGGACCTTGTTGAGTGTATGAGAAATTTGATCAACGAGGTTGGGGATAAGTATCTGAAGGTTGATCCTCAGTTGCGTAGGGAACACCTGATCAGGTATGCCTTGAAGGAAAAACTGCAGCAGATGGAAAAAGACCTCGCTGATTTCGGGGTAATTTATGATGTTTGGTTTTCAGAGCAGTCCCTCCATGATTCCGGGGCGATCGAAGAAGTATTGAAGGAACTTAAAGAGAAGGGTTATCTTTACGAAAAAGATGGTGCTTTGTGGTTTCGGGCAAGCCTTTTTGGGGAGGAAAAAGACGAGGTTCTCGTCAGGAGCAATGGTGTCCCGACTTATTTTGCTGCCGATATTGCCTACCACAAAAACAAGTTCGATCGCGGTTTTGACCAGGTGATCAACATCTGGGGAGCCGACCACCACGGTCATGTCTCCAGGCTAAAAGGCGCTCTCAAGGCTCTTGGCTATGATCCCAACCGTCTTCAAATCATCATCATGCAGTTGGTGCGCCTGTTTCGTGGTGGGGAACTAGTCAGGATGTCCAAGCGCTCCGGAGAGTATATCACTTTGCGGGATCTCGTCGAAGAAGTAGGCAGAGATGCTGCCCGCTTCTTCTTTGTAATGCGGAGCGCTGACAGCCACTTGGATTTCGACATGGATCTGGCCAAAAAGCAGTCCGAGGAAAATCCTGTTTACTACGTCCAGTACGCCCATGCCAGGATCTGCAGTATCTTGCGCCAGGTAAAAGGGGAGCTTCCCCGGGCCGGGGAGGTTCCTCTGGAGGCTCTTCAGGAACCTGCAGAGCTTGAACTCATCAGAAAGATTGCTGATTATCCAGGAGAGGTCATTTTTGCGGCAACTCACCTGGAGCCCCACCGCCTTGCTCACTATGCGTATGAACTGGCAACCCTTTTCCACGGGTTTTATACCACCTGCCGCGTCCTTACTGATGACCCTGATTTACGGAGAGCACGTCTCGTTCTTGTCAATGCAACCAGGATTACCTTGCGGAATGTGCTTAGCCTTCTAGGAGTTTCTGCACCTGAAAGGATGTAGATGATTCCAGTTGTAAAGGAGGACAGGGTATGGTTAGTGGAGAGGGATGGAAAGAAAAAGAAGAAATCCTTGATTTTGTGTATCAGTTGCTAAAAAACAACGGTCATCCTCTTCACTATTCCGTTTTGATGGAAGAGGTCTGGTCTCGCTTCCCTCTTCCTGAGGGAAAAGACCTGGTCGAGGCGAAGACAATGTTTTATACCTGGATCAACCTCGATTCTCGTTTTGCCTACATGGGTCAGGGGCAGTGGGGATTGCGGACCTGGACACCTCAGAAAGGCTCTCGCAGGGTGCCTTTGCTGACACTGATGCATAAGACGCTGGACTACAACAACGGCTTCCAGACGCGCATCACTGATCGGGAGCGGTTGCGGGAAGATGCGTTTGCGGTCGATGGTGGTCTCCTTGAGCAGGACAATGACGCTGATGATCGCGAGGAGTTTTTAAACCTTGAGGAAGATTGAGTTTAGGGGGGTTAGCCGTGAGGGTGCGCTGGTATGGTCATGCCTGTTTCTGCTGTGAAGGTGGAGGAGTGCGTTTACTCACTGATCCCTTCAGTAAAGAAGTGGGCTACCCAATACCCCAGGAAACGGTGGACATCGTTACTGTAAGCCACGACCACTACGATCACAATGCTGTTGACCTGGTTCCTGGCAGCCCGGTGGTTGTCAGGGAACCTGGGAAACGTGAGGTGAAAGGGATTCCCATTAAAGGAATTTCAGTTTTTCATGATGAGGTCAGGGGGGCAAAAAGAGGGAAAAATATCGTCTTTGTGTGGGAAATGGAAGGGCTTCGCCTCTGCCACCTGGGTGATCTCGGTCACATTCTGGAACCGGTCACGGTTTCGGAAATCGGAAAAGTTGATCTCCTGTTCATTCCCGTGGGTGGCATCTACACAATTGACGCCAAAACAGCTGCAAAGGTTGTTGACCAGTTGCAGCCCCGGCTGGTGGTGCCTATGCATTACAAGACCCCGGCCTTGACCTTTGAACTGGCTCCAGTTGACGAGTTTTTGCGCTATTACGAAAACATTCGTAGAGAGAAGGTTCTTGTCTGCGATGCGGAAAACCTGCCCGAGAACCAAGAAGTTATTGTTCTCGATTACAAGGCCTAAAATAAAGCTCGCTCTTTGCATTGTTTGTTGTCGCTAAGTTTGAGGTTTTAGAAGAACTGCTGAAAAGAGGGGAGAGGATTTGTCGAAGTTCATTTTTGTAACAGGTGGAGTTGTATCTTCGCTTGGGAAAGGGATTACAGCAGCCTCTCTGGGTCGGCTTTTGAAAAGCCGTGGGTTTAAGGTTTCTATTCAAAAGTGTGATCCTTATATCAATGTGGATGCTGGAACAATGAGCCCTTACCAGCATGGTGAGGTTTTTGTCACCGATGATGGAGCAGAAACAGACCTTGACTTGGGACACTATGAACGTTTCATCGACAGGAATCTAACCAGGCACAGTAACATTACCGCGGGCCTGGTCTACTGGTCAGTGATCCGCAAAGAGCGGCGTGGAGATTTTCTGGGAGGGACTGTTCAAGTCATTCCCCACGTTACCAATGAGATCAAGGAATTGATCCAGCGCGTTGCCATTGAGGAAACACCTGATGTCGTGATCACGGAGATCGGTGGGACAGTAGGGGATATCGAGTCACTCCCGTTTCTGGAAGCGATTCGCCAGTTAAAAGCAGATGTTGGCCGTGACCGTGTTCTTTACATCCATGTAACTCTCGTTCCTTACCTTAATGCAGCAGGTGAACTGAAGACTAAGCCTACCCAGCACAGTGTCAAGGAATTGAGGAGTATCGGAATTCAGCCTGATATCATCGTCTGCCGCTCAGAGCGTCCTTTGACGCGGGAAGTCAAGGATAAAATTGCGCTTTTTTGTGATATCGAAAGAGAGGCGGTGATCGAAGCTGTTGATGCCGCTTCGATTTACGAAGTCCCCTTGAAGCTGGAGCAAGAAGGTCTGGCGGAGATCGTGATCGAGAAGTTGGGGCTGCCCAAGAGGGAACCTGACCTCCGGGAATGGCAGGAACTTGTGGAGATCTGCCTCAAGCCCAAGAATCGGGTGAAAATTGCTGTTGTAGGCAAGTATGTTGACCTCAAGGATGCCTACCTGAGCCTCAGTGAGGCACTCTGCCATGGGGGAATTGCCCACAATACCGCGGTTGAGATCGTGTGGGTGGATGCGGAGCAGGTTGAGCAGGGAGACCTGGGCGAGATTTTTAGTGGCGTTTCCGGGATTCTTGTCCCTGGTGGGTTTGGAGGCCGGGGTGTCGCTGGAAAAATCAGGGCAATCAATTATGCCCGAACCCGTGGAGTTCCTTTTTTGGGAATCTGCATGGGGATGCAGTGTGCGGTGATCGAGTTTGCCAGAAACGTCTGTGGGCTGAAAGCTGCCAATAGCACAGAATTCGACCCTGAGACCCCTTATCCAGTAATTGACCTCCTTCCCGACCAGCGAAATATTGAGGATTTGGGAGGAACAATGCGGTTAGGATTATACCCTTGCAGGCTTCTACCAGGCTCACGGGCCGCCCAGGCCTATGGGGTAGAAGAAGTTAAAGAACGCCATCGCCATCGCTACGAGTTTAACAACAGATTCAGAGACCTTCTTGAAGAAAAAGGTCTCAAGGTAACGGGGACTTCTCCTGATGGGGTGTTGGTAGAGGTTGTCGAAATTCCAGACCACCCCTGGTTTTTAGCGTGCCAGTTTCATCCTGAGTTTAAGTCACGCCCGACCAGACCGCACCCGCTTTTCCGTGCTTTTGTGGGTGCTGCTCTTGCCTACCAGGAGAAAGAGTTGACCCAGTTGAGGAGGTAGCCTTTTTGTATCAGTTCTGGTTGATTGAAGAAAAGGACAAGGATTTGTTCAACGGTTTTATCAGTTCTTCTCCAAAGCCTCATTTTCTCCAGACTTACGAATGGGGTGAACTGAAAAAAAGGACTGGATGGGAGCCCCTTAGGGTGTTGCTTACCAGAAATGGGGAGCCGATCGCTGCAGTTTCTCTGTTGATGCGGTCACTTCCTGCTTTCCAGCGGACGATACTTTATGCTCCTCGGGGTCCTATATTTGGGGAAAGGTGTGACCAAGAGGGAGAAGACGTCTTTTGGAATGAAGTGGTAAAACTTGCCAGGCGCCACAGAGCGATCTTTTTAAAGGTTGATCCTGATGTTCCGGTTAATAATCAAGAATACCGGTTAAACCTGGAGAAGCGTGGTTTCCGTCCTCAGGGAACGAGGGAAGGCTTTGGTGGGGTCCAGCCTCGCTTTGTCTTCAGGTTGGATTTGACTCCTTCAGAAGAACAACTCCTGGCTGCCATGCACAGCAAGACAAGATATAACATTCGCCTGGCGATGCGTCGGGGTGTTCGGGTGCGGTTGGCCGAGACCAAGGATGATCTTAAAATTTTTTACAAGCTCCTTCAGGAAACTGCCAAGCGTGATCGATTCTTGATCCGCTCTTACGAATATTTCGAGGGCATCTGGGACCTCTTTGTGGTTTCCGGAAAAGCACGGGTCTTCCTGGCTGAGTATCAGGGGGAGATAATTGCCGGGACACTGGCCTTCCACTGCGGAGATCGGGCCTGGTACCTTTACGGTGCCTCCGGGAACAAGCACCGCAATGTGATGCCTAACCACCTTCTTCAGTGGGAAATGATCCGCTGGGCGCGTTCCCTTGGATGTAAGATATACGATTTTCGGGGAGTTCCCGGTGACGATAATCCCGAAAATCCCCTTCACGGACTCTACAGGTTCAAAAAAGGTTTTGGGGCCGAGTTCACAGAATTTATCGGGGAATACGATTTGGTTATCTCTCCTTTCTGGTATTTACTTTGGAAGAAGCTCTTTCCGTGGTATCGAAGGGTTGTCCAGGGTCGCCTTCAGGAAGAGTCGGTTTCAGGTGATTAATATGAGTGATTACCAAAGCAGCAAAACCCGCTGGGTCAGGATCAACTTGGGTGCAATTGCGCACAACGTGGCTCAGGTAAGCCGGGTGTTGAGGCCAGGAGTCAAGCTTTTGGCAGTTGTCAAAGCAGATGGTTACGGCCACGGGGCACTCCAGGTGGCGAGAGTGGCTCTTGCTCATGGTGCATCAATGCTGGGGGTGACTCATCCTGAAGAAGGGATCAAGCTGCGGGAATCAGGAATCACTGCTCCAATCCTGGTTTTCCGTCCTTTGCTCCCGGGTGAGGAAGAGGTTGCTCTTGAATATCGATTAACTCCTTCTTTGTCCAGTTTCGAGCAAGCAAAGCTTCTTGCTGAAGCGGCGCGGCGTCGGGGAATCCGGGTGGCTGTCCACTGGAAAATCGAGACCGGAATGGGCCGGACCGGGTTTACCCCGGCATCGTTCAAGGATTGTCTTGATCAACTCCTTGCCCTCCCAGGTCTCATTTGGGAAGGAATTTACACCCATTTCGCTGCTGCCGCCGGGGACAGGGAATTCACCTATCATCAGTTTCATCAGTTTGTAGAACTGCTGGAGTCCCTTGAAAGTAAGGGGATCAAGTTCCCGATCCGCCATGTCTGCAATAGTGCGGCGACACTTCTTTATCCGGAGATGCACCTGGACATGGTGCGGGTGGGAACGTTGCTCTATGGTCAGCTTCCAGCGGGGATCAAAGACTCTCCTGTAACTCTTAGGGAGACGTGGTCATTCTGGACGCGAATCATTCACCTGCAGCGTGCTTCGCGGGGCAGCACAATTGGGTATGGGAGGACTTATCGAATACCCAGAGATACCGTTTTGGCGATTCTTCCTGTTGGTTATCACGATGGCTTTGGTGTGGATGTATTCCCTCGACCTGCGGGTTTGATTGACTTGGCGAAAATACTCGCAAAAATTGCTGGGTCCTATTTTGGCCTTCCCTGGGGTTCTTTTTACGTGCAGGTTAATGGGAGGTATGCGCCAGTTGTCGGAAGGGTGGGGATGGAGCTGACCTGTGTCGATGTTGGCACCATTCCTGATGTAAGTGTGGGGACACCGGTTTTGCTCCCGTCACGGAGAACTGTTCTCAGTGAAACAATCCCTCGTGTTTATGAAGAATCACAGGTTGTGACTGATATTCCCGAAAAAGATGAAAAAATTTTTTGAAATAAAAGGATTTCTTTTTGTGGTGAAGAATAACAAAAGCAGAAATCGAAGAAGTTAAGGAGGTAGTTCAAGCTATGCTTGTGGCAACAGATGTTGCAGTTGCTCTTCGCTGTCCCAACTGTGGCAGGATCAAGTTTCAAGGGCTTTCGCTGTTTACTTTTTCTGCCCAGAAAACGGTGAGGTTTACCTGCACATGTGGTACACCCTTGCTTGTGATCAGCACCAAAGACCGGAGAGTTTTTTATATTCAGTTGGACTGCATTATGTGTGAAGGCAGACACCTCTTCCAGCACACCTTGAGGGAGATCTGGTCATCTGATGTGCTCAGTTTGGCCTGTGAGGAGACAGGGATCGAGGTCTGTTTCTTGGGACCCCCCGAGGAGGTCAAGAGGTGTATTGAAGAACAAGAACGTTCTTTAAAAGAGATGGCCGAGGATTTAGGGTTTTCAGATTATTTTGCCAATCCCGAAGTGATGTATGAAGTTCTCGATTTTTTGCATAATATTGCAGAAGAAGGAAAACTTTCGTGTGAGTGTGGCAACTTCCAGATCGAGGTGGAAATCTTTGCCGACAGGATAGAGTTGAGGTGTCCTGGTTGCGGAGCGATGGGAATCATCAACGCAGAATCAGAAGAAGACCTGGAAACTCTCAAGGACACCTGGGAGATTAGATTAACCCCTGGAAGCCTTCAGTTTCTGCGGTTTGGTAACATCGGAGGGAAGAAGCGGCGTTCGAAAAAATGATAAGGGGAGAAAGCGATGGGTTTGGTGAGCGTTACTGAGCTTTTGAAACGAGCTGAGGAGGGCGGGTATGCCGTCGGTGCTTTCAATTGCAACAATATGGAAATAGTTCAGGCGATCATGGCAGCAGCAGAAGCAGAGCGCGCTCCGGTGATTCTCCAGGCGAGCCAGGGTGCCATCAGGTACGCTGGAATCAATTATATTGTGGCAATGGTCCGGGAGGCGGCTGACCAGGCGACCGTTCCTGTGGCTCTACACCTGGATCACGGAACAGATTTCAATCAGGTGATGCTCTGTATCCGCCATGGTTTCAGTTCTGTAATGATCGATGGTTCGCGGCTGCCTTTGCCAGAAAACATCGCCCTTACCAAGAAGGTGGTGGAAGTAGCCCACGCTGTTGGTGTCTCTG
>LDZS01001805.1_pt1 | contig 19225 bp, 19 predicted proteins | sample 615471 | NCBI WGS metagenome assembly LDZS01 (sample SAMN03408295, study PRJNA278302) | terrestrial metagenome | isolation source: oil reservoir sample K3 | place: USA: Alaska, North Slope, Kuparuk formation | collected 2013
AGCTTTAGCTGGTATTCCATTTGTTGCTGCATAACAAAAGTTTCACAATGATGTTTTTGAATATTTCCCACTCGGAGTTGACAGCTACCTTCCGAAGTTGGATTTTGACTTCAATAGTATTCTATACTATAATAGTGACGTGTAATTATCGCGTTCTCATAACCGCGTCCAGTGTGGCGTATTTTCGCGTTTAGCCAAAAATTTAGAGGAGGGAATCATGTTTTGAAGATTTATGATACTGGGTTCTTGAGAAATATAGCCGTTATCGGCCACGGGGGCTCAGGAAAAACTTCCCTCGTGGAAGCAATGCTCTACAATGCCGGACACACAAATCGCCTTGGAAAAGTTGATGAAGGCAACACAGTTACTGATTTTGCTCCTGAGGAAATAAAAAGAAAGATTTCTGTAAACACCACACCTGCTCCCTGTGAGTGGAAGGATTGCAAAATTAACCTTTTAGATACACCGGGGTACTCTGACTTTTTTGGCGAAGTTGTCGGAGCATTAAGAGTTGTGGATACTGTGCTCGTGGTCGTCTGCGCAGTGTCTGGTGTCGAAGTGCAAACTGAGATTGGCTGGCAAGAAGCCACAAAATCGAATTTGCCCAAAATTGTCTTTATCAACAAACTAGACCGGGAAAACGCCAACTTTGACAATGTACTCCAGCAATTGAGAGATACTTTCGGGGGGAATATTGTTCCTGTCCAACTTCCAATAGGCTCCGAGGCCCAGTTTTGCGGTATCATTGATATTTTAACAATGAAAGCATTTAAGTATTCACCTGGAGAAGGAACCTATCAAGAAGAAGAAATTCCTGAAGACCTTCGGGAAATGGCTGAAGCAGCAAGGGAAGCTCTTGTAGAAGCTGCCGCCGAGGCAGATGACGAATTATTGATGAAGTATCTTGATGGAGAAACTCTTACTGAAGAAGAAATTAATCTCGGACTTAAGAAAGGCTTCAAAGAAAGAAGTTTCGTCCCAGTCTTGTGTGGTTCAGCCCTAAACAACATCGGGATCAGGCACCTCCTTGATTTTTTGGTAGATGTCGTTCCTTCACCCGCCGATTTAGCTGAAGGGAAAGCTTTGGAACAGGAACCTCTGGCAGCTCTTGTTTTTAAGACAATGGCCGATCCTTATGTGGGTAAGTTGAACATTTTCCGCGTGTTCGGTGGAGTCCTTAAATCTGATAGTGTTGTCTACAATGCCAACAAGGAAAAGGAAGAAAAGGTCGGCCAAATATTCGTGATGCGTGGCAAACAGCAGGAACCTGTGTCTGAAGTTAAAGCCGGGGATATTGCTGCTGTAGCCAAACTACAGGTCACATCCACTGGTGATACCCTTTGCCAGAAAAACAACCCTGTGGTCCTTCCTGGAATCGAGTTTCCGAATCCCACTCTATCTGTGGCAATTGAGCCCAAAAGCAAAGGAGACGAAGACAAGCTTAGTAATGCCCTCGCCAGAATTCTTGACGAGGATCCCATGCTCAGGCTGGAGAAAAACACTGAAACACGGGAAACAATACTCACGGGGATGGGAGAGACCCACTTGGACATTGTTATGGAGCGTCTGCACCAAAAGTTTGGCGTAGAAGTTGTTTCCCGGACACCGCGTGTTCCTTACAGAGAAACGATCAGAGCTACTGTGCAGTCAGAAGGCAAGTACAAAAAGCAAACTGGTGGGCGTGGTCAGTACGGACACGTCTGGCTGACTTTAGAACCTCTTCCGGATCAGGATTTTGTCTTTGAGGAAAAAATCTTCGGAGGAGCAGTTCCCAAGCAATACATTCCTGCTGTTGAGAAAGGGTTAAGGGAAGCCTTAAATGAAGGTGTTCTTGCTGGTTATCCGGTGACGGGAGTTAAAGTTACCCTTTTTGATGGTTCTTACCACATTGTCGACTCATCTGAACTGGCATTTAAGATTGCAGCATCTATGGCTTTCAAAAAAGGAATGGAACAAGCCAATCCTGTGCTCCTGGAGCCAATAATGAATGTCGAAGTAACCGTTCCTGAGCAGTTTATGGGGGATATCATCGGAGATCTCAACGGCAAGAGAGGCCGGATTTTAGGGATGGAACCAAAAGAAGGTGGACTTCAGGTAATCAAAGCACAGGTCCCCCTGGCAGAAATGTACCGCTATGCCATTGACTTGAAGTCAATAACACAGGGGCGCGGCTCGTTTAAGATGGAATTTTCCCACTACGAAGAAGTTCCACCACGACTCGCAGAAGAAATTATTGAGAAGCGCAGAGCCGAACTAGAGAAAGAGAAGGAGAAATAATCAACAACTGTCAATTGTCCTACGGTGCTCTGAGCCTGCCATCAGGTAGTGCTTCAGGGCATTGTTTTTAGCCGTTGCCCATTTGATTGCCTTGGTGTTAGAGGTTCTTTCGTCAGGTATAGTATTTCCAGCAACCTTCCTTCAGGGAAGCAGCCCTGAAAATAGTTTCTTTGCCGTATTTGTTCCTTACCAGGTCACACGCCTTTTCGATGCTTTTTATTTTTTCCTTCTCATCGAATAAAGCAGGCTGGTCTGCGTATTGAGGAACGAGGTTCGCCAAAGCCAGCCCCACCATCCTGACCGACCAATTTGCTGGCCAGTTTCTCTTCAGTAGTTCCAGGGCGGTGCGGGAAATGTCTGCTGCCAGATTTGTGTATTCAGGAAGGGTTTGTCTTCTACACAAACAATAAAAGTGAGGGTCTTTCAAAAAAAGGACAACTGTCTTTCCTATGCATTTTTTGAGACGAGCACGATAACTCACTAAATCCGCCAGTTCTAGAATCACAGTTTTTAACTCTCCATTCCGGTAGTCGCGGGGGAGAGTAATTTGCTGACCTATACTCTTTGTCTGCTTTAAAGTGTTAGGGTCGACCGGACTGGCATCGATCCCATTGGCACACAACCACAATACTTCTCCTTTTACTCCAAATTTTCGTTTGAGAAGCTCTACCGGAAAATTTGCCAGATCACCGATAGTACGGATATTCAGTCTATTGAGGTGGTATTCATAGCGAGGTCCCACACCGAAAAGCTCACGCACGGGAAGTGGCCAAAGTCTGTGGGGAACATCTTCATGGCGGAGGACAGTCAAGCCATCCGGTTTTTCCAGTCCGGCTGCCATTTTCGCCAGAAGCTTGTTAGGTCCAATGCCTACACTACAGCTTATTCCCGTTTCCTGGCGAATCCGTTCCTTTAGTTTTCTGGCTATTGTTATCGGAGGCCCGAAGAGTTTCTGGCACCCAGTTACATCCAAGAATGCCTCATCAATAGAGAAAGGCTCTACAAAAGGAGTAAAGTTATGCATAATCCGTAATATCCTGCTGGAAAACTCTAGGTAAAGATGGTACTGAGATTTGACGAAAATCGCCTCAGGACAGGTTGCTCTCGCTTCCCGAACCGTCATCCCAGTTTTGACCCCTTTAGCCTTAGCTTCATAGCTGGCCGACAAAACCACTCCATGGCGTGTTGAGGGATCGCCTGAGACAACAACCGGTTTTCCGCGTAAACTGGGATCAATTGCCTGATGAACACTCGCAAAAAAGGAATTCATGTCTGCCAAAAGGATAACCCGCTCCATTTGCCGCGACCTCCAGCATCGAACATGTGTTTCTTCTATTATAACTCAAACACATGTTCGTGAAAAGGGTGCAAAGCAAAACACTCCTTCTTTGAGGCACACGTACCCCAGCCTTCTTTTGGAGGCAAAGGTTTACCCTATTTCCGAACACGGACTGCAAAAAGAAGCGGCTAGGAAGTTCGATGAGCAGGGGAACGATTGCAGCGCTCTACCACGACCGCGCGACAAAGGTGGATCTTCGCGTTGTGGAAAAGCTCTGCAAGGTGCTCAAGTGCAACGCAGGGGATTTGTTCGTTTATGTGCCTGATGAGGAGGACGAGGCGTGAAACTCGGTGTCCCGCACCTTCGGAAGCTTGATTTACCGTTCCCATAGGAGGATAGCTCCAAGAAGTAACAGCTTTATGGGTTGATAAGCCTACAGGAGCGGAGGTGAACTGAAAGCGGATGAAGAAGCCGTGGATTGTGCCGCTTGTGATTCTCGGAGTGTTGCTCGTGGCGTGGCCGCTGAGGTGGGAGAAAAGCCCGTGGCTGGAAGTTAACCCTATTTCCTCCTTGCCAAACTGGCAACACCGGCAATACCAGCAAGTCCTTCGTGACAGGTGGACAGGCACCTACTGGATCCGCGTGCTTGAGCCTTGGGGCATACCTACGCCGAGTTTTAGGGGAAGAGTTCATGTGGAACCTGTCGGGCCATACTCCAACAATACTCAGGTTCTCCTTCTCGTTTGCACCACAGTAATTTGGGGTGTGCTCGTGTTTGCATCGGCTGCCTGGATATGGCGGAGCTACCGCAAGGGTCAACGACAACGAAAACAGCAAAGCGAGGAAGACCTACAGACCACCAGAAGCTAACAAACTCCGATGCTCTAGGAGAGAAATCAGCCTCCTCATTCAGTGCCATCGGACTTTTGGGGAGGCCTGAAACGGCCGGAAGCCTTGATAAAAAATAATGGCAGGGGAGACAGGACTCGAACCTGCAACCAACGGATTTGGAGTCCGCTACTCTGCCAATTGAGCTACTCCCCTGCACTTTCCGGTTATTTATTATAGCGAGATTCATGAAAAATGTCAAAGGGGATCTTGGACAGGTCTGCGTCAAGATTTAGTAGGTGAACTTCCGAAAAAGGTGCTAGGGCAGGGAAACCTCGCCACGTTCGGGAAATTGACCTTCATGGGGCTTATCCCAGGGAGAAGATACCCTAATGCTTCTCCTGCCCTGGCAAAAGGGAGTTCACAAACAAATTTCACCGCTAGTTCCGTGCCCTTGCTCTCGGAGACAAACCAAGAGCTTCATCAAGAAAGAATGCGGTCTCACCCGTCTCCTCGTTCCTGTAAAGACGCCTCCTTTATCAAAACTTCCCCAAAGCTGGTCACCACAGTCCTTTCCTGAAAACCAACTACCTCCCAGGTAGCTCTGTCCCTTGTCTCCATAAGCCGAGTATCTATCTCTTCAAGCACCCACGCAAAAACCTGGGCACACACTCTCGGATAGAAAGCATCTGAACTTCTTCCTTGTGCTTCGCAAAGTCCTGACAGTCGTTGAGTTAACTCGCTTAACCCATGAACAAAAAGAAGGACTCCTCCTACAACAGGTCGAATATCAATGTTATCAATATCCAAGAAAAAGTTTTCCATGAGACCTCGCTACCTTCTTTTGGTAGTGATGATGGTATCTCTCGGCCAGCGAGGTCTCCTTTTTCTTCAAGGATCTCTAAGTCTCCTGCTAACACCTACGAAAATTTTTTGCACTGCCAGGTTCAAGTTTTTGCCTTATCAAACTGACCCGTAGAGGAAATGCAGTGGGTGCTGGAGAAGTTCGAGAGAGCGCTCCAGTGTGGATGGCAGCATGCCTCCAGATTTATTCGGAAGAGGAGGTCACGGAGTGTGTTTTGGGGTTTTGGAAGGGGGGCAATGAGAAGAATGAGGAAACTTGCTCATTTGCCCCTGGCAGCAGTAGTGGCAATAGCAATACTTTTTATATTTGTTGTTCCTGCTTGGGCCGGTAGTGGCAATACTGCGGTTTTTACAATAGGCAAAAACTCTTATGTGCTGAACGGTAACACCGTTGTCATGGATGTCGCCCCTTACATTAAAGAAGGGAGAACATTCCTGCCCCTGCGGTTTGCGGCAAACGCTGTAGGCGTTGCTGACGACAATGTCCTCTGGGATGCCGCAACCGGTAAGGTCACTGTAATCAAGGGTGATCGTGTTGTTCAGTTTACCATTGGCAGCAATGTGATGCTGCTGAACGGCGCGGAAGTAGCCATGGATGTTGTCCCTGAAGTCGTTGCAGGCCGGACCATGTTACCGATCCATTGGTTGGCATGTGCTCTTGGTGTGACCATAGAATGGGACCCTGGATCTCAATCTGTTGTGGTGAGAGTTCCTGACGAAACAGGTAGGAGAGAGCCACTCCCGGCTGATAATGAACAGGAAGGGACACTTGGGGAACCCGCTGCGGACTACAAGTCAATTGTAAAGGAGTTCGAGTGGCGTGATAAACAGGGTAATGAATGGACGTGGCAGGTGCCCATTCCAGAAGAGCTCTACCAGTATTACAGCAGCCAGCTTAGGATCCACGAACTCCTTTTGAAAGAGTACCAGGAGCAGCTCCACAACCTGCAGCAGCAGGTGGAAGAGCTTCAGCGTTACCTGGATTTCTGGTATCAACAATGCAGGATTTTACCAGGAGATTCTTACTACGAAGCCTGGCAAAAATACCAGACATATATGAGCGCGTATTATGAAGCCCAACGCAATCTAGAGCGGATTTGGTCGGAATACCTAGAACTGCAGCGACTGTATCGGGAGGCGGAGTACCGGCAGATGCTTGATGGATATGTGCCTTATGTCACGGAGGAGAAAAACAGCGAACTGGTGAGAGACCTGGCTGAAGTGCTTGCTGCAGAAGCGCCCCAGACTCCCAGGGAGCGAATCGAGTTTGCGGCGGCTTTCGTCCAGGGAGCAATACCCTATGTAAGTGAGGAGGGAGAGTATCCCAGGTATCCGGTGGAAACCCTGGTGGATGGCGGTGACTGTGAAGATAAATCCATCCTCCTCGCGGCGATTCTCAGAGCAATGGGCTACAGGACAGCACTTCTGGTTTTCGACGGTGACCCCGGCCACATGGCTGTAGGGGTTGAGTGCCCAGACTGCTGGGGGAGCTATTACCAGAAGGATGGGGTCAAGTACTTCTACCTTGAGACAACGGACTTTGGCTGGTCAATTGGCAAGGTTCCGCCGGAGTACCGGGGAAAGAGTGCGCTGGTTTACGTTGTCCCTTGAAATCTACCATATTATCAATAATTATCAGTTATCTGCGAGTTTTGCTGAGGGGCAAGTGAGCTGTAGCTTCGAGTTTTTAGAAAGTAACGGAACCATGAGATGCTTTTCGATCACACAAGAGGGTTCTCCACGGTCAGCACTGGGAACCAACCTGTTTACTCACGTATTGCTTCCTGGAGGATCTGGAAGCAGTGCGGGATGTGCTGCGGAAAAGCTATACTCAACACATTTTCGCAGAAGCACCTACTAACACTAAAACTTGGCGCGGACTTGGACGAGCATCTGGTCTGTTGTTTGAAATGATAGAAAACAAACTCAGAAAAAGAATAAAATATCTAAGAATAAAATTTAAGTGAGTAAATGCAAAAAGCTCGGTTAAAGGAGTGGGAACATCAGTGACCAAACCTAAAAAGGTAGCAGTACTTTTAGGGGGAACTTCTTCAGAAAGAGAAGTTTCTCTGAAAACAGGAAAAGAGGTTTCTCTAGCTTTAAGGGAAAACGGATTCCAGGTCGAAGAGATTGATCCCGCGGATCCTTCATTCATCGAACACCTTCAGAAATTTAATCCAGATGTGGTGTTCATCGCTTTACACGGGAGGTTTGGGGAAGATGGAACAATTCAAGGCTTACTGGAGATCCTCGGTTACCCTTATACTGGTTCTTCTGTGCTGGCTAGTTCTCTCGCAATGAACAAAATTATGACAAAAAAAATCCTCTCCTACGAAGGAATTAATACTGCTCCTTTCCAACCTGTTACCAGAGACGATCTGGAAGCTAAAGGGTTAAAAAGGGTTTCCGTCGAAATAGTAGAGAAACTGGGCTTACCTGTTGTGGTGAAACCAGCTTGTCAAGGTTCAACCATTGGAGTAACAATTGTCCATAAAAAAGATGAAGTTGAGCAAGCACTGGAACTGGCATTCCGTTACGATGATAGTGTCCTCGCCGAGGCTTATATCGAAGGAACCGAAGTAACGGCATCAGTTCTAGGAACAAAAACCCTTCGTGTTTTGCCTCTCATCGAAATCGTTTCTGAAACCGGTTTCTACGATTACGAAGCAAAATATAGCCCTGGCTTGAGCCACCACATTATTCCTGCTCGCATTGCTCCCGAAGTGGCGCGGGAAGTAGAACTTCTAGCAGAGAAGGCTTTTCGCGCTCTAAACTGCCGCCACTTCGCTCGTGTTGATTTCATGATCAGTAAGGAAGGAATTCCCTACGTCCTGGAAGTAAATACAGTCCCAGGAATGACTCCGATGAGTCTTTTCCCTGACGCAGCTCGTGCTGCCGGAATCTCCTTCCAGGATCTTGTTTCCTTGCTTGTCGAGGAGGCCTATAACTCTCCAAAGTAGGGATCAAGGTGTGGAGCAACGGAACCAGCTTTTCGCCTTAATTGCGATTACCATCGGGATTATTACTGTAGGGGTAGTGGGAATCTCCATTCTTGAGGGGTTTTCCTTTCTAGAAGCCTTCTGGTTTACAATTGTTTCCCTCACCACTACAGGTTACGGAGATTTTGTCCCAGTGACCACGGCTGGCCGCGTTTTTACGATGCTTCTCCTGGTTACTGGCATCGGCTTTATTCTCTATGGTTTTGGAACCGGAGTGGGGATGATCGTGGAGGGTAAACTGAAAGATGTTTTTGAAAAGCAGGGAGCAAAAAGGAAAATCTCCAAATTAGAGAAACACATCCTGGTCTGCGGTGCTGGTCGCGTCGGCCAGCAAGTAATTCAGCGCTTGCAAAGAGAAGAAATTCCTTTTGTAGTCATTGAGAAAAAACCTGAACTTGTCGACCAACTCCTTGAGCAAGGAGTGCTTGCCCTTGAAGGGGATGCTACTCTTGATCACGTTTTAATTGAAGCAGGAATCAAAAGAGCTCGCGGCCTGGTTGCTGCTTTGCCTTCAGATGCCGACAATGTTTTCGTAACCTTAACCAGCAGAGAGCTCAACCCAGGTATTACCATAGTTGCCCGTGTTAATAAACAAGAGGCAGAAAGCAAACTGTTTCGAGCTGGAGCCAACAAAGTGATCGCCCCTGAGGCCATTGGGGGAAGGAGGATGGCGATTTCGATCCTCAAACCGGCAACTGTAGAGTTCGTGGAAACGATTATGCATGACCAGGGAACCGAACTGGAGATCGAAGAAGTAATCGTTTCCGTAGAGTCTTCTCTTGCTAACAAATCCTTGCGGGAGTCCCGGATCAAAGAGGTTACCGGGGCGATGGTGATCGCCATCATGAGGGAGGGAAAAATTATCGGGGTACCTCGTGCTGATGAAAAAATTCAGGCAGGTGATCTCCTGATCATCATCGGAACTCGCTCCCAGTTGACGAGGTTGGAGAAGTTAGCCACAGGGATTGAATAAAAACTGAGTGAGGTGACGAAATTGCTTAATGGAGCAGAGTTGCGGAACAAGATTCGCAAGATTAATGGTAAAGGCTACAAAGCTTACAAAGATTTAGAAGGGGGATACAACTTCGGTTCTTACAAGCTTTTCATCGATCATGCCCAGGGAGACCCTTTCGCATCACCATCACGTGTCCGGATCCAAGTTGACCAGCACCTTGCACAGTTCCCCTCTTTTTTGTTTTCTTCCCGAGAAAGACGAATAGCTCTTTGCGATTATCTGGCCAGGTGTTTTTCCAAAGCGATCAGAAAATATAGTAAAGGAATCCGGGGAACAGGCAAAAGTGGGCTGATTTCGATAGACGCGGGAAAGCAGGAGATCTTAGAGAGAAGCGCAGTGGTGATCAACAAAGATTTCGTGGAAGTTCGCTTTGTCTGTGGTCTTCCAGCACGCGGAAGGACAGTGCTTGGTCGAATCGCAGAAGAGATGTTTTTCCACGAAATTCCCCAAATCGTCGAGGCCAGTCTTTATTACAAGGCAGTTAACCAAAAAGAAGCGAACGAATTCGTTAACCTTGTAGAGGATCAAGAATTCATTAGGAATTCTCTTGAGGCCCGTTCCCTCGTCGCTTTCATAGGTAATGGAGCAGTTCTTCCACGCGAGAGTGGGGTCAGTGATGCTCCTATGAGAGGTCCTCGAGTAGTGAAGTTTCAAAGCCCTCCAGATTTGGAAGTGGCCTTCGATGTTCCAAATCACGGTACGATAAGAGGCATGGGGATCCCCAAAGGGGTAACCCTGATCGTGGGTGGTGGTTATCACGGGAAATCCACTTTGCTCAGAGCGATTGAAAGAGGGGTTTATAATCACATCCCCGGCGATGGAAGGGAATGGGTGATCACCGTCAAGGATGCTGTAAAAATTAGAGCTGAGGACGGGAGAAGGGTAGAAAAAGTAGACATTAGCCCTTTTATTAACAATCTTCCTTTTGGGCAGGATACCCGCAGTTTTTCCACCGAAGACGCCAGTGGAAGCACCTCTCAAGCAGCCAATATCATCGAAGCTCTGGAAATGGGAGCAAAGCTTTTGCTTATAGATGAAGATACGAGTGCCACCAATTTCATGATCCGTGATGTCCGCATGCAGGCCCTTGTTGCCAAGGAAAAAGAGCCGATCACACCGTTTCTGGACAAGGTCCGCTCTCTTTTGGGGGATTTGGGAGTTTCCACTATTCTGGTTGTCGGAGGGTCCGGAGATTACTTTGATGTCGCCGATACCGTGATCATGATGGACGAGTATCTCCCCAGAAACGTCACAGCGCAAGCCAAGAAAATTGCCCTCGAGTACCAGACAAACAGAAGGCCTGAAGGGGGAGAGCATTTTGGTGAAGTCAGGGGCCGGGTACCGCTTCCCGAAAGTTTCGATCCCCAAAAAGGCCGTAAGGTGAAGGTGAAGGCAAAGGGGTTGGAGACAGTCCAGTTTGGCTATTACCAAATCGAACTCGATTTTGTGGAACAACTCGTAGATGTCAGCCAGACACGAGCAATCGCTGATATCATCTATTACGCTTGGAAAAAGTATTTCGATGGCAGGAGAAGCCTTCGGGAGGCTCTAGAATTAGTAGAAAGAGATTTGGATACTCACGGGCTGGACATGATTTCACCGTTCCCCAATCAAAAGCCTGGAGATTACGCAAGGCCTCGCAAGTATGAAGTTGCCGCAGCCATCAACAGACTGCGAAGTCTGAAGGTCAAGTAAGGGGGGAGAGGAATTCATGAAAAAACCTCCAAAAATCGTTTGCTTGGGTGACAGCCTTACTTATGGCTATCCTTTCGGACCAGCCTTTTCCTGGGTCAATTATGTCGCCCAGGAAACTGGCCTGACAATGGTAAACGCCGGGGTTAACGGAAATACAGTCGAAGATATGGAAAAGAGGTTCACAACAGATGTAATACCCCATCACCCAGACTTCGTAGTGATTCTAGGTGGTGCTAATGACGCCTTTTGCAGCGAAATTTCGATTGCCCAAACTCTCCACCATCTGGAGTTGATCATCAACTGCGCCATTGAGAATCAGATCAAGCCAATATTGGGACTCGTTCCTCTGGTAGATGAACCGAGGGTCAAACCGAAACTTGCTACACTTAATTCTTCTTACAGAGAAATAGCCAAGCTCAGGAAGATTCCACTGCTAGATTTCGAAACTCCTTTCCTTGACCCGTCAACAGGAAATTTAAAAACCGAACTCTACTTGGATAGAGTACATCCCAATGAAGAAGGCTATCGAGTCATGGGCAAAGTTGCCGTAGATTTCTTTAAAACCTTTTTCTCCAGAGGTTGTCAGGATCGAAGTTCTTCAGGGCAGTGAGGATCCGATTCTTCACCCCAGGGAATTTCTTTTCGAGAAAACTGACCAGTTCTTTCATTTCTTCTCTTCTCGTTCTCCTATTAGCTGGACAGGGATTTTCGACAACAGGAAGCTCGAAAGTCCTGCTAAAGTTCTCAATGGTTTTTTCTCTGACGTAGATCAGTGGTCTGATTAAAGTAAGGTCCCTTCTGGAGAGGTAACTCACTGGTTGGAACGTTTTCAAGCGTCCCTCATAAAAAAGACAGAGGAAAAAGGTTTCGATAGTGTCATCTAGGTGGTGGGCAAGTGCCACTTTATTGCAACCCAGGTGTTTAGCAGCCATATGGAAGGCGCCGTTGCGCATCTTGCTGCACAGTGAGCAGGGATTAGATTCCCGGCGCACATCGAAGACTATTGGTGCTATCATTGTGTGCACACAGGCCCACAAAATGTTATGCTGGCGACAGAAGTTTCTGATAGGGGAAAAATCGATTCCAAACCCTAGGTCCACAGTAACTGCGTAGAGTTCAAATTTCACTGGAGAAAAGGTTTGGATTTCCTTGAGAACATAGAGCAGGGTGATGCTGTCCTTGCCGCCGGAAACACCGGCAGCTATTCTATCTCCTTCCTCAATCATTTGAAAATCGCTGATGGCTTTGCCAACAGGTTTCCACAGAGAATCGTGGAATCTTTTTTTTGCCATTTTTACCCCTCCTGCTTCTGTTGCGCATCAATACATAATTATTCATTGCTGCATACTCATTCATTGATTACATTTTCCTTCAGTAATTATGTATAATTATGCAACCCAGATGTGGCATTTTATAAATATACACTGCGGCCATTAAGTTGGCATGTAGATACTGAAAACATTGAGTAACACTGAAAACCTCTGATTGAAGGCCACCCAACAAGTTTATTATAATAAACCAGGGGGCATTAGTAATGTTCAATATCGTTCTCTATGAGCCAGAAATACCACAAAACACTGGAAACATCGCCCGGCTCTGTGCTGCTACAGGGTGCCGGTTGCATCTGGTCGGTCCTCTCGGCTTTTCCCTACAAGACCGCTATTTGAAGAGGGCTGGGTTGGATTACTGGCACCTCGTTGAAGTCATCTATTATGACTCTTTCGAAGAAGTAAGAACAAAATACCCTGATGCCCGATTTTTTTATTTGAGCACAAAAGGAAAAAAGCATTATGACAGTTTTTCTTATCGCGAAGGCGACTTTTTTGTCTTCGGCAGCGAAACCAGAGGGTTACCAGAAAAATTGATCTTTGCTAACTTTGACTTTTGCCTGCGTATTCCGATGGTAAACGGGGCAAGGTCGCTAAACCTCGCAAACTCTGTAGCAATCGTCGTTTATGAAGCTTTACGGCAACAAAAGTTTAAAGGATTAAGCTAAAGTAAAGAAAAGAAAAGTGGTGAGACGCTTATGAACAGAAGTAGTGGAGAAGGACTGACAAGAAAATTCTGGGAGCAGTTGTTGAACCTCTATGATGAGTTTATGGTTACTGGAAAAAGGGACGAAAAAATGATTGAAATGCTAGAAAGAGCCAACCTTTTACAAGAAGGAACAAGAATGGGGCGGGAAATTCTCGACTCATTCCCTCACCTCGATTTCAAAACCGTCGATCAATTGGTGAGGCAAGGTATCAGAGAAACCATCGTTAACAATCTAAAAGCAGCTCCAGAATAAAAAAAGTGGAGGAAAATCCATGAAGAAAATTCTCGTAAGCGCTTGTCTTACTGGAGAGCCTTGTGCCTATGACGGTCGGGCGCGCACCTGTGAGGCAATTTTCCAACTAGCCTCTGAAAACAGGATAATCCCGGTATGTCCAGAATGTTTGGGTGGCTTGCCAATTCCCAGGCCTCCAGCAGAAATCGTCAATGGCTCTGGAGAAGACGTATTGTCCGGCCGCGCCCACGTCATTAATAGGGAAGGGGAGGATGTGACTGCAGCTTTTGTTAAAGGGGCACGCTTGGCCCTGGAAATCGCCAAAAGGGAAGGCATCCAGGTGGCTATCCTCAAAGCCCGAAGCCCCTCCTGTGGCTACAGGCAGATATATGATGGGACTTTTTCGGGGAAACTGCGCCCGGGTCATGGTGTAACTGTTGCCTTGCTCCTGGAAGCTGGCATTTCGATATACACTGAAAATGAAGTAGGTGACTTGATAACATGTCTGAAAGAATAAAAGCAATTGCTCTTCTCTCTGGTCTCGACAGTATTCTGGCAGTAAAACTCATTCAGGAACAAGGAATCGAAGTCATCGGGGTTAGTTTTACTACTCCATTTTTTGGCTCTGATAATGTTTACCGCACTGCTGAACAGTTGGGAATTCCCCTTCATGTCGTCGACATTACTGCCGATTACATCCCTATGCTCTTGCATCCAAGGTATGGCTATGGGAAAAATATGAACCCTTGCATCGATTGTCACATATTGATGGTGAAAAAAGCTCTAGAACTCCTTAAACCACTCGGGGCTCATTTTGTCATTACAGGTGAGGTCTTGGGCGAACGCCCGATGTCCCAAAACCAGGGTGCACTGCGCATTGTTGAACGGGATTCGGGTGCAGAAGGCCTCTTGCTGCGTCCCCTTTCAGCCAAGCTCCTTCCACCCACGATTCCAGAACAGAAAGGATGGGTAGACCGAGAGAAACTCCTCGATATCCGTGGTCGCTCGCGTAAGCCTCAAATGGCCCTTGCAGAAAAGTTCGGGATCACAGAGTATCCCACACCTGGGGGGGGATGCCTGCTTACCGACCCTGGCTACGCTCAGCGGCTGAAAAGGTATCTATCGTTCAATCCCACCCCCGAGAAAGAAGAGCTGGAACTTCTCAAGTATGGCCGTCACTTTCACGTTGCGAATACAAATAATGCATGGATAGTCGTTTCCAGAAAAAAAGAGGAAAACGAGTTAATTATAGCTAATATGCACCCTAGTGATTACCTTTTACATCTCCGCGATTTACCCGGACCCCGAACTGTTATCAAAGGAAAAAACATCGGAAACGAAGTCCTCAGACAGGCTGCTGCCCTTACATCCCGTTACAGCAGAAAAGCAAGAGAAAGAGAAATGGTGACTGTTGTCGCCAAAAAGCCAGCAGACAAGCAGGCTCAGGAAATCGTCGTTTCCCAGGCAGAGATCCAAAATCTTCTGGCGGAACTAAAGCCTCTCTAACTTAAGCAAACACCCACTTTCCAAGCTTAAACCCACTAACAGCAAAGATCTGACACAAAAACTAGTTCTATTCCCTGGTCCTCCAGCCAGGGAATCATTTCTATAATCCCTCGCGAGGTATTGATACCAGTGATTCCCACATGGCCGATGCCAATAGCCTGCCCGGTTTTAGTGGCAATTTCGGCGAGGTGCCGGATTTGTTTCTTTACATGCTCCAAGGAATTAACTTCATCCAGAAACACATCCCGCTCAACAAAGGGAACCTTGAGTTCTTTTGCAATTCTTGCAGCCACAGAATCTGGGGTAGTCTTGCTATCAAGAAAAATTAAGTTCATCTCACTGGCAACTTTGAAGATTTCTCGCATCATCTCTTCTCTTTTGGTAATTTTTGAACCCATGTGGTTATTGATCCCAGCAGCATGAGGAACATCCTGAAGATCGGTAAGAACAATTTCTCTAATCTTTTCTAATGGTGTTGCTGTAGTAATTGCTCCCGGACCGAGCCACTCAGGTCTTCCCACTTCTGGCTCCATAGGCAGGTGCAAGAAAACTTCGTAGCCTCTGCGATAAGCTTCTCTGGCGATCTCCGTGCTGGACTCCAAACCAGGCATCACCGCCAGGGTCAATGGGCGTCTAATCGTCATGATCTCCTTTCTTCCGGTTTCTCCTCCAGCTAAGTCATCGATCACCAGAGCAATCACTGCTTTCGGTACCTCAGGTGTCAGAACTTTGCTCAAGTCCAGATGACCCAACAATTCAGCTTCCCTTCCTTCAATCAAGATTTTCACTCCATAAATACCCTCAAATTGAGTGACAGTCTTTACAAGCGATTTAATTGCCAACAATTCCGCGAAACTACCACCAGGAACCCTCGTAAACTCCGGGGAAAAATCTACTTCGACAACACCATCGATGAGTACTATGTGGCGAATTTTTGTCTCCGGGTCAAAAGGAACCCACAGGTCCCTTCTCTGAGGTCCTCTTATCAGTCTTGCAACCACTTCAAAAACCAGTTCCTTCGTCACGTTCTTTGACAAGAGAACCTTTTTTGTCTGTAACTGCTCACACTCCAGGTCCTCACCTTTGCTACCTGGAAAGTACACTTTAATTCCAGGCAAACCTTCGCTGAAATTCTCCGTAGTCCTATTCGGTCTGTAATTGCCACTGGTAGAAAAGTATTCCTCGATTCCTCTGACGATGCTTTTTGTCAGTTGCCACTGGTATCTGCTGGTTTTTAGCATCTCTTTTTCTCTGGGATTGCTCATAAACCCCATTTCTACGATTACTCCTGTGTAGTTAGTATTTCTGAGGATGTAATAATCAGCAGGCTCGGCCCGGTGCTTCTTCAAGTTGTGCTTTTCCATGAGAATATTGAGATTTTCTTGAAGAACTGTTGCGAGTTTCTCAGAGTTGAGAATGCCCTTATTATAAAAGACGATAGAACCTGTGGTCGATGGCTGACGATAGTTGGCATTAATGTGAAGGCTCAGGAAGATATCAGGTTTGTGCTTCTCAATGAGCGATACCCGCGCATAGAGGTCCCTTTTGTGACGAGAAGAACTGATGTTGTTGAGCTGATCAAGGGAAACGTCTCCTTTCCGGGTGAGAATTACCTGAGCACCTGACCTGGTAAGTTCCTGATAAAGTTTTTTAGCAACTTCGAGATTCACTTCTTTCTCCAGAAAATCACTACTATTTGCTCCTCCATCAATTCCCCCGTGACCAGGATCAATGACGATTTTCCTGCCTTTCAAGCTGTTTGTTCCCCTTAAATCAGGAACGCTTGTATATACCAGAAAGACTACCAACAAGGGAAAGAAGAAGGTGATCAATCCAACTGCCGTCATTCTCTTGATTAAGATAATCAAAGACGGTTTTTTCCAATTAATCACACCCACCTCACTTCTACTCTAGAATTTATTCAGTTCGATGAAAAGTCTATTACTTGCAGGAAATTAGCAAAGATTGGCGAATTAACCACATATAGCTACTTACCGCCCTTTCCAAGGTTTATTTCAAGGTTTAAAGGTAAGGGGAATCGTATGGTAAAAAAATTAGGAAAAAGAATAGGGGAAGAAACCAATTACATCCCAGGAGCAGTGAATACAGGGGTTTTCAGAGATTGCATCATTGATACAAGCTGGGATATCACTGCCTATGAAGGATGGGTACCTGAGTTTGTGCTGATCACGCACGGTCACGCCGATCATTTTCGGTTAGCCTATCTGCTTCGGCAAAGAGGGGCACGAATTGGGGCCCCTCGCGAAGAAGCGCTTCTTATCGAAAGACCAGAAATCAACATCAGAGCGATGTTTAGCTGGGCCTGGCCACCTGAAGAAATGGTAACCAGCTTTTTCAAAGGAACAGCGTGTAGAGTGGATTTCTGGGTAGAAAATTGGCACTACCCTGGGATCACACCAATTCCTCTTCCGGGACACTCTGTTGCTCAAGTGGGATACCTAACCGAGGATGGAGTTTTGTTCTCAGGAGATGCTCTTTATACGCGGGAATTATGGAAAGAATTTCCCTTGCCTTACTCAATTGACCCTGGTCTAGTACGAGACTCCTTAAAGCGGCTAAAGCTGACGGAATTTCAGTGGCTTGTCCCCGGCCATGGGAAACCCCTTACCAAAGAGCAAAGCGTAGAGGAGATCGAGAGCCACCTTGCTCACCTTGACCGCCTTGATGAGATGATCTTGTACTACCTCCAGAAGCCTCGCTCTACAGAAGAAATTATTTCTGATATTTACACTGCTCTTCAATTGAAAAACTCTCTTGCCCAGTACTGGCTTGCGGTAACAGTAATCAAAGCCCATCTTAGCTATCTTCATAGAAAAGAACAGGTAAGGTTTTTCTTGGACAAATACAGAGTTTACTGGGAAGCAATAGCTTAAGCACAAATTAAACACAAAATACATTTAAAAAGCTTAGAAAGTAGGGGAAAAGGTGTATCCTGAATGGGTGATTCCTGGCGTTTTGGCCAAGTCAGCACGTCCAGGAAGGGAACTGGGGCGAGATCTCAAAGTTCCCAAGTCTGTTGTCGACAACTGGATCGAAAAGGTAAAAACAATGGGTATAAAGTCGATCATTTGTTTGCTCGAAGAGGAACAAATGGAATACTTCTATGAAGACTTGCCTGGGGGATTGCTTAGTTATTACCAGGAAAACGGCTTAGAGGTTGCTCATGTTTCTCTTCCGGACCCAGAGAAAGATCCTCGTAGTTGGGAAATGTTAGAGAAAAGCCTGGAAAAAGCCTGGCAAGTCTTTCAGTCCCTTCCTAAGCCGGTCCTTGTCCACTGCAGTGCTGGTAAAAACCGCTCAGAAAAAGTTACGAAGTTTATTTGCGATCATTTCTTCTAAAGCTTGACGGGTTAGGCAAAGTAAGATAAAATTTAAATTGGTTTTGGGCGTGTAGCTCAGTTGGGAGAGCACCTGACTCGCATTCAGGAGGTCACGGGTTCGAGTCCCGTCACGTCCACCAGTGAAATCAAGGCTTCAAGCCATCGACATAAAAAATCAGGTGGTCAGTTGACATCAATTTGATATCAACCGACCACCGGTTTTGGGTCACAACCCTTCCCTCGCGGAAGGGGTTTTTGTTCTCACCTTATCGGTGGTACTGTTTTGGTTTTGTTCCTCATAGGCAAAGTTGTTCAAGATCTTCTCCATAATAGTTGCTAGTTCAGCTCTGGTAATAGCACTATTCGGGTTAAACTTCCCGTCTGGAGTACCTTTGATTATTCCTGCTTCGTAAAGTGCCATGATGTAGCCGAGATCTTCGGGTGAGATCAGAATTCTGTCCTTAAAGGGAACATCAGATGTTTCTACAGGCTCCAGATTCAAAGCTTTAGCGACCCAAACAGCAACTTGGGCGCGGGTTGCTTGGACCGCAGAGTGAAAGCGGTTGAGGTTGACAATTCCGAGTTTTGCTGCAGTTCTGATCGATTCTCTTGCCCACGGTGGCGTATCGGCCAACTCGTCTTCTTTCAATCCGCCTTCGGACTCTTCTGGTGTTGCCTCGGCGATTTTCGTGATTACGACGACGGCCTCAGACTGCATAACAGGTTTGTCGGGTTTAAACGTCCCGTCCTCGTAGCCCCTAAAAAGCCCGATGGCAGTCATTTTTTCAATGGAGTCTTTTGCCCAGTGCTTTTCAATACCAGAAAAGGGTTTCCCTCACGAAAGATCCCCCAACCTGCTTAGACGAAGTTGCTGAACTTCTACAAGATGCCCAGGCCGACCCCTTGCACGCCTTGCAAGAAAAAATTGCTCACATAAGGTAGACGCAATTCAATCCTTATTACACTAGAAAATATGCTTCATCGGGCCTTCTATCCATTGTCGGAGGCCTACGGCAGATGGTTGCCGAGAGGGGTGGAGTCTGCAAAAACCTTTAATGCTACAAAGTTTTGTGACACGTGAAACCAAGCAACTTGAAATTTTAAAAAAATTTTCAATAATTGTTCTCCAGCAAGCAGGAATTTTTGATTGAA
>LDZS01000014.1_pt1 | contig 19220 bp, 13 predicted proteins | sample 615471 | NCBI WGS metagenome assembly LDZS01 (sample SAMN03408295, study PRJNA278302) | terrestrial metagenome | isolation source: oil reservoir sample K3 | place: USA: Alaska, North Slope, Kuparuk formation | collected 2013
ACCCTCATGATAGATGCAGGGGAGGGGATCCTCGTTGTCATAACGGATGTTGATGTGAACCTGGGTATGATAAGGATAGAGATGAAGAGAAGTTCTGAGAGGGTCGCTGACCTTCTCGCGTAAATTCTTTTTTGAGTATTAGCGGAGTTTTAAGAGATATTTGCCCTTTTCATCCTTGAGGTATATGTTGGTAAAACTTCATACGGATTTTATCTTCCGTTAGTTATACCCCCATGTTCAGCAATTGATAAGACTACTTTTTGGGCCCTTACATTTGTGAGTTAGGTCAGCCGAGCTGAAAAATTTGTATATACTTATCTACATATGATAGATAGGTGGTGGTGGTGAGTGAACTTGAAATTACTGAAAGGAGTCTTTATCCCGCTTTAAAAAAAGGTCTTGAACAAAAAGGATTTGCATCTATAACAGAAATTAGATCAGGCGATAAACAAGTTGACATACTGGTGAAGAAAGGTTCTGAGTCCTTTCTAATTGAAGTGAAGGTGGGTAATCCACAAAAGAAGTTATTAGAAGGATTGTCACAGGCGATGAGGTACTCTCGGATCTATGAAACAAATCAGATAATGGTCATTAATTATCCTCCTGAAATAAGATCCTGCGATCCTGAAGAGCTCGACGAAACTGTTTTAACTGCAGAAGTAAATGTAGCAGTTTTCACGGAATACATGAATGAGATCTGCAAAACTCCTGTCTACAAACTCTTCGATGAATTGGCTTCAAGAATAGAAAAAAAATCAAGAGGGGAGATCTCCCTAAGAAATGTAATAAAAGTAATTTCAGAGGCTATAAATGAGATAAAAGTGACATTAAGGAAGATATCAGAACAAGATATTGAAAAACTGGTGAATCTCATCACAGGAAGGTTTGATTTGTTCATGGCTCTCTCAGAATTAAGAGACGAGAGTGAGGTTGAGAATGTAGCCATTGACTTGATAAGTTACATAATCACTAATCAGATCCTATTTTATCATATATACTCAAAGAAATCGGGGAAAGTTCCAGAGCTTGAACATATAAATTCTTTAAGTGAATTAATAGCCCACTTTGACATTATCACAGACATAAATTTTAAGGTTATTTACCAGATAGACCTTCTATCAATTTTACCTGAAAATGATGAAATAAGAGAATCACTCAATAAGATCATCCATATACTCAAGCTGGCAAGACCCGAAAAGGTAAAACACGACTTAATGGGCAGATTATTTCATGACTTATTACCCCCTGAAACAAGAAGAATTTTGGCAGCGTTTTACACCAATCCAATCGCAGCAGACATCTTAGCGGGGCTATCAATACAAAGATGGTATGACAAGGTAATAGATCCTGCATGTGGTTCAGGCACACTTTTAGTAGCCTCATATAAAGTTAAAGAAAAGAAAAAAGGTTGTCATAGCCAGAAGGTCCACAGAAAATTTGTTGAAAAAGACATAACTGGTCTGGATCTGATGCCCTTCGCAGCACATTTGACAGCTGTTAATCTTTCATCTCAATCCATCAAGACAACAACAGAAAAATTAAGGGTTGGGATAATGGATTCACTCAGCCTCTCAAAAAAATTATATAAAAAGGAGACATGTAAGATATCCAGTTTTACCAAAGAAGTGCAAAGCACTTTTAATTCATTTAATCCCCGTCAAGTAAGCTTATACAAATACAGCACATCTTATTCCAGCGGTGCAGTTACAGCAGACGGAAAAAAATACGCTCAATTTAAAATAAAGAGAAGATCATTCGATGCTTGCATAGCAAACCCTCCTTTCTCTGATAGAGAGAAAATGCCTGATTCCTACTTAAGTGTTCTAAGATCCTACAATACCCTGACAGAAATCTGCGGTTCACAGGTTAACCTCTGGGGATATTTCTTTGCACTATGTGAATACTTGGTTAAAAACGGAGGGTATATAGGTTTTGTGATCCCCATAAACATTTTCAGGGGTAAAGCAACGGAAAAAATAAGAGAACATCTCATCAAGAATTATACGATAGAATACATAATCAAAGCAGGAAAAAACGTTGCATTCTCAGAGAATGCACGTTTTAGGGACATATTATTGATCGCGAGGAAGAAAGAACCACATGATTGGGATAAGGTTCGCTTTGTAATCTTAAATGAGAACCTACATGAACTAACGTTCCGGGATGCTGAAAATATAGTTAAATATATAAAAGGTGAGACCTTCACGGCTGGAAAAGATCTGGATGTCATTGATTATGACTATAAACTCATTAAAGATAACAATGATAATCTAATGCCTCTATTTGGACTTTCAAACACGTTATCAGGTAATGTTCTCGGGGAATTTCAATCAATAATTAAGAAGAAAATCGGTCATATACTGAGAAAATTAAAAAGAACTGAAATTAAAGAGGGTTTTCATGCATCACCTGCTGGCATCTCTCAAATGGCATTTATAACCAATAAATTCGGCAATAATAGATTAAAACATGCATTTCTAGTACTAAAAGATGATAAAAAAGACTTTACATATTTTTATATCAAGAATTGGCCTGAAAAAGTCTTTAAAACAAAAAAAGATGATTTAAGACCAGCATTAAGAACCATAACAGATATTAACAGATTTGACATTACGGAGACCATGGATTATATAATTAGTAAAGAATTTGAAGGATGGAGAAACGTTCTGAAACTCTCAAAATTTAAGAAAAAAGATAGATTCACTTATAAGATCATAAAAGATAAAATGAAGAATAAATGGACAAACATGGTCACAGCACGAAGATTTAGACCAAACTCTAAAAATACATCCCTATTTGCATTCTATTCTGATAAAAAATTCGTAGCACCCCATACATTCAAATATATACTCATGGAGGGGACTGATGCCAAGATAAACACACTCTGCTTAAATTCGGTGCTTGGAATAATTAATCTCCTCCTATTAAGAGAACAAACGACAGAAGCCTATACAGACATAATGGAATCAGATCTCATTCTCTTTGATGTAGTAAACACAGAGCTCTTGACAGAAGAACAAATACTACAGTTACTCGAATTGTATGATGAACTCAAACAATATGAATTCCCATCACTCATTGACCAGTTTGAGAAGGAATGTGAAGAAAGGGTCAAACTTGACACGAAATTCTTGGAAATACTGGGTCTAAAAAGAGAGCTTATTGGGGAATTACTTCCTAGAGTCTACAGGTGTATCACTAAAGAACTCAAAACTAATTAATGTCGAGGATTAAGCTATCTCACGGTACTTAAACACACCAAAATAAATAATATGATTTCTAAGAGCTATTTTTCTTCGATTATATTCAGGATAGCCCTTTCAATGAAATCACGCAGCTTCCTCTCATCCCCGGCGGACTCACCGGGCCTCAGTGGGAAGGCCCCCACAGATGGCACGTCACCGGATCCCTCTGCAAATACAATATCCCTATCGCCAGGGTAGAGTATGTAGGCACCCACACTGTGGAGTATCGCATCCTTGTAGGTGTGCATCTTGTAAACATCACCATCCCTGAACTTCCTGTCAAGTTCCTCCTCAGCGTCCCTCACCTCGATGTTCTCATAGAGGTCATGGGGCCTTACAGTGGACCGGTACTTTGCATCCAGGTGTATGAAGTAGGTGCACTCACCCACCTCCACCAGTATGGAGTAGTCGGGCCTGAATGGGAGTGAATAGGACCTGCAGCGGGTGTTCCTTCTGAACCTTCCATTGTAGGAGAGGGCTATCCCGGTGTCATCCATCCTGAACCTGAGTATGGAGTTCCCGGTCTTCAGCCTCACCTTCCACCCGTCCCTGACGAATATGTCACCGGGGTCAACCCTCTGCCCGGTTATATCCTCCAGGATCCTGAGTATCCTGAAGTAGCACCAGTACTCATAGAGTTCACTGAGCCTCCTCTCAAAGCCCCTTATACTGTCCTGCAGCTCATCCCAGGTGAACCTGAGTGCAAGGTCAAGGATGAAGAAGTACCTGAGCACGTCCCTGTAGCCCTCCCGCTTCTGGAGGACCTGTGAGTTCAGGGGAAGGACCCGGATGTCACCCACATCCCTCAGCCACCCTGCAGACAGGAGCAGGTTCACCTCATCAAGGAAACCCTCAAGGGAGTCCCTGATGTAACCATCAGGGGCTGATTCATGGAGTGAGAGTATCTTTTCCTCCACTGATTCCAGGAAGTACCGGTAGAAGCGGTTCTCTGGAGTGTCAGGCGTCTCCCGCAGGTTCAGCTGTGGGAGGACCCTGAGGGTCCCATCACCCTCAAAGCTGGCCGGTTCCGAGAGGACCCCCACCATCCCATCGGGGTCCACCACTGAGGCCAGGCCTGCGGGTACCACCTCGACCTCACGTTTGAGGCCAGAATAGAAACTGTGGTTTATGTGTTCAGCTGCAGCAGGGAGGTTCTCGGGCCTGAAGAGGTACTCGAGTAAAAGGAAATCCTCGTAGAGTGTCTTATCATCCTCACCTGAGGGGGTGAATGTCTGGAATATGGATGAGTCGGCCTCGAGGATGAGGGAGGATATCTCATCTGATAGATCTGCCAGCATTGCAGGGTACTGCTCATGGTAGTTTATCTTCTTTGACCTCACCTCGACGGGTATCTCTTCACGTCCATAGGGTGTTTCAATGCCGATGAAGGATTTACCTGCGTAGCTTCTGAAGTTGAGTATCCCGGCCAGGCTGTCCCCGAGCTTGAACCGGATCCTCGTGAAGAGTTCATCTGCATGGGGGATGACCTCCACATCCTTCAGGGATTCCCTGGGTTCAAAGAGTAGCTGGTATTCGGTTTCCTCGAGGAGCATTATCTCACTGAGGTTATCATAGTATGGGCAGTGTTCAATGGGATTCAGGCCGGGCCTGTCAACCAGGGGGACATTTATGAGCCTCACAGGGTATCCGCTGACCTCAACTTTCCTTGGGGGCACCTCCCTCCTGGCTGGACCACCATTTATCCTGAGGGTCCCTGCCTGGAACTCTATGATTATCTCCTGGTCCATCGGTGATCACTACCTGATGAATGATGCGTAGCGCTGGGTTTTCAGTGTGTTCTGCATCTCCTCGAGCTTCTTCTCTGATTCGGGGAACCGGTCCCTGCAGTGTTCCCTGAGTTCCTCCAGGGTATCCCTGAGGAGTCTTTCGGGGCCGTGGATCTTGGGGAGGATCTTCTGTTTGATCTGGGCGTCCATGTAACGCTCCCAGTTTTCCCATCTTCCTGGTTTTTTCTCGTAGATCCAGGCTGCATGCATGAATCTGAGTATCTCCAGTGTCACCCTGAATCCGAAGTCGAATCCCGGGGCCCTGAGGGTTTCATGGAAGAAGTCAAGTTCCTCCACAAGTTCATCCCATATGGGGAGTTCATCCTTAAGCACCTCCAGCTGTTCAGGGGTATATTCCATGATGTTTTCAAGGAATTCCGCATCCCCTGCAAGTCCCTGGTCATGGGGGTTGCCTTCAAGATATTTTCCTGGCGTCAGGGTCTCGAATTCTATGGTGTTTGCCCGGTCAAGTACCTTTGGTGAGAACATGTAGGTGGTCTCATCCACATTGACGGTGCCAACAACCCTGAGGTTCTCAGGTATCTTTATCTCGGATGGAAAATCGCATTCAGGGTCATCATGGAGGGGGACGGGTTCACCGCTCTCGATGGCTGAGAGGAAATCAGAGAAGTAGCGTTCGACGTGTGACAGGTTCATCTCATCAAGTATAAGGATGTGGGGGTTATCAGGGTCCTCACGTGCCGTCATGATGAAGTCCAGGGCAGGGGTGCTCTGGTATTTCCCTGTCATGATGTTGAGGTAGCCGAAGATGTGTCTTGTCTCGGTCCAGTTGGCCCCCACAGGTACAACGAGGTACCTTCTTTTATCTGTGGAGATGTACTGGCCGTAGAGCTGTGCTAGCTTTGTCTTACCTGTACCGGAGTTACCTGTCAGTATCACAAAGGGTTTGACCTTGAGTGATAGGAGGAAGTTCTCAACGATTTCAGGGCTGAAATAATAACCACGGAGCTGCAGATACCGGTAAAAGTCTGTCCCCTTTCCTCTGCCAGGATGCTGGTAGATGTTTGGTTCTTCATTAAAATTTTCTTCAAGATCCTCATAGACGGGCTTAAGTTCCCTGTAGATGTTTAGAAATTCTTCAAGATCAGATTGCAGTTCATCGTCATCTGGCAATTCACCTGATGGGTAATATTTTGCTATGATGTTTCCAGCCTCATAAAGGGGCGCATACCTTCCTCTGCCAAGTGAGATTTCATTCAGGTAATTCCCATTATTTATATAGGATCTCAGGGCTTCTGCGCGCTTCTTCAATATTCTTTCTGCATCATCATTAATTTTATTAATTTCTGTTACTCCCTGATGGAGGGATAGATAGACGCCTTCCATGTTTTCCTTAAAGAGATAGACCAGGTAAAATCCTTTCTGAGTGGTATCTGTTATTTCAGGATCCATTATGGCAATCCATGGTATCCTTGCCCAGTTTCCCTGTCCAGCGGATCCTTTTATTGTATAATCTGATGGAGCAATCTTCCTGAGTTCATTCGGAAGCTCTGTGCGTATGAATTCCGCAAGAGTATGCCCGCTGAATCCCTCTTTCCGTGCATTTCCATATTCGTCCAGAATCTTCTGAAGTTTTTCCTTCAGATTAAAACCGGCTTTCATGCCCTTTATTCTCTGGACCTCATATACAAAGTCCCTTATTTTCTCAAGGATGGTTTCATCAATTTTTCCTATGACCACAACCTTTTCTTCCCGATCACCGTCAATGACTGTTGTCCATTCACCTCGGTAGTTATCCTCAAATATTCTTTTACTGTAGTTTCCCCCCAGCTTACCTCTGTGTAGGAGGTAATGGTTTCCAATGGGGTCACGAGCAAAGGCACCCCCAATCCTTCGGTCAATGCCGTCTGGTGGTGAATTTATTTCACATATGATCGTATTACTTTTCTCAGTCGATGGTTCTTCTGTTCCAAAACCATTCCAGTGGCGACTTCCTTCAACAAATCTATACATGTACCATATCCCAAGATCTGAGATCCAGTAGAGGGTGCCTTCAATGGGACGACCAGCGAAAACCTTTCCAGATATTTCTTTAGTGGCTCCCTCAACCAGTATATTAAATAGATTTTTCTGACATGAAAGGATTTCATCCTTGTTTTCTATTATTCGGAGGTTATGGAATTTCATCGTTAGAAGTTCTCAAGTTCATCCACTATATCTGGAGTGTAGCCGCCATGTTCAGTTAATCTTTTAGTTTTTATTCTCATTGGAAGGGAGAGTGGAACAGCACTTCCAAATATAAATGCTTCACCAGGTGCCATGCTCCTTATTTCATCCACATCTGCTTCAGAAATCCACTCAGAAACCTTTTTAACGTAGTTCTGATCGTTTGGATTTGTTAATCTCATTATTATCTGGTTATTGCATTGTGAAAGCACATCATCATCGAGTCTGCTTGGTCTCTGGCTTACAATTCCCATACCCATTAAAAACTTACGACCCTCCTGTGCAACTCTCTTAATTGTAGGCTTTGAAGCGGTGTTGACTGCTCCAGAGGGTATATATCTGTGTGCCTCCTCCAGTATGAGAAGAAGTGGAGGAATATCCCCTTTCATTCTTTTTTTGAGTATCCTTGAGGATAGGATTGCAACAAGAGCCTGTTGCTGTATTTCTTCTATTCCCGAAATATCGATAACTGAAATTTGACCCTTTTTTACAATTTCATCTTCTTTTATGATTTTCTGGTCAGTGGATTTCTGAATGTAGGGTAACGATTCATATAGCATTTCCAGTTTGGTGCTCAGTATCTTCATGGCAGAAGGGCCCTGGGTTGTTGACTCACCAACACCCTTTAATTTCTTAATTATGCACTCAATGTCAGTTGTATCCTTTAGTTCAGGCTCATTGGTTATTTCAGCCCAACCAGCCTGCAAAATCCTGCTCTGTGCTTCAGATAATTCGTAAAGACTCTTTAAAAGATGAATGATCTGGTATGTCTCAAAATCGGTCATGTTGAAATAGAGGGATTTACTGTTTCTGTTAACATTGAATTTTTTTTCAAAAAGTTTATCCGAACGTTTCTTTGTGGATTCCTTTGCGGCAACAAAAATTTTGGTTTTTCTGGCTATTCTTTCACCCTCTTCATTCTTTGCAACCTTGAGGGAACTGTATTCGCCATGGGGATCAAATATCAGTATGGGTATGTCATATTCTTTTGCGATGGACTCTATTATAACACTTATAGTCCATGATTTGCCGCTTCCAGTCATTGCAAGTACAGAGAAATGCTTTGAGATAAGTTCGTTCAAATCAATGTGGATTGGCACGTCTTCATTATCCCTGAAATGGCCTATTTCTATGGAATTTGTTTTTGGTTCTAACTGTTTATTCAGGAATTCAGGGCTTGCCTTGTATACCTTCGTCCCAATTTTAAAGGGCTTTTTTGATCTTATAAAAAAGTTGCTGTGTTCCCTGTTACCTATTATTTCAACTTCACATATTATGAAGTCATCAAATTCGCCACGTATACCTATGTCATCCGGGTCTAAATTTTCGTTTTCAGAAAAAAGAGATGAAAGCTGAACTGCACCGTCCTGGTCAATCAGATAATTTTTTCTCTGAATACCTATAACTCTTCCCAAATATTTTTTTCCATCAGAGTCCTTTATCTCAACAAGAGATCCAGTGCTGACAGTTTCACCGGGTTTAGTTGAAAATTTAATCCTTGTTGAAGATACCGTTTCAAATACTGTTCCTTTAAATTCATTCATTCTGGACACCTATAGTCTGTCATGGAACTTTTCCTCAAAGATTAAGGTATAATCTCCTTTAAATTCCTTTGATGCAATGTTCCTGAGTATGGTGGCTATGTTACGACAGTACTTCTTTTTAAGCTCGACTTTCTTATGGGCAGCATAGAGCGGGAAGGGGTACCCTGGTCTCAGGGAATAGTAACTAAATGCAGATAAAATTCTTGTTATTTCGTCAACTCTACCCATAAATTTAGAGGGGATTTCGACAAAGAAGGGCCGCTGTTCCCTGACCGTTTTCATATAAAACCCGCAGATTTCTCCCCTTAACATTTCTGCAGGGATTTCGTTCCTTAAAGCCCTTGTAATCTCAAGGTATTTTGTCCTTTTGAAGGAATCATCACGCATCAATTTTTTTATGAAGGAATTCTCAGATATAAAATTGTACATTCCCTTCTTCCCAATGTTTTTCATGAGATTTGAACCAAGGGATCCCAAAGAATCTATTTCGTCATTAGGGGATGGTGACCTTGTTGATTTATAAAGAGAAACAAAGTATCTGTTAGCGGTGGGGTCTTTACTGATGGCAACTGTTGGTATGTCCTTCTTTAATATTAACTCATAAAATTCATTTACAGTGGATTTATGTTCCTCATAACTCTTTCTCATGAGAGGAACATTTTCGAGGTGATATGAAAGTGCCTCATCAGGAAAACACATGGAGCCATCAAGGAGGATTAGGTCGGGTCTTTCAATTATCCCATCCTTTAGAAGGTCCAAAACAATCTTATATTCAAGGGTTTTCATATCAACCGAGTTAATTAGACTAGCATAGTATGGAGGCACAATTTTAATATTGGGTAAATATTTTTCCTTCCCCTCATTATTGGAATAGATATAAGCTGTGGCGATATTTATTGAAATGGAGTCATATTGTTCCTGGTAGCTGCTCCCATCCACGGCCACGACATTACTTTTTAGGCACTCTTTATCTGGTCTATCTATGTCACAGGTTAAATCCTCTTTATTAGTTGCAATGTCCTTTTTCATCTCTTTAAAGATTTTTCTAAGGTTTTCTATTTCAACAAACCTTTCTCTTTGGATGGCCGTTATAAAGCCCTCTATTTCTGTTTCAAAGACCATTTAATTCACTTATAATATTTTAATCCGTATTTAGAGCGTTGATGATAAATCTCAGATGCGGATACTCTTTTCCGAGTTTATCTCTGTTTTTCTTTAATTGGTTAAGGAGTTCATCTATATTAGTTCCAAATCCGGTACCCTTTAACTTGCTTTTATCCTTTTCAAAAATGTATCTCAGTACATTATTGCTGAAGTCATCGTCTTTGAGTTTATTCACGAATTGCTCTAAACCGGCTTCCACTTCTTCTGTTAAACACCTTTTTATTGATTTATAGGGTTCTTTATTGATGTTTGATTCATGCAGGAGTACGTGTGTTACCGCGTTGTTGTTCTGATCCTTGAAACCAACTGGCGAATCTTTTAAGTAGATTATTGATGAACTTGCAACTTTATCTGAAATTTCACCAATCGTCGGGATTTCAGTGTACTTGCCATCATGAAGGGTGATAGAGATTTTATCCCACTCGTAGTTTATAAGGGGGTGCTTGAGTGGACAGATGAGGATTTCATTGTTTAGATCTTCTCTATAAATGGGAAAAAGGTTGAGTGTCATGTTGATGCACCTCCTATATTATTTCATATTTAACCATTTCTTCTATGCGTTGATCCCCTTTGTCATAATATTCTGTTTTGATTGTAATTTTCTTGATAAATCCTGCTCTGAGGAATTTTTGGGTTATTTCATCCGTGGAGAGATGCTTAAATTCATCGAAATCCTCTTTTTCTTCTTCAATTTTAACCTTTAATTTATATTCAGTAACATTTTCATGGAGACCGAGGCCTTCGAAGAATCTGTGAAGTTCTGTATATTTAATCCTCGAATCTATTCTCTCTTTCAGATCTTCATATTCTTTTAAAATGTGACGAAGATAGGGTTCACACAGATTAAACTCATTTTTAGCAAGCCTTTTAATCCTGTCTTCCTCTTCGTCTGGATCCATTTTGAGGTCTTCCATATAATCCGAATGACCTTCTATATAATCAAATACATCTCTCAGTTCCGGATAAAGTTCATTTAAGCTTTCAAGGGATTTGAAATAAGGTTTAAGGAATTGATTGAAACTTTCTAATATCTCTTTAGCCTTTTTTATCTGGGTTGAAGAGTAGCTATGGCCATATTCATAATCCATCAATTTTTCTATTCGCGGAGATTCAAGATCCATTTTCAGATTTTCCAACCTTTTAAAGAGTGGATTGGCGATTGATTCCCACGAGCTATCTATTTTTTGTATTGAAGTCAGAATAGACTTTATATCATTTATGATACTTTGGTTAAAACTTATTGGTTCCTTTATTTCTTCATTTATAAAACTAACCAAACTATCAAAGTCAATTTTAGATTTCCCTGTTTCAGCAAAGTATTTCTCAATAACGGGATCTTTGGGGAGCTCTGAAAATTCTATATCACTTATGTCTAAGTCTAAAAATCTTTTGTCGAGGCATTTTTTCAATAGATTCAGGTTTTCTTTGATATGCTGAATATCAAGTTGTTCTGTTTTTTCCTCTAAAAATCTTCCTATTGAATCTAATTTTGTATTATAGGTTGCGATTTCTGTCCAGGTAATGTCAGAGGAGGCTTCTTCTTTCAATTCCTCAACTATAATTTTTAAACTAGAAATTTTTTCCTGTGTTAGAATATCACTTCTTGAAACGAGGGTTACAAGAGACCAGTTCAATATATCAAGGATTCTCTGTAAGTAATCGTCAGGTTTTTTTATTTTGTAGAAATCCCCATGGATTTCGAGGATATTTTTCTTTTCAAGTATCCTTCCTATGAAATCTGGAATTGAAATCTTGAATAACTTGAAAAATACCTTTTCATTGAGGATTCAATTTCATTTTTACTAATTCCATCTTTTTCAATATCGAAGAGCTCTAAAAATCTTTTTTCATACCTTGAAAATTCACAGCCCCTGATGATGTCATCTTCATCAAGCTTTATGAATTCCTTGAGGGAGTCTCTGGCAAGGTCTAATAATTTACCATCACCGTCGACGGCACTGGCACTGGAATAGAGTATTTCTGATTTAGTTGGCTCTGACAACTGAAGCTCTATACTCCAGGCTTTGCCCACCTCATCCACAAATTTATTTCTTAATAAAGTGGGTTTGTTCTGTATTTTTTCTTTAAAACCTGTTAATGGTAGGGTGAATCCCTTTTCAAAGGCCTCCTTAACGTATATTTTCATGGACTCCCTAATTATGTTTTCCAGTCCCTCTATGTCATCCTCCAGAATTTTTCTCAAGGAGTCTGAGCTTAACTCTTCAATGAAAATACGGTTTTCCATTTTTCTTATTTCTAGATTCTCTTTTATTGGAGGGATTTTATTGGAATATGGACATACAAGAACAACGACAAAATCATGCTCTGAATCTTCGACGTTTTTTATTACGTTCTCCATATATTCTTTGAAATCGTCTCTATTGTAATCTTCAGCATAATAGAAAATCCCCAGATTATATTTTATCTTTCCAAGAACATTATAGTTGCCTTCAGCAAATTTGTAGGAAGGTCCTTGCTTACACCTGCCAATATTAAACTCCAGGTTTTCTGTTATCTTTTCAAGGACTTCATCTACTTTATGGGAAGGTTCTAACTTAAAATATTCCCTTAATACTTTCGATGACCCGTCTGATCCCTCATATTCATATTTAAATCCATAGATCTCTTCAAGATACTCTTCTGACAATCTGTAAACCTTCTGTGGTTCGTGATTTTCTAGCAAGGACCCTTTTTGTTCAGCTGTTAAGAAATCTGTAAATACGAGCCACTTTTCACCCTCAAGATAAATCCTTTCTTTTTCAATTTTCTCATATTTTGCTATTTCATTGGGATCAACGACGATGCATTCTCTTTCCGCAATTATACCCCTTTGTGATAGCATTCGGAGCCAGTGCTTTTCTTCTTCTTTTTCGAAATACCATCTGGGATTAAAGAGCATTTGATCCACTATTTTCTTCAGATCTTCACTTTCTGCAAAGTTGAGAATATCATGATAAGCTTCACGATTAACCTGCAGAGGATAATCCTTAAATTTTAATGATTTATCGCCAAGGAGTATTGATTTAAGGTCTTCAAACTCTAGTTTAGAGCCTTTTCTGTTGTATTCTTCAAAGAGCACAAAGAAAATCTGTGCGAATGTGCGGCCGTTTAGTCTTCTAATTCCATTAACCCTCGACTCAACGTCCTGGCTTAATATGTAAAATGCGTTGATAAATGCTTCATCAAAATAGTGTTTGAAGGATGGTTCTACAGACTCATCTATCTTATGCATCTGTTTGAAGTATTCATTGACCATCTCATGAGCAGTGAAATAATCAATGTCACGAAGAACTAACTTGAAGGTCCCTCTGCGCTGTTCAACGTCATAATAACCGTAGTCTTTAAAGAATTTCTCTGTTTCAGGATGCATAGCCAATACGAGCGTAAATAAACTGTTTCTAACTCCGTTAATATTGTCATCAGCAAATTTTCTTAAAGAATCAAGAAAGTCTTTTTGATTCTGGGTTAAAGATCCCTCTGTGGATATGTGCTGCATTTCATCTAAAATAATTATAATACCCTCTTTGCCTTTTTCTTCAGCTTCCTTTTGTTTTTCTAACAGGAATTCTTCAAGAGGAGGGAATTCGCTGATGTCAAGTTTATCAACAAGAAAATCTGCCCATGAATCGGGAAGACTTCCATTAAACTTCTCCTCAAGGAACTTAAGGAAGGTAGTTTTTCCCTGGCCATATTCACCATAAATATTTATCATGAGGGGTTGTTTTCCTATATTTGGCAATACGAACTCTTTTATCTCTCTGATTTCCCTGTCATATCCAATAGGATTGATCCTTATCTTTTCTCCAGGTGTTCCTAACTGTGGAAAAGGATTTGGGAGTGCTTCGCGGGTTTTCTGCATAATTCATCCCCTCCTCAATTCTACAAGGGTATGTTTGGATGGTATGGGTGGTCTTGGAAGTCCAGGTATAAATTTTAGGATATCTTTGCTTTCATTAACCCTTAGCAGGTGCTTGTAAATCATTCTAATGGTAGGCTCATCATCTGAATTAATAAACTCACCTTCACGGGAGAGAAGGTAGGAACATAAGTCCTTTGTGAACATTTGCGTATCTGAACTTAATCTATCAATTATTAATTCTTCAAAGACCTTATGATTGAACTCAGTTTGATATTCTCTATTTACAGAGTAGATATCATTCTCCTTGTCAAGGGACAGAACTCCGAGGTCAACCATAAGCTTCAGCACGTTTTCTGCAGATTTCCAGTCGAAAATACGTACTCCGAAGTCATATGATGAATTTAAGACCATCTTTTCTATTATTTGGAGCTTTGAGAACTGATAAAATTCATTTTCAAGGATATAGTTGTAAAAATAGGAATAATGTAATACATGTTTGTACAGTTGTCTGTGTAAATATTTAGGTCTGTTTTCTGATTGGAGATAACGTCTCCCCTCTTCCGTTATACTATAACGTGAGGTTCTTCTGGATGGCATTACCCCTACGAGATTGATTTCTTCCATGAACTGAAGAATAGAATCTCTATTTTCTCTTTTTGGCAGTATACTCTGAAAATCGCTCTTAATGGCAGAACCTTCTTCTTTATTATATTTCATCAGAAACTCAAGCGTCTTCTCAAGATCCTCAAGGAAGGAACTGTAGTACAACCATGTCCATGTGACCGCTGTCATGATTACCCCTCAGTATAATAAATCTATTTTGTAATGTGTGAGCCTTCTTTTAGTATATTCCCATAGATGTCCTAGACCAGATTTCCCAATGGTTTCATCAAGGAATTTCAAGTATGATTCTTTATCATCATTATAAATTCTTGAAACTTCCTCTTCATGTTCCATTACCCATTTATTGTGGTAGGCTCTTTTAACCCAGTCATCCCTAAGGTTTTCCCATCTCAAGGATCCATCAGCCGGCTGTTCTCTGCAGACTGGACATTTGCACTGGCTCAGTTTTTGAAGTTCATCTTCTGTAAGGTAACTTGAAGCAACATCCCCTTTTTTTCTTAAGTTCCCGAACTTCGCCTCTCCATTTCCACAGTAGCGTTCACCGGTCTGCGGGAGAATGATTTTTCCATAAGCGGCCTTTCTTTTGTATCCTATGGAGTCTGTACTTTTAATTCCAATAAATGCACCTATATGATACATTATTGGAGAAGAACCAAAGCCGAATATGTGTATGTCAAGGTCGTACTGGTCACATATCTGTTTTGTCGTTATAATCGAGTCAATAAGATTCTTTGATGGCTGTCTGTCCCCAAAGAAACCATTAAATTCGTCTGCGGTGGTCAGAATACTCCCCATGGAAATATAATCCTGGTCCTTCCTGTAAAGCAATTTTATGTTATCGTTTAGACTACTGCGATCCCATGCATGGAGGGCGGGCACAAGATTAAGGTCTGTAACATCAATCCAGTATTCAATGTTCTCAGCTGTTTTTTCCCACCTCTTTTTCATGACAACCTTGTCCATTCCTGGAGTAAATGGATAATCCAGGGGAACGGTGTATTCTGGTTTTAACGTCTCCTGAATATTGAGGACCCGCTCTTCCTTCAGGATGCTCTTTTGAGAATTTTTGAGGGCGCTGAAGGCCCCGTTATCAAGAAAAAGTTTATTATAGTCATATTCTATCTTGGGGTCTTCTAGATGATAGTAGTTGATAACACTGTCCATCACATAGTTATGTTTCAGTTTAATTGAGTTATTTGGAGTCTCACCTGCCCAGTATTTCATAGAAGACCCTCTAACAACTTTGATAATCTTTCCAGGTTTTCATCGTAGGTTAATACTAAATCTGTGTCTTTTTTGGAGGATATTTCTTCGTTTAGTTCAGAGTAATGGAGCTTTATTTTTAAATTATTGCAAGCATCCCTTAAAGCCCTGAAGGATAGGGATTTAGTTCTGAGGTAGGATATATGGGCTCTGTAGGAGTGTCTTGAGAGATAGTCCTCAATTCTCTGTTTAGTGACCTCATAATATTCCTTCTGGATGGAATCATCTTCTGCCAGTGGATTCCAGTCATAAGAGTCGAATGGATATTTGTCACAGTATTCATAGGGTATGACCCCCGCATTGGAGATAACGACCCTGTGAATTTCCTCCAAGTATTCATCAAGAACGCTGTTAATCAGTTTGTGGATGGGAGAGTTATAGTATGGTTTTATGGCTGCGCATGGTAAAAATACACATACTCTATCTTCTGGAGCCTCATATTCGTTTAAGAACCAGTCCTGCCATTTCTGAAAATGGGGATGAATTAACTGCTTTCTTGAAACCCCATTGAGACCTATATAATCTTTCTTTGCGAATCTCGGATAGTTCACTGTAGATCCCCCTTTGGAGTAAAGAGATACTTAATCGTGTTTTCGGAGTTTTTAGAGTGAAATGTAACGACAAGGACATTATCGTTAATTTTATCATTCCATGACAGGTTTAAATCAACTTTCTTTGAAATTTTAGATGGTCTGAGGAGGTGTTTAATTATTTCATAGTCATATACTGATCCATTGACTGGATTATCCTTTAATTCCATATCTGATGGTATTTTAACCTCCAGGTTTCCATTTTGATTTTGAGTAGTTATTATCAGTTCATCGTTTTTTGTCTGTAGTCTCAGATCACTCTTGAATTTAGCAAGGAGGTTGAGTCCGTGATATAATTTTTCTCCTGAAATTTTGAATGTATTATCCTTTTTGTATGGGGGGAAATCCAGAGTTTCGCCTTTTTGAGAATTTAGAGCACTTTTGAATTCTATATTTTCATACAGAATATTGCATATCAGTTTATCTTTATTGAAATCAAGATAGACCTCACTTCCCTTTTCAATTCTGGAGAAGATGTCATAAAATAGGGGTCCAAGCTTAAATGAGAATTCTTTCTTATTTTTCACTTCGCTCATGGAAAAATCAGCTATAATTGTCCTTTCTTTATTTGTATTTAAAAAATGGACATTCCCCTCGTCACCCTTAACGTAAAGCTGCTCTCGAGAGAGCTGACTTAAAAAGTATAAATTTTTTTTAATGACTTCTAAATTTTTTATTTTCAAGGCAATACCTCTTCTTATAGCTAACTTATAGTTTTGCAATCATCATGTATGGTGAATACAAATTTATTATTTACTATTTATAGAGGGGGAGTGGAGTGTGATAACTGATTGTGTAGATTTATTAAGAACCTGAACAAGATATTCAACCAATGGAATCATCTAAAAAAGGAATTGACAGGTACTCCACATTCGGACTCAGGGATGAATGGCTGCCTATGATCTTCACCCATGAGGAGAGATGGTATGAAAGGAACAATCTGGGCCCGGTACAGGTGAAGGCTGTCAGGTCCTGGCTGGCTGACGCTGGCCTCATCGTCAAAAAAGGGACCACCCCACTCTTCAGGAGGATCAGGGAGCTCTACTTCCTGGAACCCGTGGCAGCGTGGCAGATCCTCTGGGTCAACCTGTACCATGGATCCCCCATCGTTAAGCTCTTCTGTGACCATGTGGGCTTTGATGAGTACCTCGATAAAAATGGTGTCGTTGAGGCCATAAGGACGGATCTTGGCGACCTGAAGGACTCAACGTTGAAAAATCCGGTCACAGCCCTCATCAACATGTTTGAAAAGTCACGTCTCGGCACCATCGTCTCCATGAGGAAGATCAGAAATACGCCGATTAAAAGGATCCGGCTGGATGACCTGGACCAGCATGTGGTGGCCTATGCACTCTACAGGCTTGCAGAAGAGATCGATACACGGGAGATTGAAGTTGAATACCTTTACGGTGATGACTGCCCCGGCGGACCCTTCAGACTCTTCGGAATCAGCGAGGAATCACTCACTGTTAAACTACAGGAGTCCCCCTCGATGACCCTGACTGACGGTGTCATCCATCTGGATGGGAGATCCTCAACCAAACTACTTGACGAGTATATATCCTCACTCAGGGCCTACAGCATTGAAGGGCCAGATCTGGATTCAGATGATGCCAGATTCAGGGATAAACTGAACGAATCAATACTACGCCAACCTGAAAAACTTTTAGGCGAAAGGAGGAATGACCTTGAGGGGTTCCTGAGGGGTTTCTCACTCAGGGAGCTCAGGATAAGGTATGCGTCCACAGTGAATCCTGAGGTTTCATATGATGACCTTCATGACTCCGGACCGGATATCCAGGTCGCCCTCATACTGAGGATCCATGATGGGATGCCACCTGCAACCATCGAAGGGCCGGATAACGTCCTCATGGTGTCCCCCGACGCCTCACTGACAGCTGAGACATATGAGCTCCTCCTTGACCACATGACCCTCGCACTGAGGGCAGGTGATTCTGAACACAGTGAGGTTGCAGGGAGGATCATATCGGCATGGCTTGGGGATATGATGGACTCAGGTTTCCAGTGGTACCTCAACGGTGAATCAGGGAGGGGAGATAAGTTTTATGGCCTCAGCGAGTTGATAAGCAGCAGGCTGTCAAGGATGATCTTTCCCTTTGGACCTGAGAACCTGCCTGAGATACGTGGAAACAGGAACCTCTGGAATCCAGGGAAGGATTACCCGAAGGTTTTTGAAATATTCTTCCTCTCTGAGGATCTTGAAGAGTTCAAAAGGAAAACAGGGAGTGGATTATACCGTTTCATCGCCTACATCCTCAGGGGTCCCAGGGGTGACTGGATAGTTGATGAGAACCTTAACCTGCTTCCAGAGGTTTACCACCCCGTTAAGACCATGGCCGATGTAACAGTTGAAAAATTTTCAAAGGGTGACTTTGACCCGGTGGCTGAGATGAAGTTCCTCTCCAGACCCCCATATGGTCTTAAGGGAGATATGATAGGTCATGCTGTGGTATCATTCATTCTGAGGACCCTCAGGGGGCACATGGTAAAGAATGGAAGGTTGCTTGAGGACGACGAGTTCCGCTACCTGAACCAGAAATTGACGAGGAGATGATATAAATGATTGTACCCAACGTGAAATGTGTTTTGGGCGAGACGTTAGCAATGCAGGACGCATGGAGACGAGGATTCGAAGGAGCTTTGTCACAACGTGTCTTGGACGTTGGCGCTGAAGGGTTTACAAGTGCTGACGAACGAGCCGAGTGGACGGCAAAAATGGAGATATTAAGTGGTGGAAAAAATACTATCAAATGGGTGAACGATGGTGGCGATACTCCAAAATATTGGCCTTCCATTGTAGTTGTTAGACCTGCTCAGATACGTGAATTTTATTTACCAGGCGCAGGTAATGACATACATCCTGCATTCATGGCTGGTGGCAAAACATACCCCAAATACTACAGTTTCAATCCCTCATAGGTAAGCTACAAACACCA
>LDZS01001806.1_pt1 | contig 19162 bp, 16 predicted proteins | sample 615471 | NCBI WGS metagenome assembly LDZS01 (sample SAMN03408295, study PRJNA278302) | terrestrial metagenome | isolation source: oil reservoir sample K3 | place: USA: Alaska, North Slope, Kuparuk formation | collected 2013
GACATCAGGTCTACTGCTGACCTTGCGCTACGCCACCGGATGCGCCGCAAGCCCTTCCAGGACATCGACCTTGACCAGGAGAAGCTGGAGGGAATCCTCAGCAGGGGTGCTGTTCACAGCCATCCTCACGCCCATATCCACACCCATGCTCACAGCCATCCTCACGGGCATCACCACCATCATTCCTTTCCAGGTAAGCGCTAAGATAAGTGCTACTCTAGAAAATATGATTCGGTATGAGAATGTTTAGGCTCTACTTGGCTTGGAAAGCTTGGGAAGGAGGAACAAGTGATGAAGAAGATTGTGGCTGTCCTGTGGCACAGCCATGCCACAACAATGCGGCGGGCAAGGGATTTAGTGAAGGATCTTCTTGATTTGCGCGTCTATTCGGCTCGTTTTCTTGAGGAAGGAAAAGAAGATTTGGCTCATGCTTTGGAAGAAATAAGAGATGCTGACCTGATCTTTTTTTACCGCTCTACAGGTGAGACCATTTGGGACGAGTTAGAAGCTGCAGTCAAAGAAATGGGGAAACCTGTAGTCTGCGCTGCTCATGATCCTGCTCTCTGGGTGCTTTCCACAGTGGGCCCCGAAGTTGTTGCTAAGTGTCATACCTATATTGTTCACGGCGGTCCTGATAATTTTGCCCAGATGCTCCGCTATCTGACCGCGGAAATCCTGGGTGAAGAAGTTTCTTATCAAGAACCGATTTCCTATCCCTGGGAGGGTATCTATCACCCGGATGCCCCTCATTATTTCAGCAGTATTGAAGAATATTTCGGCTGGTATCAGTTGAAAGATGCTCCTATAATCGGCCTTCTTTTTTCCCGAAGTTACTGGGTCAACGGCAACTTAGCTGTCGAAGATCTTTTGATCCGCCTTTTTGAAGAACAGGGTTACAACGTGATTCCTGTTTTCTGCTACTCCTTGAAAGACGCTGAGCTTGGGGCAAAAGGTGCTGGAGAAGTCATCCGCGAGTATTTCCTTGACCACGAGGGAAGGCCGCGGATTAAGGCCCTCATTAAGCTCATTTCTTTCTTCCTTGAAGCCAGGGCAAGATCTGACGACTTCCTGCAGGAAGATGTGGCTTCAGCAGGTGTTGACATCTTAAAGCAACTCGGTGTTCCCGTTTTTCAGCCAGTGACATCTTTTTACCGCACTGTAGAGGAATGGGCCGAAGATCCCCAGGGTTTAAACCGCGACATTGCCTGGTCGGTCTCACTCCCTGAGTTTGAAGGGGTCATCGAGCCTCTTTTCGTCGCCGGTGGTCGACGGGAAGGCGACCTGGAGTTTCGGGAGCCTGTTCCCGAGCGCTGCAGGCGGCTGGTGGAACGGGTGGCCAACTGGATCCGCCTGGCCGAAAAGCCAGTTCAGGAGCGAAGGGTGGCCTTTATCCTGCACAACAATCCCTGCGCTTCGGTAGAAGCCACTGTCGGGTGTGGGGCCAACCTCGACACCCTGGAGAGTGTAGCCAGGGTCCTGCAGCAGATGCAAAAATCTGGCTACAAGGTGGGGGCTCCTGCTGATGGCAAAGAACTCATTGACACGATCATGAGCCGCAAGGCCATTTCCGAGTTCCGCTGGACAACCACTGATGAAATCATCAGCAAGGGCGGGGCCCTGAAGCTGATTCCTGTGGAGGAGTACCGGGAGTGGTTTGACACCCTTTCTCCGCGGGTGCGGGAACGCCTCATCGAAGCCTGGGGTGAACCTCCGGGAGAAGCGAAAAACGGTGTTCCTGCGGCAATGGTCCACGAGGGAAAAATCGTCATTACCGGAGTTCAGTATGGCAACGCTGTGGTATGCGTGCAGCCGAAGCGGGGCTGCGCCGGGGCCCGCTGCGATGGGCGGGTCTGCAAGATCCTGCACGACCCGGACATCCCACCGCCTCACCAGTATCTGGCCACCTATCGTTATCTTGAGCGTGATTTCGGAGTTGACGTGATCGTCCATGTGGGGACACACGGCAACCTGGAGTTTTTACCTGGCAAGGGGGTTGGCCTTTCCGGTGACTGTTATCCGGATTTGGCCATCGGGACCCTCCCGCACCTCTACATCTACAACGCCGACAACCCGCCCGAGGGAACCATAGCCAAGAGAAGGAGCTACGCCGTGCTCGTCGACCACATGCAGACGGTAATGACCCAGGGTGGCCTGTACGACGAACTGGCCGAACTGGAGCGGTATCTTGAAGAATACGAAAAGGCCAAGATAGCCGATCCTGCCCGTGCCCATACTTTAGAGCATTTGATTATCGAAGAAATCAAAAAGGCCAACCTGGATCAGCAAATCCCTGTGGAAGGCGGCCATGATGATTTTGCCGCCATTGCCGAAAGAGCTCATGAAGTGCTTTCTCTGATCCGGAACACTCAGATTCAGGACGGTCAGCACATCTTTGGGGAGATCCCGCAGGGCGAAAAGCGGGTGGAATTCATCAACTCCATCCTGCGCTTTGATGCCGGGGAGGGGGTTTCCCTGCGCCGGGCAGTGGCCAGGCTCATGAATCTGGATCTCGCCGAACTTTTGGCCGACCAGGGGAAGTTTTCGCTTCGCTACGGTAAATCCTACGGTGCTCTTCTGGAAGAGATTGATGCCGCCGCCAAGGTCTTTATTGGCCGGTTCCTAAAGGGCAAGGAAGTGGATCCGGGTTTTGCTCAAGAGGTCCTGGGTGAGAAGTTTGTCTCCCCCGAGGCCTTACCAGAAGTAAACGCCCTCTTGCCCCGGGTGCTGGATTTGAACCAGCGCATTGAGGCATCTAAAGAGATCGAATCACTGCTGGCAGGTTTTGGTGGCTGCTACATTCCGGCCGGACCCTCCGGTCTGATTACCAGGGGTCGGGACGATGTCCTGCCCACAGGACGCAACTTTTACTCCCTGGATCCTCACCGTGTGCCCACGAAGGCTGCCTGGGAGGTAGGGAAACGCCTGGCGCAAAAAGTTTTGGAAAAGCACCTCAATGAAGAAGGCCGCTATCCGGAAAATATCGCCCTCTACTGGATGTGCAACGACATCATGTGGGCGGATGGCGAAGGTCTGGGTCAGATGCTCTATCTTCTGGGTGTCAGGCCGCAATGGCTGCCCAACGGGCGTGTTGCCGGTATTGAGGTGATTCCACTGGAGGAACTCGGGCGGCCACGCATCGACCTGACTGTTCGGGTTTCAGGGATCATGAGGGACAACTTCCCCAACTGCATTGAGCTTTTGGATGAAGCTATCAGTACTGTTGCTGCACTTGATGAACCCCCAGAAGAGAATTATGTCCGCAAGCACACCCTTGCCCAGTTGGACGGAAGAATGGATGAAAATGCCTGGCGGGATGCCACCTTGCGCATCTTTGCGGCGAAGCCCGGCACCTACCAGGCTGGCGTTAACCTGGCTGTTTACGCCTCGGCCTGGAAAGATGAAAAAGACCTGGCAGATATTTTCGTCTACTGGAACGGTTACGCTTACGGCAAAGGTGTCTTCGGGAAAGAAGCCTTCAAGCAACTCCAGTCGAACCTTCGCACAGTTGACATCACCTACAACAAGGTCGTCACAGATGAGAGCGACCTCTTTGGTTGCTGCTGCTACTTCGGCACTCACGGCGGTCTGACTGCGGCGGCGCGGGTGGCCTCTGGCAAGGATGTCAAGACATATTACGGGGATACCAGGGAACCGGAGCACGTTGAGGTAAGGACTCTTGCTGACGAAATCCGGCGGGTGGTGCGCACCAAACTTTTGAACCCGAAGTGGATTGAGGGACAGAAGCGGCACGGCTACAAGGGTGCCGGTGACATTTCTAAGCGCATCGGTCGGGTATACGGCTGGGAGGCCACCACCCAGGAAGTGGACGACTGGATCTTTGACGACATTACCAGGACCTTCATCCTGGATGAGGAGAACCGCAAGTTCTTCGAGGAGCACAACCCCTGGGCAATGGAGGAAATTGCCAGGAGGTTGCTGGAAGCCCACCAGCGCGGCCTGTGGAACGCTGATCCGGAAGTTCTGGAAGGTTTGAGGGAGTTCTACCTGGAGATCGAAGGCTGGATTGAAGAGAAGATGGGTGAAGTTAAGGGGGACTTCCAGGGCGGGGCGATTGATGTCCTCACCACCGAGGAAGTGGCCGACTGGGGAGCCAAGATGCGGGAAATCAAAGCCAAGCTTAGTGAATAGCAAACATTGCTGAAGTGCCACGAGCAAAACAAGAAGCAAGGAGAATTGTGAAATCCCGGCAATCTTTCCCTCGGGGTCATTTCCCTAGTGGTCACAGGGTAAGCAACGCCCCGCCAGGTGGCACCTCATTATAGTACAATGTAGCACAAAAGCACACCCATAAAAATTCTTCTGCACCAGCGGTTTCAGGGCTTACATTTTTTCACTTGCTAAGGAAGGAATTTGGCGATTAATGGCGAATAAGTAAAGAAAATGGCTGAATAAGAGAATAACCTAACGAGAACCTGAACCACGAAGGTTTATTCTTCCTGTCGTAACAGGAATAATTTCTCGTGGTTTTTTTCTTAAGTGCTGACCACGAAGGTCTTACTCTCCTGAAGGAGAGAGACTCTTCGTGGTTTTTTGTTGTGGGGGAGGTGGTATAGTCGAATCTTAAAGGTGTGACGAGAATACACCGGTTTATGAATGCCAACAATGGGTAATGCTCCACACTCTTACAGTAAGACTCATGAAGGGTATGAATTTGTCCTTAAAAATAGCGGGCGAAACTTCTGAAAATAATGGGTTAAATTTTACATGTCAGGGGGGAAGGAAGTTGAAGAGAATGCAAAGTAAACCCGTATCATTGTTTCTTGTTTTAGTGTTTATCTTTACTGTGGTGCTGCCTGTGAGTCCCTCTTATGCTTCTTCTTCGAGTAAAGTTCTCATTTACGGCAGCCCTTACAAGTGCGTGTGCGCTGGAGACGAGGTTGAAGGCAGTACAGTGTCTGTTGTTTACAGCAGCGACTTTGCGAGTGTTAACGGCTTTTCTGGGACTCTGGGCAAACTGGTGATCCAGTTGAGCCTGCCAGATGGTGTGGAATTTTCGAGCACTCCAGATTCCGAGGATGTTGGGGAATCGGGAAAGTTTATTACCTATAGTAGTTTATCATCAGGTGTGAGTCTGATAACTGCTAACTCAAACTACTGTGAGGTTGAAACAGAGGCTACGGACTGGGATACAGGCAGCAAAGTTGTTTTCGACTTTAGCCAAAACGATGGTCTGGATATCGATGATGAATTTACTGGTGATGTCGAGGTAACAGTTGAAGTTGTTTGTTTTGATAGCGATGGTGCAATTGTCTGGACCGAGGATGAAGAGGTAACGATAGCAACGGTTTCTGGGAAGGAGACATCCGTTACTGCTGGTGATCCTGTTAGAAGGACTTGGGGAGCTGAACGAAGCCTGGCGAAGATCACCTTAGAAGAGGGACAGCCGGGTGAACTCAAGGCCGGCGAAAAGATTTATTTCAAGATTCTTACAGATGATGTGAGCTTCAGTAGTGACATTGGCCAGGTCAAAACCGTTAGGGTTACGGTTTCCCAGGAAAAAGTGGACGACCAAACCGTTTGTTTAAAAATTTCTCAAGTCTCTAAGGGCCTTCCGGGCAAAATAGAATTTACTCCCAAAGTAGACATTTGCCCAGGTGTTAAAGGTGATATCAAGATCAAAGTTTATAGTGAAGATGAAAACAGCGAAGTTGAGGAAACCAGATTAGTTGTGGCCAAGGTAGTCGATGAAACTGGAATTATTGAAGAACTTGAGGACAATGATACCGTTGTCTATGCAGGAACTGATAAGAAAAAGCTGAAAGTGAGCTTCAAGTACTGGCCAGAAGGAGACCTCATTACCCTGACATTGAATCAGGGCAAGTTCGTCGATCCTCTCCCCAAGTTCGATGGAAGTAACAGCAATGTTGAAATCTATAATCGAGGCCGGTCTGTATACTATGTCCGGGATTCTAATAACGGGAAACCGGTTAAAATAAAAGACATCTATATTGGTTGCAACAACGATGTGGAGGCTGGGGACATTATCCTCACTGTTGGCGGAAAGCACGGAACTGGAGAGGAGATCGTCATCGGGAGGTTTGCCAAACCGTTCACTGCAACTGCTGAAAAGCCGGAAGTTCGGTGCGGGGCTTACAACCAGGTTGCTGGTGACATTGTGATTACCGAAGCTGGTGCCGGGACCATCAGTGAAGCCGTGTACATGGAACTACCACCTGGGATCAAATTCAGCGGAAAGCCGACGGTCACGGTGACCGAAGGTGACATTGACGTGAGCCTCAGTTTGAAAGATAAGAACATTCTCGTATTGAGTGTAAACGAGGAAAGCTCTTCAGCCAGCACCATAAAAATCTCTAATGTCGAGTACGATATTGAAAACCTTGTCTTGCCTGGGGATATAGAGCTTAGTGTTTATACCGAAAGCGATGACTCCTTACTGTTTAAGGTAGCTAACGCTACTGTTATTGATGACAATGCAGTTAAAGCCACTTTTGCTGTTGGAGATGAAGGTGTTTACTTGGTCAATGGCCGCACTCTAGTTCAAGTCAATCTGCTTTGCGGTATCCTCGGGCTGCAAAAGATGTGGGATGCTACCACCAGGACTGCCTACTTCATCAAGGGGAATAAGGTTGTTGCCTTCCCAATTGGCGAGAATAAAATCGTTATCAACGGAATCGAAATCCCGGTTGACCAGGGAGCAAAGATTATCAACGATTACACCTGTGCGACCCTTCGTGGTTTACAGATCGCCTTCGGGGGAGAACTTAAGTGGGATAACGAAAACAAGGTAGCTACTTTCATTTTCCCAAAGTAGTTGCTTCCGAGATCTAGATTTTTCCTCTAAAGGTTGCTCGTAAAGTGTATCCTTGAAAAGGTGCGGCGGTGGATGCTGCATCCACCGCCACTGAAACTTAAAGGGAAGATTTTTGGAACCAGCAGGAATTAAGTTGGTTATGAAGAATATGTAGAAAAAAGGTGTAAGAAGCACCTAATAGCCGATGAACGGTCGGAAGTTGGTTTAATTTGCTTCGCAGGGGGCGAAGCGAAACTTAAAAATTGACCTGAACAATTAAAACAATTAAAGACGGAAAAACAATGCCATGAAGGCATTTTACCTGTAGAAACAGGTAGGAGCTTTCATGGCATTTTTTAATTTTAGTTTTGGTTCTTTCTTCTGACCACGCCGTCGCCTTGAAGTGCATTGGTGTGAGCCCTGACGAGGTTGCCGGAATTAGCAAGTATATGGCTGGTGATCAGCCAATTTTGCCCGAAATCAGTAAAAAAACCCAGGTAGGTTCAAGTTTTGAGCCGAACCTCGAGAAAATAGTTGAGTTGAAGCCGCAAGTAGTGTTCACTTATGTGAAATGGCCGGATCCGGAAAAACTGGAGAGAAAACTTCCCGATGAAATAAGAGTGGTGCGTCTCGACCTTTACAATCCGGAGACAATGGAAAGAGAGATCAAGTTGCTGGGAAGAATTTTTGGAAAGGAAAAAGAGGCAGAAGAATACGCTGAATTTTGGTTCAGCAAGATCAGGGAGATCGAGGAAAAAATAAAAGATTTGAAAGAAGAAGAAAGAGTCCGTGTTTATTATGAGCACGGATCAAAACCATATCATACCTGTTCTCAAGGCTCAGGATACCACCAGTTGATCGAAATGGTTGGAGGTATCAATATCGCCCGCGGTCTTGTTGGGGGTTATCCCGAGGTTGACCCTGAGTGGGTAATTCAACAAAATCCCGATGTGATAGTTAGGGATCTTTATGAACATAGTGGTTTTGGGAATCCTGATCTTCAGCCTCTTCAGGAAGCAACCGAGAGCTTAAAAGAAAGACCGGGATTTGGTGAGATCAAAGCAGTAAAAGAAGGGAGAGTTTACACCTTTGCTCACTCGCTTTGGGGTGGAGCCTTTAAGAACATTGGGGCTTGCTTTTTGGCGAAGGTGTTTTACCCTGAGCTTTTTAAAGACCTCGATCCGGAGGAGTATCTCAGGAAACACCTGGAAAAATATCTGGGAGTGGAATATGAAAAAGTAAAAGGGGCTTTTATATATCCGGAACTTCCCAATTAGGCGGGGTCTTCGCACACTGAAGCTTTGGGAGCATCGTTCATGGTTTTCGAGTAAAAGCAATTTCTCTGAAATGTCGAAGCTTCAGAATGAGGATGGAAAGAGGAGAAACGTCTATGGCAACAGAAGCTAGAGAAATAGAATTTGCAGAAATAAAAGAGCTTTACACCAGGTTCACCGCCAGAAAAGTAGTTTTTATCCTGGGCAGTCTGGGTGCTCTGGTAGCATTGTCCTTATATGCGACTACCTTGGGTTCTGCCCGTTTAGGGATAGGTGAAGTTTCGTCTGCCGTGTTTGCCAGAATCTTTCCTTTTGCCGGAATTGAAACAACGAGCTTTGCCGATGTCGTTGTCTGGCATCTGAGGCTTCCCAGGATCGCTATGGGGATCGTTGCCGGGGCAGGTCTTGCTGTGTCCGGAGCGGCGATGCAGGGAATAATGCGAAACCCTTTAGTAAGCCCTTTTACCATAGGAGTTTCTTCTGGTGCTGCCCTCGGTGCATCCCTAGCGATCGTCCTTGGATTTAGTCTTGTCGGAGCTGAAAAAGCGGTAGTGGTAACCAATGCTTTTCTCTGTGCCTTGCTCACTGCCTTTCTGGTCTATGGTCTTGCCAGGATGCGCGGGGTGACCGGAGAGAGTTTGATCTTGGCGGGGATTGCTGTGATGTACTTTGCCAGTGCTGCCACTTCTCTGCTGCAGTACCTTGCTACCGAGGAAGAACTGCAGGCAGTGGTCTTCTGGCTGTTTGGCAGCCTTACTGGGGCGACGTGGGAGAATGTGTTGGTGGTAACGGTAATCCTCTTTTTTTGTCTCCCTTTTTTGATGAGATATTCTTGGGATTTAAACGTCATGGCTTCTGGTGGTGATGAAGTTGCTACAAGTCTCGGTGTCAATGCAGCCCGCGTGAGGATCATCACTCTCATTGTGGCAACCTTCATTACAGCCGGAATCATCTGCTTTACGGGAATAATCGGCTTTGTCTGTCTTGTCGCTCCCCATATTACCCGTTTGTTAATTGGTGCAGACCACAGGTTTCTTTTTCCTTGCTCTTGCATTCTCGGTGCCATTCTCCTGGTGGGAGCGGATACAGTAGGAAGAACTGTTTTTTCACCTGTTGTCATCCCAGTAGGAATTGTCCTTTCCTTCATCGGTGTCCCCTTCTTTGTTTTTCTTCTAATGACCAGAAGGAAGGAGTATTTCTGATGATCATTGAGGTAAAAAGGCTTCATTTCAGTTACGGACACAGACCTGTGTTAGAGGATATTACTCTGGAGGTAGAAAAAGGGGAAGTGGTAACCCTTGTCGGGCCCAACGGCTCAGGAAAAACCACTTTATTGAAGTGCCTCAATAAGATCCTTAAACCGAAAAAAGGGACAGTGCTTTTAATGGGGAAAGACGTTAGCAAGATGAATTTAAAAGAACTCGCCCGGCTCTCAGGGTATGTCCCTCAGAATGGCGTTCGCACCTTTCCTTCTACCGTTTTTGATATCGTTCTTTTGGGAAGGAGGCCTTATATAGACTGGAGGGTAAGCTCAAGGGACAAGGAAATAGTCGCAGGCTTACTCAGATTAATGGGGTTAGAGGAAATGGCGCTCCGGGATTTTAACGAGCTTAGTGGTGGAGAAAAGCAGAAGGTTCTGATTGCCAGGGCTTTCGCTCAAGAGCCGGAAATCCTTCTCCTTGATGAACCCACCAGCAACCTTGACCTGAAACATCAGCTTGAGGTCATGAATCTGGTCTCCTCTACAGCAAAAGAAAAAGGTGTGGCAGCGATCATCTCGATGCATGACCTGAACTTGGCTTCCCGCTTTTCGGATAAAATGGTTTTCCTGCGAGAAAGAAGGATTTATGCCATCGGCAGCCCGGAAGAGGTGCTAACCCCTGACAATGTAAGAGCAGTCTACGGGGTGGAGGCAGTTGTCAACAAGGATTCAGGGAGGCCGTATATTATCCCGCTTGAGCCTCTTCAAGCTTCAAAGGCAGCGGCAGCAACAAAAACAGCATGAAAAGGCGCTCAGTCAGGGATTTTAAACTCCCGCGGTCCCGTTACCTCGATTTTTCCCGAGGCGACGGCACGTTCCCATCTCCTCACGTCCAGGAGGGTCAAGATGAAAGCCTCCTCTGGGGAGCGGGAAGACCTGCGCCTCCTCCTTGCTGGAGGTAGGAGTTTGTCGAGCCTCTGCTTTCTTTCCAGCAGTTCGGTGTAGTACTGCTCGAATTCCAATTCCTTCATCAGAAACCATCCTCTACAGTTTTTTAAGGTATTTTCTGCTCTTCTGCAGCGCTTTTTTTAAAATGTCAGTTACCAGTTCTTTCTCTGCTGCTTCTTTGAGGTATTTTAAGTCAATACTCCCTTTATGAAGGACCAGCAACCTCACTGCTAAGTTGAAGTCTTCCTGACACCCCTGCCAGTATTTGGCTGCAGCCAAGCGGTCGATAATCAGATCTTCGACACCAATAAGATACACTGGCTTTCCTCCGATAACGACGGTTGTGATTTTATCTTCAGATCCAGCAAGCACTTCGTCTGGAGCTTCAATGGCCAGGTCGAGAAGATCGCTGTACCAGTGTCTACCTGTGGTGCGTTCGAAGCCCAGATTACACAGCACTTGGTCGAGCCGCTTGCGGTCGGCAACGACAAGGTCGACATCCTTTGTGGTGTAGCCCCCAAGAGTGTAGAATTCCAGGGCTGTTCCCCCAACCACGATCGGTTTGAGAGGCTGGATCTGCTCAGTAATCAGCGCGAGAATTTTTAAGGTCTTTTTTAAGCGATCCGGCTCCTGGGCCAGATCTGCAAGGAGTTGTGATAGATTGCCTTCCATATGGGCGCGCTCCTAGCATATTCCTTTTCATCATTATATCTGATGTAGTGGTTTTTTGAAATCTGCTTCTGATCTTGCCAAGTATTTTCTTCTTCTCACTCTTGTTGTCAGGAAAGGCTTTTTCGGAAGCGGATGATGCTGATCAGGTTCACTAGGAGCCCGAAGATCAGTAAAGAAATGACCTGTTCCCAGAGGTAGGTGATTCCGATCCCTTTGAGGATGATCCCCCTGAGGATCTGGAGGAAATAGGTCGTGGGAATCAGGTAGCCGAGGGCATAGAAGAAGGGAGGCATGGCCTCTCTGGGGAAAACGAATCCCGAGAGCAGGATCGAAGGAAAAATGAAGAAAAACGCCATCTGCATGGCCTGCCTCTGGTTCCTGGCGACAGTGGAGATCAAAATCCCGATTCCCAGGCAGGAGAGCATGAACAGAAGGGAGAGCAGATAAAGCAGCCCGACGCTCCCGTTGATGGGAACCTGGAACACGATCACCCCGGCGAGCAGAGCGAGGGTCATCATCACGAAGGCAACACCAATATAAGGAAGGATTTTGCCGATGATCAATTCCGCAGGGCGAATCGGGGTGACGATTAATTGCTCGAGAGTTCCCCGCTCGCGTTCCCGAACTACGGCAAGGGCTGTGAACAGGACCATGGCGATCGTCAGGATTACCCCCAGTAGCCCGGGAACCATAAAGTTGGTGGAAAGCAGGTCCGGGTTATACCAGGCGCGGACGCGAACATCAATAGGTGGGGGAGACTTCATCTGTCCGAGCAACTGGGAGGTGCTCAGTGCCGAACTGGCGGTCATCGGGTCGGAGGCATCGATGATCACCTGGAGCTGAGCCTGTTCACCTCTTTTCAGCTTTTGGGCAAAGTCAGGAGGAAAAATGATCCCGACGCGGGCGCGGCCGCTGTCGAGGTAAGCGGTTACTTCCCGGTAGTTTTCTGCCGTGTACTTCAGGTCGAAATACTGGGAGTTCTGGAAAGCGGCCAGGATTTCTCTGCTCACCTGACTTCGCGACTGGTCCCAGACAACGGTAGGAAGGTGCTTGACATCGGTGTTCACGGCAAAACCGAAAAGGAGCAACTGGATTACCGGGAGCAGGATCATCATCATCAGGGTCGGCCGGTCGCGGCGCATCTGAATGAATTCCTTGTAAATGATTGCTGACAACCTTTTCAAAAACTTACACCACCTAATCTCAATTTTTTGCTTAGAGCTCCCACCTTAAAATTCGCCCCCAGGCTACCCTATCATTTCTCGCAGGTTTGGTTCCGCCAGGCGATGTTTAAGTTCCAAGCTGCGGCTTTTGCTGCTCAGGTTATTTCCTGCGCACCAGTTTCACAAAGGCTTGTTCAAGGCTCTCTGTTCCTGTTGCCTCCTTTACTTCCTCCGGAGTTCCCCAGATCAGCAGGCGCCCCTCGAACATGAAAGCCAGACGGTCGCAGTAGGCGGCTTCATCCATGTAGTGGGTGGTTACCAGTACGGTTGTTCCACTCATCGTCAGTTGGTGGATCAGCCTCCAGAAATGGCGCCGAACCTTTGGGTCAACTCCTGAAGTGGGCTCATCCAGAATCAGGAGTCTAGGCTGGTGGATGATCGCACAGCCGAGGGCGATTTTCTGCCTGATTCCGCGGGGCAGGTTTTCCACTGTGTAAACTGCCCAGTTCTCCAGTTCAAGCAACTTGACGACCTCGTTAAGCCTTTGAAAGCGTTTTTCTCCTTCGAGCCCATAGATCCCGCCGTAAAAATACAAGTTTTCTTCTCCGGTGAGGTCCGGGTAGAGACTGAACTGCTGCGACATATAGCCGATATGAGGCCTGATTTTGTCTCCCTCGCGGGCAAGATCATACCCCAGCACCCAGGCTTTTCCCGCGCTTGGTTCGAGGATCCCGCAGAGCATCTTGACGAGGGTGGTTTTCCCCGCTCCGTTTGGCCCCAACAGCCCGAGGATTTCTCCTGGTTTCACAGAAAAACTAACCCCATCGACGGCGACAAATTCCCCGAACTTTTTAGTGAGTTCCTGAACAACAATCACCTTATCCAAAGGTTTCACTTCCTTTCTTCTGCTAGCAATGACAGGAAAACATCTTCAAGTGTCGGAGAGACAGCTTTCACCTCTCCGAATTCCAGTCCCTCGGTAGCTAACACATTTTTCACCTGATCCTCGCAGGAACGTGCCTCGACCAATAGGTGCAGGCAATCCCCGAAAAGATTGACATCCTTTACACCCGGGAGTCCAGAAAGCGTTTCACAGGCGCGGTACTTTTCCTTTACCTTCACTTCTAATACCAAGCCTTTCAAAAGACCGGTGAGGCTTTCCGGAGGTCCCGAGGCCAGGATTTTTCCATCATGAAGAAGGACGACCTGGTCGCAGCGGGCTGCTTCATCCATGTAAGGTGTGGTGACCACCACAGACATCTGGTGCTTTTGTTGCAAAGTTTTGAGGAGTTCCCAGAAGTCCTGGCGTGCTGCCGGGTCGACACCTGTTGTTGGTTCATCGAGGAGCAGAAGCTCTGGTTTCGCCAGGACGCTGCAGGCGAGGCCCAATTTCTGCCGCATTCCTCCTGAAAGGTGGTCGGCCAGCCTTGTAGCGAATGGTTTGAGGCCGGTGAACTCCAGCAAAAAGTCGATCTCTTGCTCCAGTTCAGGGTTCTCTTTCCCGTAGACCTTCCCGAAGAATATCAGGTTTTCGTAAACAGTGAGGTCTCCAAAGCACCCTGAACCTTGCGGCATGTAGCCAATTCGGTGTCTTGCCTGGTCGAGGGAAGCGGTGCTTTCAGGGGTCAGTTGGCAGCCGAGCACTTGTGCTTTTCCTCCTGTTGGCGGAAAGAGCCCAGTCAGCAGACGCAGGATCGTTGTTTTGCCGGCCCCGTCAGGGCCGATGATCCCGCAGATCTCGCCCCGTTTTACCCGGAGGTCGAGGCCGTGGAGTGCCCAGATTGAACCGAACCTTTTTTGCAAACCTTCGGCAATTACTACATACTCCTCCATCTCTTTCCTTCCTCAATCACCACGAGAACGGCAGGTGATCACAGCATCAGCAGGCATCCCCGGTTTCAGCAAACCTTGTTCATTAGGAATGAGAACCTTGACCGCAAAAACCATGTTGACCCTCTCTCTTTTAGTCTGGACAAATTTGGGAGTAAATTCTGCCTTCTGGGAGATGTTGACGATCTTCCCCTTAAAAACGCGCTTGGGAAAGGAGTCGACCCTGACTTCTACTTCCTGACCCAGCTTTATTTTCCCTATCTCAGGTTCTGGGAGGTAAAGGCGCAGCCATACTTTGCTGAGGTCGCCAAGGGTAACCAGCGGAACTCCCGGAACTGCCAGTTCTCCGACCTCGAAGTTCTTCAGGAGGACGACTCCATCGAGAGGAGCTTTGATCACGGTCTTGTCTAAGGCCGCCTTTGCTTGAGCGAGAAGCGCCTCAGCCTGTTTCAAATTTTCCAGTGCTGCTTCATAATTCGCCTCCTCAGCTCTTACCACCTCTTTTTGGGCAGCAGCGAGGTTTACAGCAGCGCGAGCGTAGTCGACTGCAGCCGCGGCTGCAGCCAGGTCTTCCTGGCGGGTTCCTTCTTCGGTAATGCTCAATTGCTGGGCGGCTTTTTCTAGGTTTGCTGCTGCCACTTCGAGTTTGGCCTCGGCTTCATCGAGCTCCTGTTCAGAGACTGCTCCCTGCTCATAGAGGAACTCGATCCGCTCAAAGGTCTTTCTGGTAAGGTCGAGCTGGGCTTTGGCAGCTTCCAGATTGGCGGCAGCGGTTTTCACTTCCTGAGGTCTGGGCCCTTGGAGTGCTTTTTCATATTGCGCCTTGGCCTGCCGGAAGGCGGCTTCTGCCTGACTCAGTTGGGCTTCAGCCGATTTGCGCTTGGCTTCCAGAGCAGCTTTGGCGCGGGCAACTTGGGCTTTCGCAGACTCGACCTGAGCTTCGGCCTGCTGGTATTTTGCTTTCAGTTCTTCAGACTCGATTTCTGCCAGGACCTGACCTGCCTTCACTAGATCACCTTCTTCCACCAGCAGGGAAACAATTTTTCCGCTCACTTCAGGGCAGACATCGACCTCAGTTGCTTCAATCGTCCCGCTGGCGAAGATCTTTTCGGAAGAACTGATTCTGGGCCGGAAACAGGTAAAGTAAACACAGGTGCTTCCAGCAGCAATCAAAACGAGGGCGACCACCAACACCTTCCTGAACTTTAGCTTTTTTTCTTCTTCCACACCTTTCCCCCCGTGAAAGTCTCCTTATTATATCTTTTTATATCTTTCCATAGCCAGTGGAATACTCCTTTTTTTGCTCCAACTTCAGATGGGGGAGCATATCCCAGAGTAGGGCTATTTGTTGTTTCCTTTAGAGGAAGTCAAAAGGATTATTTTTGGTTTTGGAGAATTCAAAAACTGAACCAGTACAGCAGCAGAAGCTGCTCAGAAAGGATAAAATCGCGGGATGCTCTTTGCTCCCGGACAAGTTTAATTTTTAAAATGAGGGATGGTATTATGTTCGCGGTAAGAGCAGAGAATCTTGTAAGGAAATTCGGTGAGTTTACCGCGGTAAAAGGCATCAGCTTGGAGATCGAAAAAGGAGAGGTTTTTGGTCTTCTGGGACCTAATGGGGCGGGGAAGACAACAACAGTGAAGATGCTGACTTCTCTGATCCGGCCAACCTCGGGATATGCAGAAGTATGGGGACATAGTGTTATCGATGAGTCAGATCAGGTAAGAAAGTGTATCGGGATCGTTTTTCAGGACCCCAGCCTGGATTTCGAACTCACAGGGAGGGAAAACCTCGATTTTCACGCACGGATCTACGGCCTTGGAAAGGAAGAAAGAAAAAAGAGGATCGAGGAAGTTCTGGACCTCGTTGAGCTTCGGGAGTGGGCTGACGAACTCGTAAAAAACTACTCCGGAGGAATGTATCGCCGACTGGAGATCGCCAGAGGTTTGATGCATCACCCGAGGGTCCTCTTCCTTGATGAACCCACTCTGGGTCTTGATGTCTACACGCGGCGCCGCATCTGGGAGTACGTGAAGAGGCTCAGGGAAGAAGGAGTGACCATTATCCTCACCACCCACTATATAGAAGAAGCGGATTTCCTCTGCGACCGGGTGGCGATCATCGACCATGGGGAGATCATCGCCCTTGATGCCCCGAACAACCTGAAGAGTTCTGTCGGAAACGATGTCTTGACTCTGGAGGTGGATGATAGTGGAGGGAAGAAACTTCTGGAGTTACTCCAACAGGTCGATTTCGTAAAAAAAGCGAAGATGGATAATGGTTTCTTGTTTTTGAGTGTTGAAGGGGGCGAAACACTCATCCCCCGGTTGGTGGAAATTGCCTCAGGTGAAGGGATCGTGATTCGCTCGATAAGTCTCAGAAAGCCCACTCTTGAGGATGTGTTCCTCCACCTTACGGGAAGGGGACTGCGCGACCAGAAGGCGAGTTCTCGAGAGCAAGCACGGCTCAAGGCAAGGATGCGATTGCAGAAAAGGGGAGTTAGAAAATGAGACTTTTCTTGAAAGCGGTGCATACGATCTGGCTGCGGGAGATGATCAGATTCTTCCGGGCGAAAAGCAGGGTTGTCGGCTCCTTTTCCATGCCTTTTTTCTTCCTGACGTTTCTAGGAATGGGACTCAATGCTTCCTTCAGGTTCTCCGGCGCTGGGTTGCCGGAAGGATTTAGTTATCTTCATTTTTTTGTCCCCGGGATCATCGGGATGGCCCTTCTCTTCGAGTCGATTCAGAGCGGAATGTCGCTGCTCTGGGACCGCCAGTTCGGGTTCTTGAAAGAGATCATGGTGGCTCCGGTTTCCAGGACAGCCATTGCTCTGGGGAAGGCTGCGGGAGGAATGACAACTGCTCTCATACAGGCGATGGTGATCATCATCATTGCTTTTGCTTTTGGGTTCAGGATCTTCTCAGGGGCTTCCGGGTTGCTCTTTTCTTTGCTCTTTATGATCCTCGTTTCCGGCTGTTTCGTTTTTCTGGGGATTTTACTCGCTTCTGTGATTACTGACATGCAGGGCTTTCAAATGGTGATGCGGCTTCTTACTTTTCCTCTTTTCCTTCTGTCAGGGGCGTTTTTCCCTTTGGATAGAATTCCCGGCTGGCTCAGGTGCCTGAGCTATGTCGATCCCCTGACCTATGGTGTTGATGCCATAAGGTACTTCCTTGTGGGGGTTTCCCAGATCCCCCTCTATGTGGATTTTCTCGTCCTCCTTTGTTTCGGACTTTTCACTTTCAGTCTAGGTGTCAGGTTTTTCAGAAAAACCGAAGTCGACTAAATTTTAGAGAGATATAAGAGAGTTGTAGAAGGAGAAGGAATCTATCATCTTTTGGCGAATGAATATATAGGTAATTGTGACACGGAGTCACAGGAATTTGCGTAAACCAGAGCATTTGGTTCAGGGAAGGCAGGACAGGTTGCTTTAGGCGAGGAACGGAAATTTCAGACGGTTCGGAAAATGGGACCATGAAGGTTCCGGGGAATTCCATGAAGGAACTTTCATGGTCTTCTTTTATTTAACAAGAGATGACAGGAGGGGATAGCAATGGTGAAAATTAAAAAGTTTCATTTTCTAGTTGTTTTTCTTGTTTTAGGTTGTTTGCTTTGGTTAGCAGGTGGGTGTACCCCGAAAGAAGAGGAGAAGCTGAGTGTTGCCACGGGGACTTCTCTAATTGCAGCAATTGTCGAGGAGGTTGGAGGGGATCGGGTCGAAGTTACCAACATCGTTCCTCCTGGTACTTGCCCTGGTCATTTTGATCTCAAACCTAGTGATGTTCAAAAACTGGCCACGGCCAAGCTGTTTCTGCGCCACGATTGGCAGGGCAGCATGTTTACCCAGGATTTGATTAATTCCGTCCACAACGAGGATCTGGTTGTGGTTCCGGTGGCAGTGAAAGGCAACTGGATGGCGCCACCAGTGCAGAAAGAAGCGGTTGAAAAAATTGCCGAAATCTTGATCGAAAACGATCCAGCCAACAGGTCTTACTACGAAGCGAACAAAAAGAGACTGGTTTCTTCTATAGAAGCGAAAGAAAAAGAAATTCGCGCCAAGCTCCAGGCTGCTAACGTTAGTAACATCAAAGTGATCTGCTCTAATATGCAGGAGGGCTTTCTCAGATGGGCCGGCTTTAACGTGGTTGCTACCTATGGGCGCCCTGAGGAGCTTAGCCCGCAAAAGGTCCAGGAGTTGATTAACAAAGGAAAGCAGGAGGGTGTCAAACTCGTGGTTGACAACCTGCAGAGCGGCCCAGATGCCGGGAAAGGGATCGCCGAAGAACTGGGAGCTGCCCAGGTTACGATTTCCAATTTCCCAGGAGCTTTGCCGCAGACAGATACCTGGGCTGCCGCAATCGACAAAAATGTGGAACTGCTGTTAGAGGCAGTTAAGCAAATCTAGCTATAAGGGAGATTCGTTTTCCTCATCGGGTGAGGTGTCAGGTATGGCAAGTCGAACACCCCCAGATCGAACATCTCAAAATGATGTGGTTATCAGAATAAGAGATGCTGTTGTTTCTTATCGAGAGGATGTTGCACTAAAGGGTGTTTCCCTATCGGTGAAAAGAGGTGAGTTGGTAGGAATTATCGGTCCCAACGGAGCCGGGAAGACCACTCTGCTTACTCTGATCAACGGTCTTGGTAGACTACTCCGGGGTGAGGTAGAAGTTCTTGGGTATTCGCTGAATAACGGCTGTTCAGCTTCTCTCCGAAAACTTGTTGGCTATGTGCCCCAGTTGCCCAACATTGATCCCCGGATGCCGATCAACGCCAGGGAAGTTGTGATGATAGGCCGCTACGGACGTTTGGGATTGCTGCGCCGGCCCACCTCAGATGACTGGGAGATCGTAGACAAAATGCTGGAGTTGGTGGGGATGAGCCATCTGGCCTCACGCCCTATAGGCCACCTCTCGGGGGGTGAGCAGCAGCGTGTGGCCATTGCTCGTGCCCTTGCCCAGGAACCGGAAATACTTTTGCTTGATGAACCGACAGCTTCCCTTGACCGCAGGGCACGGGTAAGCATAATGTCGTTAGTCGAAGAGATTCACCGCTCTCGTTGCCTGACCACCCTGATGGTAACCCATGAGCTAAAAACGGCAGCGGCAGTTTGCGATAGGCTCGTTTTAATGAAAGAAGGACGCATCTGGGCCCAGGGTAAGCCATCAGAAGTACTGCAGGAAGAAATCTTGGACCTTTTGTTCGCTGGCGAAAGTTAAATGGAAGCACCTGCTCTTATAGACCCTTTGATTACGAAGTAACAGCACTGAGGAGGTAGACTGGACTGGATCTCTCTATCTT
>LDZS01001807.1_pt1 | contig 19155 bp, 20 predicted proteins | sample 615471 | NCBI WGS metagenome assembly LDZS01 (sample SAMN03408295, study PRJNA278302) | terrestrial metagenome | isolation source: oil reservoir sample K3 | place: USA: Alaska, North Slope, Kuparuk formation | collected 2013
TGGCGTCCCGGGAGGGACTCGAACCCCCAACCAACGGATTAGAAGTCCGTTGCTCTATCCTGTTGAGCTACCGGGACGCAAATTTTTCCTCGATATTAAAAACTAAAATGAAACTAAAATGGAGCGGGTGATGGGAATCGAACCCACGCTACTGGCTTGGAAGGCCAGGGCTCTACCACTGAGCTACACCCGCCCACTGGCAATCATATTCTATCACAAGTCCACAACGGAGTTCAATAGCAGGAGAATCCAAAATGGTCGGAGCGGGGGGATTTGAACCCCCGACCTCTTGGTCCCAAGCCAAGCGCGCTGCCAAGCTGCGCCACGCCCCGTTTCCGCAAACAAAGTATATCACAGAATACCACCAGTTTCAAGCAATTAGAGATGGATCCTTCCGAAACTGGCATCACAACAAAGGACCAACACTACTACGAAAAATCACGAACAGAAAAATGGCAGTGAAAAACCGCTAATCTAAGCTGATGATCGAAGCATTGTAATCAGGACCTGCAATCTCGAGAACAGCACAGGTGTATTTTCCCTTAACCCGCGGGTAAGCAACACTCCCGGGGTTGAGGAAATAGACCCCTTCCACTTCCTCTGCCATCGGGACATGGGTGTGGCCGAAAACAACAATACCAGCTTCCACCTCGAGGGCCCGGTAATAAAGGCGCATCAGACCGAATTTGACACCGTACAGGTGGCCGTGCGTAAGCAAAATCCGGTGACCTGCGATCTCCAAAATCTCCTCCACAGGTCCTTGCACCCCGCGGTCGCAGTTGCCAACAACTGCCTTAACTTCAACCTTAAAATGCTTTCCCAGGTGGAGACCATCGCGGTAAAAGTCACCGGCATGGAGGAGAAGATCGATCTTCCCCATCAGGGAAACAGCCTGCTCAGCACGCCTCAGACTCCCGTGCGAATCACTCAGGACCCCGATTCGCATCCTTTTTCCCTTCCCCATTTGTCCCCACAAGGCGCTCCAGAATTTCTCTGGCCAGGCGCATCGCCTGGGCGCGGTGGCTGATCCTGTTTTTCACCTCTGGGCCGAGTTCAGCAAATGTTTTCCCGAGCGCCGGGACAATGAAAAGAGGGTCATAACCGAAGCCTGATTCTCCCCGCGGGGTATAGCCGATCTTCCCTTCACAAACACCTTCACAGAAAAACTCTTCTCCTCGAGGAGTAGTAATGGCAATTACACAGCGAAAGCGCGCTGTTCTTTTCTCCAGAGGAACCCCGGCAAGCTCTGCCAAGAGCTTCTGGTTGTTAGCAGCATCATCGCACTCAGGCCCCGCGTAACGGGCAGAGTAAACACCCGGCGCCCCACCGAGATAATCAACCTCCAAACCGGAGTCATCTGCAAGAGCTGTCAACCCTGTATAACTAGTAACTGTGCGCGCCTTCAAAAGAGCGTTTTCCCGGAAAGTCAACCCGCTCTCCAGAATCTCAGGGATCTCCGGAAAATCAAGCAAAGAGAGGACTTCCAAAGGGAGTTCGGCGAGAAGCTGGCGGAACTCAGCTATCTTCCCCGGATTCCTGCTGGCGATCACGATCTTCTTCATCCAACTCACCCAATAATTCCTTTTGTAGAGTCAGCAACTCCCTGATGCCCTGAGTCGCCAGGCTGAGAAACTTCTGAAGTTCTTCCCAAGAAAAGGATGCCCCTTCTGCAGTCCCCTGAACTTCCACAAACTTACCGCTTCCCGTCATCACCACATTCATGTCTACCTCTGCTTGAGCGTCTTCCTCAAAGCAGAGGTCAAGCCTGATTTCCCCATCAACCTTACCAACACTTACTGCGGCAAGATAATCCCGAACAGGAACTTCTTCGATTTCTCCTCTTTCTTTCAGCAACCTGAGGGCATCAACGAGGGCGACAAAGCCTCCGGTGATCGCTGCAGTGCGTGTCCCCCCATCAGCCTGAATCACATCACAGTCAACCCAAATTGTCCTCTCCCCAAGCTTATCCAGGTCAACAACAGCCCGCAACGACCTCCCGATGAGCCTCTGGATCTCGCAACTCCTGCCATTGAGGCGTCCCCGGCTTATGTCTCGCGGGGTGCGGACATTAGTCGATCTGGGTAGCATCCCGTACTCTGCGGTTACCCACCCCTTGCCTTCTCCTTTAATAAAAGGGGGAACCTTATCCTCAACACTGGCGGAACAGATCAGCTTGGTATCCCCCATCTCGATCAGCACAGAACCCTCGGCGTGCTTCAGATAACCCCGTTGAATCCGAACCGGCCGCATTTCTTCTGGTTTTCTACCATCAGGTCGCACATCCACCATCTCCTCGCCTCTATTATGCCAAAGTTTATCATAAAAAAACAGTCTCCCTTTTTTGTTCATCCTTACCGGAGGACTGATCAGTTTCGGACATATCGTTCCCTTCGCCGTAGAAAAAGGAGTTGCTGAAGACCTGGCCGCTCTTGGAATGGGGATCCTCTCGGTGGCTAACGGGATCGGAAGGCTGGTTTTCGGGGCCCTCTGGGACCGGCTGGGGAGAAAAAAGACAATGGCTTTAGATGCCCTGATGATGGGTGGATCTGGGACAACCGATGCGTTTTTCGCGCTGTGGTCCTGAAAACCCCTGCTTCCTCAGTTTGCCTCAATCCTTGCCCAAAAGAAGGCTGTGACTGGCGGAAAAGCACATCCTCCTGACCAGCAGGGTCACCAGGAAGCTGCCGAGCGCGGTGGAACCGACGAGCATTAGCATCACCACGATTTGGTACTTCACCGCAATGATGGGGTCAGCACCGGCAAGAATCTGACCGCTCATCATGCCAGGGATAAACACCAGCCCCACCCCCATCATCGAGTTGATCGAGGGGATCATCCCAGCACTGACAGCCCTCCTAAAGATATCTCCGGAGGCCTCCCGGTAGTCGGCACCAAGGGAAAGGTACATCTCCACAACATCCCTTTGGGCACGCAGGTCTCCAAAAAGACGCTCAAGAGAGAGAGCAATAGCATTCATCGAATTACCGATTATCATTCCCCCAATTGGCAGGAAGTAACTGGGTCTGTACCAGGGTTCGACCTGGATGATCCCTGCAGTGACGATAAACGCCACCAGGGTGTAGCTGAGGAACATCGAAATAATGGTGGGAGCAAGATAGGGGATCTCCTTGTTCTTCACTCTTCCCCTGATGATCTGGGCAGCGAAAAGGATCATTACCGCATAAACGAGAAGCACAGGACCTGCCGAATTCAACTGAAAGATGTACTTCAAGAGGAACCCCATCAGGAAAAGCTGGGAAACGGTGCGCACCGTCCCCCAGAAGATGTCTTTGTGAAGGCCGAGCTGGAGAACAAGAGAACTGAGACCGGCAAGAACGACGAAGAGCAGGGAAAGCAACAATCCTGACCAACTGATATCAATGACGCTCATCAAGCTTCTTCCTCCCTAAGCCTGCCATGGTCGAGATAAAACAAACGATAATTCACCCTGCGGGGAAGGTAATCACTGTGATTGACCATCACGATACCCACCCCCTGCTCCTGGTTGAGAGTCTCCAGGTAGTCTTCAACAACCCGGCACACCTCGGGATCCAGAGAGGCTGTCGGCTCATCCAGGAGCAGCACCTCTGGCTTGAGCAGAAGCACCCTGATCAGAGCGAGGCGTTGCTTCTGCCCAACTGAAAGGTTGCGGGCATTGGCTTCAAGAGAAACATCCTCCAGCCTGAAGACACGCAAATATTCCCCGACCACTTCATCCGTAGGTGGTGTTGCCTTCCTCGCTGAACGGAAACGGAAGGGGAGGCAGAGGTTGTCCCGCACCGAGGCATCAAGGAGCACAGGTGTCTGCGGAAGGTAGATGACTCGACGACGCAGAGAAGGATAATCGTAACTGGAAAGTGGCCGGCCGTGGAAAAGGATAATCCCTTCCTGAGGCTCCAAGAGGCCGTTGAGAAGACGCAGGAATGTGGACTTCCCGCTTCCAGAAGGCCCCCTGAGGATCAGGAAATCTCCTTCTTTAATCACCAGGCTAATCCCGTTGAGCACTGGTGCTGAATCGCGATAACCGAAAACAACGTTCTGCAGTTCGAGCATTTTTCCTCTCCCCAAACGCTATCTAGAGACACTGCAACCACCAGTCTAATTTCCCTTTTGACAGTGCTCCTTAAAGTTCTTCTGCAACCCTTAGAAACTCTTCCAGTTCATCGACAACCTCAGCAAGGTTAATAGCAGCAGCCTCTCCTGGATAGATTCTCCTTCCGAAAGGATATCCTCCTTCGCGTTCATATCCTTCCTTTTCAGGAACCTGGCGGCCTTTCAGCCATTTCCTGGCAACCTGAGCCGGGGAATGGAAGCAGAAGCGATGTTCTCCACCCTCGACGACGAACTCGTAGAGGCTGTAGTAGTCCTCATCCTTCTGGCAGTGAGAACAACCCCCGGTAAGGTTGGCGTATTCCAGATAACTCTTCTTTTCGCGGCGCGCCCGCCTCCGGCACTCGGAACAGAGTCTGATGCGCGGTGGACCAGGCACAAAGAAAATCTTGAGTCCATCCTCTGAATCAAACTTCGCTGCCATCACCGCGAGAACCTTTTCCTTAAGGTCGTAGAGGTAAGATTCTCCTGCCTTGGCATAGTGGTTCAGATGGTAAAGGTAATAGGAGGCCCGCAGCAGTAAAGAGGTTTTTTCCGGGAATTCTTCCAATGCCTGAAGAAACTTCTCTTTCCTCAACCTTGTATAGTAGCAAGAGCGCCACCTCTTGAGCCGCGTCCAGGCAGCTTGGGCACCTTTACGGGCACTTTCTTCTCCTTCCCAGCGCCTCAGGATTTTGGGCATTTGGCGGCGCACTGATTCCACCTGATCACCGCTGAAAAGGGGCAGGTCACCGTGTTTATATCTGATGAAGTTTTTGACCTCCAGATAGCCTTCTGTTGCCAGACGGTAAACCTCATGTGGTGTCACCCCCAAGATGCGACAGACCTGGGCCGTTGTCAGCAGATTTCGAACCGCATCTGCCATCACCGCAGCCCCCCTTCACTTCCGCTGCTTCCACCATGTATACCACCCCGCCCAGCCAATGATGATCAATCCCAAGGCAAATGTTAAAGGGCCTGAGTACTGTTTCAAAAAATCAACCGCTGCAGGTCCCATGAATTCAACAGTAAGTGCTTCCAGGTAAAACCTAAGCCCCCGACCGAGCAAAGAACTCAGGAAAAGAATCCGCTTCCTTACCAGAAAAACCCCCGCGGCTATCGTAAAAACCTTGTAGGGAATTGGAGTCAAAGCGGCGAAGGCGACCGCCCACCCCCCAAAGCGCTGAAACAGTTCTTCTACCTTCAGCAAATACCGCTCTGGAGCCAGACGATTAAGAAGTGGCCTTCCTGCCCGTTTTCCCAGAAAGTGTCCAAAAAGACCTCCGGCAGCAGAAGCGAGTGTGCAAATGAGGGCGTACAAAACTGCATTTTCAGGAGCGGCAAGAACCATCGGGATCAACAGAGCATCCGGAGGAACGGGAAAAAACGAAGCCTCCGCAAAGGCGACGACAATCAGCCCTAGTGCCCCGTACCGGAGCAACAACCCAATAAGGTCATTCATTACTCTCTTGATCCTTCTTTAAAAATCACATTTCGCAAAACTCACTTGTATTCCTACCCCATCACCAACACTTCCAATTCCCACTTTACGCAAAAACCCATCCAAAAATACCACAGCTCCGTTTTCAATAGTGATGCCCATGTATTGGCCGTGGTGATAGCCGTGAAAATGGTCGTTGCCATGTTCGTGGTGATGATCATGCCCTAGAGAACAGTTTCCTGCATTCCCATTTTGGTGAGCCCCCTCTTCAATTCTCACCCTATTTTACCACATTCCTCTGAAAGTTTTGACCCTCACAGACTGTTCGCCAAATTTTTTGTCTGGCAGCCATATTTCTGATAAAATTGACGTGCAGAAAAACGCCAAAGGAGCAGAGGCAATGTCTGCAACTCCACTCCTTGTCTGGGCCATCGTTTTCGGGATTAGCCTTTTCGTGCTGATCAAGGCATCAGACATCTTTACAGATGCTGCCGAAAAAACCGGTGTCTTCTTCGGCCTTCCCGGCTACATCACAGGGATCACCATCGTCGGTTTGGGAACATCCCTTCCAGAACTCGCCTCCTCGGTCCTGGCGGCTGTTGCCAACTCCACGGAAATCGTTGTCGGCAATGTAGTTGGTTCTAACATCGCCAATATCCTCCTGATCCTGGGAGCAACAGCACTTGTCCGCCAAAACCTGAGAATCCATTGGTCGCAAAGCAACCTTGATCTTTTTTTTCTTCTTGGTTCCGCGGTTTTCGTTTCCCTGACAGCAGCCAACGGCAAATTCGCCAGTATCGAGGGGCTCTTCTGCATCGCCGGTCTTTTCAGCTACATGTCCTTGCTGGTGAGGAAAACTCGGGGGAACTCCAACGACAAAAAAGAGAAAAAAGAAAAAATAAACTGGAAAATTCCGTTGGCACTGGTGATCAGCCCGGTGTTTATCTACCTAGGAGCCAGGTATACGGTGGAAGCGGTGATCCACTTCTCGGAGATCCTTAAAGTGGGAAGTGAGGTCATCGCAGCGAGCGCAGTTGCCCTCGGGACGTCCCTGCCGGAACTGGCAGTGAGTCTGAGCGCAGGAAGGAAGGGAAAAGCTCAAATCGCTGTCGGCAATATCGTCGGCTCCAACATCTTCAACAGCCTGGCGGTGATGGGAGTTCCTTCTCTGATTGCTACCCTTGAGGTTCCCCGAAACATTGTCCTCCTGGGACTGCCCACAATGGTGGGGGTAACCGTTCTCTACTTGCTGATGATTCGCAACAGGGAAATCGGGAGGTGGGAAGGTATTCTCCTCCTGCTCCTCTACGGGATCTTCCTCAGGAAGCTGTTTACCCTTTAGCCGAACATCAGGGGAAAGTAAGATCAGGCGAAAGCTTTCGTCTGATCTGAAAAAAGCCTAACGAAGGCCTCCACCACTTTGGGGTCGAACTGAGTCCCTGAGCACCTCTGAAGTTCAGCAAGAGCCTCCTGGTGACTGCAACCCTTGCGGTAGATGCGGTCCTCGGTCATCGCCACATAGGTGTCGGCAACTGCGATGATCCGCGCCCCCAGCGGGATCTCCTCACCTTTGAGTCCATCGGAATAGCCCCTGCCGTCAAACCTCTCGTGGTGATGGCGCACATACCTGGCAGCGTTCTTCAAAGCAGATATCGGAGAAAGAATCTGATACCCGAGTACCGGGTGCTTGCGCATCAGTTGCCACTCTTCATCAGTGAGTGAACCAGGTTTGCTAAGAATCCCATCAGGGACACCGATCTTCCCGACATCGTGAAGCACTGCAGCCCAGCGGATGTCTTCGCACTCCTGTTCACTGCAGCCCAACTCCCGCGCCAGAGCCAGTGCCATCTCCACCAGGCGCTGGCCGTGACCTCCGGTAAAGCTGTCCTTGGCATCGATGGCATTGCAAAGTGCTGTGATTACTCCAAAAGAAACGTCTTTTTTGAGTTCCTGGTAAAGACGGGCGTTTTCCAGAGCGGCACCAGCGTAGGCAACGAAAGTATCAAGCAGCTTCCTTTTTCCCTCGGGAAAGGCGTCCTTTTCTGCGGCGAAGATCCCCACAACCCCGTAAAGCCTGGAAATATACTGCACGGGAACGAAGTAGGCCGAAGAGATGCTGGGAATCCTTAAACCGGACGCTTCAGTTTTGGGGAGATAGAGGGGCTTGAGGGTGGAACAGACAGCCCTGATCGGGGACTGCTCACCAGTGGAAAGGGCCTTTTCCAGATCGTCTATACACTCCAAACCAATGGCTGTCTCTAGGCGAATCTTCTCGGGGACTTCTTCACAGGAGAAGAAACATGCTTTTTCCACTCCTGTAAAGGCGCATACACCCTCCAGGAGAACACGAGCCACAGAAGATGCGTAGTCAGCGCGGGAGAGGGGGATCTCCAGAATTGAGGCCGTAGTCCGGCTGAGCACTGAGAAGTAGTCAGCCTCTTCACGGATCTTCGCCTCAAGCAGCTTGCGGCCGGTAATGTCCCTCAAAACCAGCATTCCACCGATGATCCGCTGGCGTTGATCACGCCAGGGAACAGCATCAGCGAGCAGATACTTTTCTCCCCCCTGAGCATCCCGAAAGCGCACTTCTTCGCCCTGCCGCACCTTCCCCTCCCGCATTACTTCGACGAGGGGATACAGTTCTCTACAAACGGTTTCGTAGAGCCGATTCACCAGAGATTTTGCTGGGGTTCCGAAGAGTTCCTCAAAGACCTGATTGACCGCGGTAATCCTTCCCCTGCGGTCAACCGTGACCACCGCGTTGCGGGTGGTTGAAAGCACCATTTCCGCAACCAGAGCATGGGCAGTAATTGCGCGGGAAGCGACAGTTCCCATAAGGAGGACACTGGCAACACCTGAGAGCACAACCAAGGTAATCCACTCTACGACCCCTCCAACACGCTCCACGAGACTCTCGCTTTCGCTTCGGAACTGACGTTGCTGCCAGGCAAGGAAATCGTCGGCAGCTTTGTTGGCCTCACGGGCGTAAGCAAAGAGGATCGCTCCTGCTTCTTCAGCGGACATCTCCTCGCCAAAGATCACCTGTTCCCTGCAGGAGTTCCAGACCTCCTCCAGCCTTTCCAACTTCTCCTTACCCGTCGGCGTGTGCAAAAGTGGTCTGATCTCTTTCAGTTCTCGGTCGATCCTTTTTGCCAGTTCTTGCAATCGTTCCCATTCGTAGGAGTCACCTGTCAACTGGTAGTCCTGCCAGGTAAGCAGGAAGTCCTGGATGCACCTGGCGACATCCTGGGCGAGGATGATCTTCGTTGTCCGTTCTTCGATCATCGAGTTGGAATCTTCCCCAAAGGAACGAACCCCCAGAATGATAAAAACTCCCCCAGCCACCATCACCACGATAACCAACAACAAGAAAAAGGCCAACTGCCTGGTGACAGAAAGCTGTCCCAAGGCTCCCACCTCCAAAAATCACGCGCCTGAGCAAACCCAAAGGCCGGGAAACCAAACTGGAGTCATATTTAGTTTTGGTTTTTTATTTCTACGCACCCAAAATTTTTCCTTCTTGAGTTATAAAAAATCGAGTAAAATTTGCTGTAAAATTTGCTTCTGAAGTCAGAATTCGACGATTTTTTGTTGAGAACAAGATGCTTGAAACCACTGGGGAAGGAAACAGGGAGCAAAAAGAGAAAAGTTATAAAAGTAACTCAAGAGGAGGAGGTGAAAAAGTGAAGCCGGCAGTCCCACCCTTCGTCCAGCAGATCGCCGACCGTGACCCAGAACTATACGAAGCAGTGGTGAAAGTGATCGAAGTGGCGATGACTCCTGGTGCCCTCGATGCCAAGACGAAAACCCTGATCAATCTTGCCCTCGATGCCTACATCGGTTCTGAGCGTGGGGTAATGGTTCTTGCCAACCGCGCCCGCGAACTCGGGGCAACAGAAGAAGAAATCAAAGAAACACTGCGCATTGCCTACTACGTCGCCGGAATGAAAACCCTCGCCACCAGCAACAACGCTTTTCCCCAGTCCTAAAAACAACTTTTCTACAGAAAACACAATTTAACAGCAAACAATTGGGTGATTGAGTACCCAAGGGCAGGATTCCCTCTCAGCGACTCCTGCCTTCGGAAGCATAAAATCCAATAAACGCAACACCCACAAGAATTAAAAACCCGGGTTATTGCCGACAACCCGGGTTGTTTACTTCACCGGTCGCTCAATTCCAGGGTAGGGCCCGCATCTCCTCAAGCCAATCTGACAGTTTCTCCAGTTCCTGTTCGACAGCAGCGGGAGCAGGCCCACCAGGAGTGGCGCGTCTTTCTACACAACCACTGATATCCAGGCAATCGTAGAGATCAGGGCCGAAGACCGGTGAAAACAAGCGGTACTCCTCTAGAGGCAACTCCTCCAAACGTTTTCCCTGGGAAAGGCAGTGGAGGACGATCTTGCCGACGAGGGCGTGGGCCTTCCGGAAACTCACTCCTTTTTTCACCAGGTAATCAGCCAAATCGGTGGCATTGGTGAACCCCTCTCCTGCTGCAGCCAGCATCTGGGATTCCTTCACGGTCAGGGTTTCGATGAGGGGAATGAAAACTTGCAAGCAATCCTTTACTGTGTCGATGGTATCAAAAACCGCTTCCTTGTCTTCCTGAAGGTCTTTGTTATAGGCCAGTGGTAAACCCTTGAGAACAGTGAGCAGAGCTACCAGGTGACCGTAGACACGCCCGGTCTTCCCCCGCACCAACTCGGCGACATCGGGGTTCTTCTTCTGGGGCATGATGCTGCTTCCGGTTGTATAAGCATCGTCAATTTCGATAAAGTTGAACTCACTGCTCGACCAGAGAACGAGTTCCTCGGCAAGTCTGCTCAGGTGTGTCATTAAAAGTGAAGCAACGAAGATGAACTCGACAGCAAAGTCGCGGTCGGATACGGCATCGATGGTGTTGCCGGCGACTTCCCGAAACCCCAATTCCCTCGCCACGAACTCCCGGTCAATTGGAAATGTCGTCCCTGCGAGGGCACCTGAACCCAGGGGACAAACGTTCACCCGGTGATAGCAGTCACGGAGGCGCTGATAATCCCTCCGCAGCATCTCGCAGTAGGCAAGCAGGTGGTGGGCGAAAGTCACCGGCTGGGCACGCTGCAGGTGGGTGTAACCAGGCATAATCGTCCGCTTGTGCTCGCGGGCACGCTTCATCAATGCAGAGATCAACTGGAGGACAAGTTCCCCGAGAAACTGAATTTCCTTCCTGAGGTAAAGCCGGAAAGATGTGGCCACCTGGTCGTTCCTGCTGCGGGCAGTGTGCAGTTTTTTTCCGACCTCACCGATCCTCTTGACGAGTTCAGCCTCAACAAAAGAATGGATGTCCTCGGCAGCCGGGTCGAAGGTAAGTTTCCCTTCCTCCAGTTCCCTGAGGATCTCCTGGAGACAGTTGATGATCGCCTCCGCCTCCTTTGGAGTAATGATTCCCTGGCGGCCAAGCATCCGGGCATGGGCAATCGAACCTTGAATATCCTCCCTGTAGAGGCGGCAGTCAAAAGATATGGAATTGAGGAAAGATGCCGCCTCACCTGCGGTCTCTTTTTGGAAACGTCCACCCCAGAGCTTGAAAGGTCTTTCTTGAGAACCCATCTTCTTTCACCATCTTCCTTCGAGAATCCCTTTTGTTATTTCCCTTGCTGCATCAAAGCCCGAACTTTTAGGGGAAGCCCGAACAACCTGATGAATCCATGAGCATCCTTGTGGTCGTAGAGCTCGAAATGACCGAAGGTAGCGAAACCTTCGTGGTAAAGGGAGTAAGGTGAAGTTGCCCCTGCAGGCACACAGTTGCCTTTGTAGAGCTTCATCCTCACCGTTCCGGTCACTGTCTGCTGGGTTGCTTCCACAAAAGCATCGAGCGCTTCCCGCAGTGGAGAAAACCAGAGGCCATCGTAAACCAGTTCGGCATAGCGCTGAGCGACGATTTCCTTGAAGTGGAGAGTCTGGCGGTCAAGAGTTAGATATTCCAATTCACGGTGTGCCAGAAAGAGGACTGTCCCTCCAGGGCATTCGTAAACACCCCGTGACTTCATCCCCACAAGCCTGTTTTCCACAAGGTCGATGATCCCGACCCCGTTTGCCCCGGCGATTCTGTTGAGTCTCTCCAGGAGAGTAACCGCGTCCAGTTCTTCACCATTGAGGCTCCTGGGAACGCCTTTCTCAAAACCGATCTCCACATAAGTTGGCTCATCGGGCGCTTTTTCCGGAGGCGTAATCAGCAGATACAGGTCTTCCGGGGGCTCGTTCGCCGGGTCCTCCAGATCGGCTCCCTCGTGGCTCAAATGCCAGATGTTGCGGTCGGTGCTGTAAGGCCGGTCCTTTGCTACAGGAACCTCGATTCCCCGTGCTGCCGCGTATGCAAGGGCATCTTCGCGAGATTTGATCTCCCAGAGACGCCAGGGAGCAATGATTTTGAGGTTGGGGTTGAGGGCCATCACCGAAACCTCGAAGCGGACCTGGTCGTTTCCCTTGCCCGTGGCCCCATGAGCTACCGCCTGGGCGCCCTCTTCCTCGGCGATCTTGACCAGGTACTTGGCGATCAGCGGTCTGGCGAAAGACGTCCCCAGCAAATACTTCCCTTCGTAAACCGCCCCGGCCTTCAAGGTAGGGAAAACGTATTCTTCGAGGAATTCTTGGCGCAAGTCCTCGATGTAGATCTTGCTCGCCCCGGCCCGGAGCGCCCGTTCTCGCAAGCCCTCGAGTTCTTCACCCTGGCCGAGATCGGCAACAAAGCAGATTACCTCACAGCCGAAGTTCTCCTTCAGCCAGGGGATGGCCACCGAGGTGTCAAGTCCGCCTGAATAGGCAAGAACCACCTTTTTAATATCACTCATCACTTTACCCGGTCTTGCGGCAGACCAGGATTCCCTCCTTTCTATATTAGCAGGGCCATGATCGCCTTGTGCATGTGGAGCCTGTTCTCCGCCTCTTCGAAAACCACCGAATGGGGACCATCGATCACCTCATCGGTGATCTCTTCTCCCCGGTGAGCAGGAAGGCAGTGCATGACGATCACGTCAGGTGCCGCACAGCGAAGCAGCTCTGAGTTAACCTGATAGCGAGAGAAAATCTTCCTCCGCTCTTCTGACTCTGCTTCCTGGCCCATACTCGCCCAGACATCAGTATAGACCACATCCGCCCCTTCGACAGCAGCAACAGGGTCCTCGGTAACCTCCAGCCGCGCCCCGGTTTCCGCAGCCTCAGCTTGGGCCTCCCTGAAGATCTGGGAATCAGGCTCATATCCCGGGGGACAGGCAATGACCATGTTCATGCCAACCTTTGCGCAAACCTGGAGCAGGGAATGGGCGACATTGTTGCCATCACCGATAAAAGCCAGCTTCAAGCCAGCCAGCCTCCCTTTGTGTTCCTCTACGGTCATGATGTCAGCAAGGGCCTGGGTGGGATGAACGAGGTCAGTCAGCCCGTTGATCACCGGGACGGTGGCATAGTGGGCAAGTTCCTCGACATCCTCCTGGGCAAAGGTCCTGATCATGATCCCGTCCAGGTAGCGGGAAAGGGTACGGGCAGTGTCTCCGATCGTTTCCCCGCGTCGCAGCTGGAGGTCCTGGGCACTCAAGAACAGGGGGTAGCCTCCTAACTGATACATTCCCACCTCAAAGGAAACCCTCGTCCTTGTCGAGGGCTTGTGGAAGATCATCCCGAGGGTTTTTCCTTTGAGGACAGGATGGGGTATCCCTGCCTTGAGTTCCCTTTTTAACTCATGGGCAGCATCCAGGAAAAGCCGGATCTCCTCTCTGGTGAAATCGGAAATCGTCAGGAAGTCACGCCCCTTTAAACGGGCGTCTCGATAAAAATGAGCCATTGAACCATCCTCCTTATAAACAAGGATAACCTTCGTCTTTCGGTCTCTCCAGGCAACGCCTGACTGACCGCTGGCACCACGAATCACGCACTGGCAAAATCAAGTGCCAGGCTGCTCGGAAGCGAACTCTTCGAGTGCGTCTTCGAGGATGGCGACAGCTTCGTCAACTTCTCTTTCAGTGACTACCAGTGGTGGCAGGAAACGGATCACCTTTTCGGCTGTGCAGTTTACCAAAAGTCCCCGCTGCTGGCAGAGAGTCACCAGTTCTTTGCCCGGCCGGTCAAGTTCCATCCCCAGCATCAGACCGAGACCGCGGACTTCCTTGATCAATCCGAACCTCTGCTGCAGTTCCTCCAGTCGCTTCTTGAAATAATTCCCTATTCTTGCCGCCTTTTCCACCAGTCCTTGCTCCTGGAGCACCTTTAATACGGCAAAAGCAGCCTCACAGGCGACAGGATTCCCTCCAAAGGTCGAGCCGTGGCTGCCCGGCTGAAACACAGCAGCCACCTCTTCTCTTGCCAGCACCGCCCCGATGGGGAGACCTCCACCAAGGGCCTTCGCCAGAATGAGGACATCAGGACGCACACCGTAATGCTCAAAGGCAAACATCTTGCCGGTTCGCCCCAAACCACACTGGACCTCATCGAAGACAAGAAGCAGCCCGTGCTTCTCACGCAACTCGGCGAGGGTTTCCATAAACTCCGGGGTGGCAACGTGGATCCCGCCTTCCCCCTGCACTGGCTCCACCAGAATGGCAGCAGTCCTGGAATCGACCGCTTTCTTGAGGGCCTCTACTCCATTGAAGGGAAGATGGTGGAAACCACCGGGAAGAGGCTCGAACCCTTTCCAGAACTTCTCCTGACCGGTGGCAGCAAGAGCACCAAGTGTCCTCCCATGGAAAGAGTTGGTAAAAGCGATGATCTCCGGGTTTTCCTGGCCTCGGTTCCAGGCGTACTTTCTGACTAGCTTGATTGCCGCCTCATTGGCTTCGGCCCCACTGTTGCAGAAAAAAGCGCGGTCAAGACCACTCAGGGAAGCCAACTCCTGTGCCAGTTTCACTGGCTGGGGAAACCAGTAGAGATTGGAACAATGCAAAAGTTTCCCAGCCTGTTCCTTTACCGCAGCAACAACCCGAGGGTGACAGTGGCCGACAGCATTGACAGCAATTCCGCCCACAAAATCGAGGTAAGACCTGCCCTCCGGATCCCAGACCCGCACCCCTTCACCTTTAACCAGCACCAGCGGGAACTGAGCATAGGTCGGCATCAAGCGCTTCCTGCCGATCTCGATCACCTGTTTGCCAGTCACTCTCTTTTCCCACCCTTCACTCTTTGATGACCATCGTTCCTACACCTTCGTCAGTAAATACCTCGAGAAGAATCGAATGGAGGATCCGGCCATCGATGATGTGTGTACGTCCCACCCCTTTTTCCAGTGCCTGGACACAGCACTCCACCTTCGGGATCATCCCCCCGGAGATCACCCCTCTCCTGATCAGTTCCGGGACCTCACTGACCCTCACTACTGAAAGCAGGCTTTCGGGGTCTTCGCGGTCCGCCAAGATCCCCTCGACATCAGTCAGCAGGACGAGCTTGTTGGCACCAAGGGCTGCGGCCAATTCCCCGGCCACGTAATCAGCATTGATGTTGTAGCTTTCTCCATTTTCTCCGACACCGATGGGGGCAACAACCGGGATGTAACCCTTTTCGAGAACAGTGTTGATGATCTCCGGGTTGACCCTGGTGATCTCTCCAACATAGCCGAGATCGACCGTTTCTCCCTGTTCATCAATGAGCACCTTTTTCCTGGCTTCGATGAGGTTGCCATCCTTGCCGCTGAGACCGATGCCCTTCCCTCCAAGCTTGTTGATCAAAGCAACGATCTCCTTGTTCACCTTGCCAGCGAGCACCATCTCCACAATGGCCATCGTTTCTTCATCTGTAACCCGCTGGCCGCGCACAAACTCCCAACTCTTCCCCAAACGGCGCAGCATCTCGTCGATCGCTGAACCGCCTCCATGGACCAGGACCGGATGAATGCCGACCAGCTTCAAGAGAATGCAGTCCGTAATCACTCCCTGTTTCAGGTGGTCGTTAACCATCGCCCGCCCGCCGTACTTAATGACCACTGTTTCTCCGGCAAACTTGCGGATATACGGAAGAGCTTCTACCAGTATGGCTGCCTTTTCCATTGGTGTCAGCACCAACTGTGAGTCCTCCCCTCCAAGAAAGTTTCCCGCGTCAGGTCCGGTAATGGGCATTGATCCGCACGTAGTCGTAAGAAAGGTCACAGCTCCAGGCAACTCCCTCGGCATCGCCCTGGTTCAGGTCAATGGTGATTACCACTTCTCTTTCTGCTAGGACCGAGCGCGCCTCCTCCTCGTCGAAATCCAGACCAGTTCCCTTCCCCGCAACCTGGAGCTCCCCAAGATAAATGTCCACCATTTCCGGGTCAAAGGAGACACCAGAGTAGCCAGCAGCAGCGATAATCCGGCCCCAGTTGGGGTCTTCCCCAAAAATTGCCGTTTTTACTAGATTAGATCTGGCAACAGTGCGAGCTATCTGGCGGGCCCCTTCCTCACTCACAGCCCCTTTCACTCTCACCTCAAGAAACTTGGTTGCCCCTTCCCCATCACGGGCGATCATCTTGGCAAGTTCGGTGCACACCTGCAGCAGGGCTTCCCGAAAAAGGAGATACTCAGAACTCCCTTCTTCTAGAGGGTCGTTTCCCGCAAGACCGTTTGCCAGGACAACGACCATGTCATTGGTGCTCGTATCTCCGTCAACAGTAACCGCATTGAAGGAGCGGTCAACAGCCCACCGCAAGGCGCTTTTCAAGGCATTCTGGGAGATCACCACATCTGTCGTCAGAAAAGCCAGCATTGTTGCCATATCTGGATGAATCATTCCTGCCCCTTTGGCAATCCCCCCGATCACTGCCTTCTCTTTGCCCAGAGAAAATCTTAATGCATACTCCTTCGGGAAGGTGTCAGTGGTCATGATCGCCTCGGCGGCAGCACTCCCACCCTCGGGAGAAAGCTCGGCAACAGCAGCCTGGATGCCTTTCTTGATCTTCTCCATCGGCAGGGGAACCCCGATCACCCCGGTGGAAGCCACCACCACATGATTCGGAGGAATCCCTAAGGCATCTCCAGTCCACCTTGCCATCTGCCAGGCATCAGCAAAACCCTGCGGGCCGGTGCAGGTGTTGGCAATCCCGCTGTTGACAACGACTGCCTGGGCTTTTCCTCCAGCGAGGTTTTCTTTAGTTACCAGAACCGGAGCAGCTTTTACCTGGTTTTTGGTGAAGACTCCGGCAGCAACTGCCGGAACCTCGGAGTAGATCAGGGCAAGATCTCGTCTTCCCTTTTTGCGCACCTGGGCAACCACACCGGCAGCCCGAAAACCGCGAGGTGCGGTGACACCACCAGGTAGAACTTCCCAATCAGCATTTTTTGTTGCCATTCCTGGTTAAGGCCTGTGCCTCCTTTCTAGATCTGATGACCATCCGAGAACCAGCGAAAAATTACGGATAGAGACCAGGTGTTGCCAGTCCTGCTGTCTCTGGAAAGCCAAAAAGTAGGTTCATGTTCTGGACTGCCTGCCCGGCAGCACCCTTCACCAGATTATCGATCACGGAAACAACGATCACCTGCTTCTTGTTGCTCACAGTGACCCCGAGGAAACACTGGTTTGTCCCCTGAACCCACTTTGTCTGCGGCCACTCACCCTCTTCAGTAATGTGGATGAAGACCTCTCCTTCGTAGAACTCTTTAAAGATCTGGCGCACCGAGGCAGCATCAAGGGGGCGTGCCAGTTCGGCGTAAACGGTGCTTAAAATACCCCGGGTCATTGGAATCAGGTGGGGCACAAAAGTGAGTCCGACCTCCCTCCCGGCAAGCCTTGAGGCGTAATACGAGATCTCTGACATGTGCCTGTGAGCAGCGACAGAATAAGCCCGCACATTCTCGTTGCACTCAGGGTAGTGGGTTCCCAGGTTAAGTGACCTCCCGGCTCCGGATACCCCTGATTTGGAATCAATGATCACAGAATCGGGCCTGATCAGGCCGTGTTTGAGCAGGGGTGCCAGGGCCAGCAAGGCGCCAGTAGGATAACACCCCGGATTGGCGATCAACCTTGCCGCAGGGATGCTCGAGCGGAAAAGTTCAGGGAGCCCGTAGACTGCCTCTGGTAGCAGATCAGGAGCTCCATGAGGTACCTGGTACCACTTCTCGTAAATTGCCAGATCAGGAACCCGAAAATCTGCAGCCAGGTCGATGACCTTCTTCCCCTTGTTGAAGATTTTGGGGACGAGGGATGAAGAGATTCCGTGGGGTAAAGCAAAAAAGACCACATCCGTCTTCTCGGCAAGTGTCGGTGCAGCTTCGAAGTCAAGGATCTCCAGGTGGACATAACCCCTCAGGTGAGGGAAAACCCGGTCAATCGGAGTCCCGGGAAAGTCGCGAGAAACAGCGAAGATCTCCTCGACTTCCGGGTGCTGACACAAAATTCGGATCAGTTCTTCTCCAACGTAGCCGGTTGCTCCAACGATACCAACCTTGATCCCCATCTTTCCTCTCTCCTCACCAGAAATCGATCTCTGTAGCCGCGCTGTGATAATTATACACAACAGAGAATAAAAATACAATAGGTGGGCAAAAAAGTATCCCTCACAAATAGGGATTGTCCGCTGCTGCCTGGAGCTTCCTAGTTTTTATTTATATCACCACCGGGATCACCGCCCCGCACTTGCGGCACTTGTTTCCATCGAGCCCGGTAACCCGGACTTTGTAGCCACTGCGCTTGATCAAGAGATTGCCGCAAACAGGACAGAAGGTATCGTTTTCCCCTAACTCCCAGGCATTGCCGATGTAAACAAACTGCAGCCTGCGGAGGGCGATCTCGCGCGCTTTTTTCAGGGTTTCCAGAGGGGTCGGGGAAAGAGTAAACTTGTATTGGGGAAAGTAGCGGGAAAAGTGCAGAGGAATCGCCCGATCAATAGAAGCGATCCACTCCACAAGGCTCTCGATCTCATCCTCACGATCATTCTTTGTGGGGACAATAAGATTGGTGACCTCCACATGGCAGTGCTGATGGGCGATTTCCACGGTGCGCAGAACTGGGGCCAACCGGCCGTGGCAGACTTCCTTGTAAAACCCTTCGGAAAAGGCCTTGACATCGATGTTCATGGCATCAATAAAAGGCAGCAATTCCCGAAGCGGTTCCTCTTCGAGGAAACCATTGGTGACGAGCACGTTTTTCAATCCTCTTTCATGGGCGAGCTTCGCCGTATCGTAAACAAACTCGTACCAAACATTGGGCTCTGAATAGGTGTAGGCGATCCCGATCGAACCGGCGCGTTTCTCGGCATCTACGGCGATCTTCACCAGTTCCTCGGGCAGGATCTTCTCAGTAGGTGGAGTCCTGTGAGCAATCTGCCAGTTCTGGCAAAAACCACAGTGAAAATTGCAGCCAAAGGTTCCTACCGAAAAAATCTGACTCCCGGGATAAAAGTGGTAGAGAGGCTTTTTCTCGATCGGGTCGACCGCCCATGAGGAAACCTGGCCGTAGTTCAAGGTGTAGAGAACACCACCCTCGTTCTGGCGAACGCGGCAAATTCCAGTCCGGCCGGGAGAAATTTTGCAATGATGAGGGCAAAGGTGGCACCTGACCTCGTCTTCCTCCAGTTTTTCGTAGAAACGCGCTTCCCTCATTTCTTCCCTCCTTATCTGTTAAACTCAACCCAGGCTGGTGTTAGAGTTAAGAGGAGAAGTAGCCCAGGTTGGCAAAATTAACTCATAGTGTTT
>LDZS01003204.1_pt1 | contig 19144 bp, 21 predicted proteins | sample 615471 | NCBI WGS metagenome assembly LDZS01 (sample SAMN03408295, study PRJNA278302) | terrestrial metagenome | isolation source: oil reservoir sample K3 | place: USA: Alaska, North Slope, Kuparuk formation | collected 2013
GTGCCGCAAGATGTCTTTGAGGTTTCTTTCGTCCGACAGGATGCGCTTGAAGAAGGAGTCGTGGGGCTTTAACGAGTTGAGTTTGCTCATGGAGAGTCCTCCCTTGTATGCTGCGATCTTTTAGACTACATTCGCATTCTCGTACACGCTGGGCACGGCTACGACAAAACTGAAGGTAGCGCAGCCGTCTTTTCCGCAAGAAAAATTGCTCTCTTGCCCTTGAGCGGACTAATTATAGCATCAGGGCAAATGGACGAGGTAGCTGCCTGCTCGGGTAACGGGAGCGAAGTCCGGCAAAAAAACACAAAAAGTAAAGACCTCGTATATTAAGACAACAGGTCTGACCCCAAGGTTTACGGGCTTAAGTGCCGGAGACGACACATCTGCCATGCTCAGCTCGCCAGTTTTATAGCTTTGCAGAACCTGCTTCATTCGCCAAACTCCTGTAGGATGCGGTGATAAAACGCCTCGTCGATCCACATACCGGCCTCAATCAGGCGATCCAGTTCACAACGCACCGAAGGGATCATCCCTCGTTCCCGCGCTTCAATGAGAATGCCAAGTGTCCCGGTAGCCAACAGTCCTTTTTCATGGGCGACTCGCCGGCCCTGTTGGTCATCGAGTATCACAAAGTCAGCCGCTACCTCTAAAGCAAGAGCAATCGCTTCCCGCTCACCGATACCTAAATCCGGTGAGAGTCCATCCAAGGTTCACTTCGTAGCCTTCCGAAGCCGAAAGTTTTGGCTTTGTAGCAATATCTGAACCTGCTTTGCTTCCTCGCCAGGTTTTGCTTTCACCTCTTCCAGGACCGATGCTGGAATGATCACCTCGTCACAGAACTGGGATAGGAGCCCGAGCCAGTGGATTTTGGCGAGCAAGATCAGTGGACTAGTATTGCAAACTACTCTCAACAGGTTTCCCCTGCTCTTGTCTTAGCCTCCCGGATCTCACGTTCCAATTCTTCTAAGGAGTAATTGAACACGGGAATCCGATAGCGACCCAAGCTCTCCAAGAATTCCACACGGTCCATCCCCGCCAGTTCCGCTGCCCGCCCTGAGGAGATACGATTTCGGTAGCATTTATCTTAACTCCAGGTAAGGTCTTTCCCGAAGGTCCGCGATAGTCCGCAGCTATCCCCACGCCATATCACCTCCATTTCTCGCGCAGAGCATAGGGGGTCGTCTTCGTCTTGCCTCTTGCATTTCACATCTTTATGCTTTACATCTCACACTTCACTCTTCACTAATTACTCATCAAATATTTCCCGTTCAACCTCTATGCTTATCGATAAATTATCAGCTTCTTTAATATTTTCAAGTATTCGCTTGACTTCTTCTTTGTCTTTTATTCCTTTTTTCCAGAGTGCCTTAAAAATCGCTTGTAATGAGATGACAAAAAGACCCTCTCCTTTTGCAAATTCTCTCGCTTTCATGTCGTTAGTTGCAAAAGCACAGTCCTCTGTTTTGCAATATGCAATAGCTTCAAGCTCTCCCCTTCCCAAACTAAAGTTTCGCTGAAGTCTCTCGTATTCTTCCAGTGCTTCTCCGCTAAGTGGCACCGTTCTTATTTCTGAGATCACCCGCAGGGGGAAAGCATACCCGTACTCAAGAGGTATGGATATTTCGTCTCTTACTTTTGGCACCATTGCTACTTCTTCGCTGAAAAGGCGTTTTAGCAATTCAATTTCTCCTATTTTAGCAAACATACTCAGGATATCAGTGTCGAGGATAATCATTGCCTCAAGATTCTTTCCACTTCTTTGTCAATGTCTTCACTCGGGATCGCGGGAATTGAAATTTTAATACCCCTTTCCCGCAACAATTCCTTAAAATCTTCTACATTCAGTCCAGAAATCTCGGCAGCTTTCGAAAGAGAAATTTCCTTTTTTTTATACAATTCCACCGCTAAGTCCATCTTTAACTCCGGTTTTGCTCTTAAAAGGGCGCGGAAAGCATCTTCCATAAGCTCTTTTTTGCCTGGGTATTTTCCTATACCTACCAATATCTCATCCAATTTACTTAACACCGAATCCTTAGAGGCCAAATCTTTGTTTTTTGCGTTTTTGGCGGTACTTCTGCCGCATAATGCTTTTGATAATGGCACCGTCTTCGCCTCCTTTCACAATTCCAGGTTACTCACCTTGGGGTTAGATCTTTGCTTTTTGTGCCTCTTAGCCTTTGCTAACCTTTTTTCGTCCTACCTCTCATATCTCACACCTTATTCATTAGTGATCACTCATCACTCACTTCCACTCTCACATTCACATCTCACATTCACACTCACATTCACTCCCACTATTTAATTGATACCATTGATATAAGCCAGAGGGAAATTTCTGGCAAGTTTTCCAGTTCGCGCACAAGCACCTCTTTTTTATCCACCTCTACTTATCTCCTGAATGACCTTAAAGCTTATTTTACACTGAACTTTGGCCGACGCTGCATGAGCGCCGGAAGCCATTAACATTTTTGCTAAATCTGCGTATACTATTGATGTAAGGAATGTAAGGAACACCTTAACGGCGAAAGGAGCGGTAACTAATGGAGCTTGCGAAGATAACCTCGAAGGGGCAGATCACTATTCCCGTTGATATCCGCCGAAAGCTGGGCGTCAAAGAAGGCGACAAGGTTTTGTTCGTCGAAGAAGCCGGAAAAGTTTATATCCTTAATGCTTCAATGGAGGCCATCAAAGAAGCGCGGGCCGCGTTTGCTGGAGAAGCGGAACGTGCTGGGCTAAAAAACGAGGATGACGTAGTCGCCATGATAAAACAGCTTCGGCGGGAAAGAACAGTTAAATGATATGAGGGTTATGCTGGATACCAATGTACTCGTCTCTTTGCTTTTATTTCCAAATCCGCGCATGAACGCCATGACGGAATATATCTTTACAGAGCACGAACTTGTGTTGTCATTCTACGTCGTTAACAAACTGACGAGACGCTGTTCAGCATAAGAGACGCGAAGGATTACCCCGTCCTCTATACGGCAATAATTGAGGATGTGGACGTTTCCATTACCGGAGATGCTGACTCCTGCCAACTTTATTGCAAACTATCTTAATCATGTGCCGTCTTTATGTGTCTTTCGAAATGGGACATGTAGTTTTCTTCTGCCGCTTCCTGAATATCACTCATATCTATTAAAAAACCGTTCGGGAAAAGCGCGCCCCAACCGTATGGCGGAGTATCCGACCAGGTTAACCCCTTAACGGTTTTCAGTTTATCCAGATACTCGGCAATGATATCGTTGTATGAATACACTAACGCGATTATATGCACAATAGCTTGCATAAGTGTATCTTCGAGGTCCTTGAAAACGATCTTCTCCTCATCAAGAAGCTTGCCGAATATTAATAGAATTGTCATATGCAAAGCAAAATAACGCACAAGTGCGTCGAAAGCCGAATCACGCCATTTAGCAATAGAAGCCCTGATCGGTTGATCTTCGAGCGGGCAGGGGTTAATGTACAATCCATCCTCAATGCCCTTTTCCTTGAGCTCGAGAGGAGTTGAATCCAATGAGGAAACCTTAAGCTTATTCGCCAAAAAGTTGCATTTTTCGCGCATTTCCTGAAGCTCAAATACGTCTTCAAGCGAGGGTATACGCTGTATATCATAAGATTTAATATCGTAACTCATCTCAGAAATGAGAAATTGCCCGATGCATGCTGTTTCTTCTCCTCCGTGTTCTTCGAACCACCTGTTCCACGACCTGATAGTTATTCCTTCCTTTATATCAAAGTCTTCCAATTTGAGCAGATGTCCGTCGCGGTTAAAGTACCCTTCCATGGAGACATAAGTTCTGCCGTCGATTAAGCGTTCCTGCAATTTTAGCGACTTTATGTGCTCTTCGACGTCCAAAAAGATCGAATATTGCTCATCTTTACCTATGATGCCAAGGTCACCGACTCTGATAATTTCGTCACAGTAGGCATCTTCGTCTTGCACCGTTTCATCCAATACGATGGGCCAGGCAAGGGGATTTTCTCCTTCCGGACGACACATAGCATATCCCATGTCCGAGATGGTTCGATACCATTCGAGCACCGTGAGAGCCTTTTTGTCTATCCAACTTCCTTCGATCAAAGGTATAGAGGACATGAATAAGTTGGGAGGATCTTTCGGGCACAACGCCTTGCCTGTCTCAAGGGCACCAGCTTGCGCAAGCGACCTGACTTCTTCCAGCAACGATCCAAGAGCCGCTTCAAACTCCTCGTCTCTGACGTCCATGAGGCCATAGTTGAAATCTTTGCCGTGCAAAAAATCGTCGGCATCTTCGAGAGAGGCAAATCTGGAGCGAATTGCCTTGATATGTTTGTCAAATTCGCCTTCGGAGGATGCAAGAATGCATCGCAGGAAATCCCACCCCCAGGGAATGAGTTTTCTCCCTCGTAATATAAAATACTCCTTGACCATGTAGGACATCTCTTCTTTTTGCATCTCGTCCCATGACCTTATGCCCTTTTCGTTGAGGCTCAAAAACAGATCCGCCATCTCTTCCGAAAGCGGGTAAGCCGTGCTGCCAAAGGTTACGTTGACCATATCGGCGTGCCCCGAGGTTTGCAAGGCCATCAAAAGCCTCTTCAGTCGCTCAGCAAGCAGATCCACATCAAGCTTTATTTCTCTTTGTTTGTTTTTGAGTTCATCGTTTATGTAGTTGAAAAGAGAGACGACAAAGTCGATCTGCGGCTTTATCTCGTCGAACTTTTGCTTTACAAAATCAGGGTCTTTGCCATTGTGTTCCTTCATCAGGGCTTCGGTAACCATTTCGTTTAAATCCTCTGAGGAACCAAAATGACCTGCGACCTCGTTTGTAGCCAAGGCCTCTTTGATCCATTCCTTCGCAGCTTTTTAACCACGGGAGAAATATTTGCCAGATCAACTGACGACTTTGCTTTGCCCACGGGACACACTCCTCACATTTGGTAATCTATGGTTGGGTCTTTACTTTTGTGTTTCTTAGCCTTTACTAACTTTTTTCGTCCTGCCTCTCACATCTTGCACCTTACTTATTACTTATTACTTATTACTCTTCACTGATCACTCACTTATACTCTCACATCCACTTTCACATTTTTTTCATGCCTCACGCCTTACGTCTCACGCCTCATACAACAACGCCTCGCCCAGCGCTTTAACCCCCACCATGCTCTTCAAGCCACTCCACAATCTCAAAAACGAACTTTGGAAAGACCTGCAGTGCCTTTCTGTAGTGGGCATACACCAGATCATGATCCAAATCCAGATACCCATGGACCAGGATGTTTCTAAAGCCTCCCAAGCCATGCAGTTCCTGATAAAGCTCCTCACTAATAACCTTTTGCTGCTTGAGCTCGCTCAGAATTTGCTCGTATTCATCTACGGAAATTTGAAAGACACCGACCAGGATGTGATTTCCTATGTCCAAAATCAACGATGAAGCCACTTCCAATCCCCGTTCGATTGACCACTGCAGATCTACATTATTTCTATATTCCTCAAGGGAAATGGCTTCTTTTCCGCGCAGTTTTTCCAGTACTTCGTTGAGTTTCCTTAGGCGGGCGTTGATGCTCTCTCTTTTGAGTACCATTGGCGTACCCTCTCTTTTAAGTATTGGTCCTGCACCGTCCTCAAATAGGCCGTGTCCTGATATTTGCGTATGACATCGATCTTGAAGCCATTCAGCGTTTCCTCATCCCGAGCGTAAATAAGCTTTCCCTGGGAAACGATCTCAAACCTCAAAGAAAGAGGTGCCCGATTTAGCAAGACAAGGTCGAAACGTTCGGTACCCAAAGCTTCGCATATCGATAGGAAAAGATCCCGGTACACGTCGTAAAGTTTCTCGCCTTTTACATCGGGTTCGAGGAGAACAGCAACGTCGATGTCTGAGGTTTCCCGCGCTTTTCCGCGGGCATAAGAGCCGAAAAGGTATGCCAAAACCGCTTCTTTTCGCTGCACAAACAGCGGGCGTAATTTTTCTGTGATTTCGGTAGCATTTATCTTAACTCCGGGCAAGGTCTTTCCCGAAGGTCCGCGATAGTCCGCAGCTATCCCCACGCCATATCACCTCCATATAGGCACGAATCCGATGTGGCTTTTAATCTCATTGATCCTCAACCCTTTGCCAGCTTTGACCCTTTAGCCTTAGGACGTCAAAAACCCATAAGGCCAGAGCACCTACGCTCAATCTTGCCAGGTTTGCCAGCATATCCACCCACGAAAATTCCCTCGTCGAGGTATAGGCCTGAGCCACCTCCAAGGCAAGGCCATAAAGAAACGCCACCGCAAGGACAAGAAGCGCCTCTCTTTTGCCTTTTACCATTACGACCCAACCAAATAAGACCATGAGGAAGAAATAGCCCAAACCATGGAGAGTGAGCGAACCGATTTTTCGAAACAACAACTCCACCGGTTCAGGATAGCGCGTGCCCAAGGACATCCAAACCAGAAGGCCCATATAAAGAGCGAGCAATAAGCACTTTTCAAACCTCAACGCAATTTGTGTTCCTTTAAAACGCCGCAGTTTTCCCGGCAGCTCTTTTCACTCCTCAAGCTATCTCTACCCCCGATATCCATGGCGAAATCCCTTATGGCGAGTTTCCTAAGGTTTGAACCAAAAGGTCGGGATTTCACGACAACTTGTCATGATTTAAACATGTTTAAGCGCAAAGATGGCATGGCAAACACATGTAAGGCTTGCTATCAAGCCCCAAGGGTTTATCGGCCGACGCCGAAGTAGGTAAAGCCGCGCTGGCGGAGTTTATGCGGGTCGTATTGGTTTCTAACATCGAAGATGACGGACCGTGATAAGAGCTCTTTCATGCGGTCGAAGTCCGGCTGCCGAAACATCTTCCATTCAGTGGCAAGAAGGAGCGCATCGGCACCGCGGAGGGCTTCGTAGCAATCGTCGAAGTACGCAATGGCACGTTCGCCCAAGATATTCCTCGCCTGCTCGGTGGCTGCGGGGTCGAAGGCTTGAACGACGCCGCCGGCTTCGATGATTCTCTTAGCTATCGCAACGGCGGGCGACTCGCGCACGTCGTCGGTGTCGGGCTTGAAGCTCAATCCCCAAAGCGCTACGCGCACGCCCTTGAGGTCGCCGTTGAAATAGTCGCGTATCTTGGAAAAGACGTAATCCCTTTGCGTTTCGTTCACCTCGTCCACGGCCTTTAAGATCGAGAGGTCCACTCCGCTTTGTCTTGCCGTGTCGATCAAGGCCTTTACGTCCTTGGGGAAACATGACCCTCCGTATCCAGGCCCGGCATATAAGAAGCTCGAGCCTATCCTTGAGTCCAGGCCAATGCCCTTTCTAACGGCCTCTATGTCCGCCCCGACTCTATCGCACAACCTTGCAAGCTCGTTCATAAAGCTGATGCGCGTGGCCAACATGGCGTTAGCGGCGTATTTTATGAGCTCCGCCGTGGGGATCGAGGTGACGAAAAACCTATCCTCTCTCATGGTGAAGGGCGCGAGCAGCTCTTTAAGCAGCTCCGCGGTCCTGCCATTCTCCGTCCCTATGATGATCCTGTCGGGGTGTTGGAAGTCCTCGACGGCCGATCCCTCTTTTAAGAACTCGGGGCATGATGCGATGTCGAACTCCACATCCGCGGCGCACCTTTCTTGGAGTTTCGAAGAGATTATTTCCTTCACCTTGTAAGTCGTCCCTATGGGAACGGTTGACTTGGTAGCGATGATCTTGTAGCTGTCTATCGCCATGCCGATGTCTTCGGCGACGTCGAAGACGGCCGAAAGGTCTGCGCTGCCATCGTGATTTGGAGGGGTTCCTACTGCTATAAATATGAATAGCCCCCTGGATACGCCCTCGGCTATGTCCGTCGTGAAGCGAAGTCGGCCTCCAGATAGATTGCGCTTGACTATATCTTCCAGGCCAGGTTCATAGATGGGCACAACGCCCTGATTTAGCTTATTTATCTTTTCTTCGTCCTTGTCGACGCACCAGACGTCGTTTCCCGTATCTGCGAGGCATGCCCCTGTAACGAGGCCGACGTATCCTGTCCCTATCACACATACACGCACTAACGGTCACTCCTTGCGCTTTTCATAAAGGTCATTTTAAACCATTCTACGAACTTCGCTATACCTTCCTCAAAAGTCGTGGCGGGTTCGTAACCCAAAAGCCTTTTAGCTTTCCCGATGTCCGCGTAGGTTTGAGGGACGTCTCCCGGCGGAAGGGGTTTTACGTCGAGGATTGGCCTTACGCCAAGGCCTCTTGCCAGAACCTCCACCATTTCTTTCAATGAAACAGTGTGGTGATTGCCTAAGTTTATCACTTCATACATGGAATCGCGATATTTCATTGCGGATATCGTGCCCTTCACTATGTCGGCGATATAGGTGTAGTCGCGCTTCGTCGAGCCATCGCCGTAAAAGGGGATGGGCTTCCCTTGGGCCATGAGGTGGGAGAATTTGCAAATGGCAAGGTCCGGCCTCTGCCCAGGGCCGTAGACCGTGAAATACCTCAGGGCGATGAAGCGAATGCCGTATAAATGGCTGTAAACGTGGCCCATGAGTTCGCCTGCGATCTTGGTACCTGCATAAGGGCTTATGGGCTTCAGCGGCTCGTCCTCCTTCCAGGGGACGTTCGGGTTTACGCCGTAAACGCTCGACGAAGAGGCGAAGACGAACTGCTTCGTTCCGGTCTTAGCGGCAAGCTCCAACATATTTTGCGTGCCTAAAATGTTCGTCCTACCATATCCTATTGGATCCTTTATCGATGGTCGCACACCGGCCTTGGCAGCCAGGTGCACGAAGGCATCGAATTTCATGTTCCCAAAAGCGCTAATTAAAGCGCCGTAGTCGCATATGTCCATCTCATACACCTTGAGGGTCGATTTTTGAACTTCGGCGCTTCTTTCGAGGGCTGCCTTTGAATGCTCTAATATGCTTTCGATATTGCGCTCTTTCAGCTTCCTCGGATAGAAGGGGTCGAAGTTGTCTACAACATGAACCTCGCTTCCCAGATCGATCAACGCCCTAACAAGATGGCTGCCGATAAAACCAGCCCCGCCGGTCAAAAGTACCCTCAGGGTCACGTCTTTACTTTTTGCCTCTTTGGCGGCATTTTTGCTGATATTTTCAGCGGCGTTATCGGTGGTGTTTCCGCTGCTGTTTTCACCGCTACTGGTTTTATCATTGAGGTCATTTCCGCGGTGTAGCACCCTTGACAATGACACTATCCTTTCTCCCCTTTTGCTTTCGACGCCCTTTCGAAGGTCGCCTCAGCCTAAGCCGAGTTCATGTCGTATTTAGGCAGTTTAAGGAACCGACCCGCAGCCGCCTTTGGATATTTTGCGCAACGGGTTCATGAAAACACAAGAATACCTGCCATCACGTTATAACAGATTGCAACGCTATGGGCAATGGCGGTGTCGTCCGTGTCTGCAAGAGGGAAAACACAAAAAGTAGTGGCCTGACCTCGAGGGTTTACTCAGGAGGTGAGGGTGAAAAATGTGAATGTGGAAGTGAGGGTGAGGGTGGATGTGGATGTGAGTGTGAAAGTGAGTGATGAGTGATCAGTGAAGAGTAAGGTGCAAGATGTGAGAGGTAGGACGAAAAAATAGTAAAAGCTAACAAACGCACAAAAGCAAAAACCTGACCGCGGAGGTGTTTTTTGAGGATTTGAGGAATGGTGAGCCGTGCAGGACTCGAACCTGCGACACCCGGATTAAAAGTCCGGTGCTCTGCCACCTGAGCTAACGGCCCAAAAACTCCCTTCGATTTAACTCTTAAGGCTCAATCAGCGTATATAAATTATCACGCAAGGGTCGGAGATGTCAACCGGCCGGCGTTGGTTCCTGAGGCGAGGGCTAAGGAGCACAAAAAGTAAAGACCTGACTGCGGAGGGTTTCAAGGTCGCATTCGCGGTAGGATTCGAACTTCGAAAGGGCCTTCTCGAGCCGCCCCTTGCCGGACTCGATCTGTCGTCTCACCTCAGCAAACGCCGTCCCTCCAAAGGTGCGGCGCCTCTCCACGGCCACCTCTGGCACGAGCAAGCCGATCAGGTCGGCCTCGACCTCCGGAATCAGGACCCTCCATTCTTCGACGGAAAGGGAGTTCAAGGCCCTTCCCTTCTCCAGGCACCACTTGACGGCCCGCCCCACCTTCTGATGTGCTTCCCTGAAAGGCACGCCTTTGGCCACGAGATATTCTGCTACGTCCGTCGCCAAAGCGAAACCGTCTCGAAAACCGTCCAAAGCGCGGCGCTCGTCCACGTCCACCCGAGAGAGGAGCGGAGGGAGGACGCCCATAACGGAGGCGAGCAGCTCTAACGACGTCCAGAGGCTGCGCTTGTCCTCCTGCAAATCCCTGTCGTAGGCCATGGGAAGACCCTTTAAAAGTGCCGCCGTGCTCACAAAACACCCAATGGCCTGAGACGCCCTGCCGCGCACCAGCTCCAATACGTCGGGATTTTTCTTCTGAGGCATCATGCTGGAGCCCGTGCAAAATCCGTCGGGCAGGCGAATCCAGCCAAACTCAGATGTATTCCATATGATGAGGTCTTCGCAAAGTCGGCTGCAGTGGAGCATAAAAGACACGGCGAAGTGATGATAATCGAGCATATAATCCCTTTGAGAGATGGCATCGATGCTGTTCTCCGCGACGCCGGAGAAGCGCAAGATGCTGGCCACGTAATGCCTGTCGAGCGGCAGCGTCGAACCAGCCAAAGCTCCCGACCCCAAAGGCGACTCGTCCAAACCCTTGAGAGCATAAAGCAGAAGGTCGCTATCGCGGACAAAGGCCCAGAACTGCGCCATCCAGTAATGGCCCATAGAGATCGGCTGAGCCTGTTGCAGGTGGGTGTATCCGGGCACAACCACATCCACGTGGCGTTCGGCGCAGCGGAGCAAAACTTCGAGCATATGGCAGAGGGAGAGCCCCAATTTGGACAGCTCTTCCCGCAAGTACAGGCGCATCGTCGTGGCTATTTGATCGTTGCGGCTCCTTCCTGTGTGGAGCTTGGCCCCTACAGCTCCCAAAAGCTCGATCAACCGCGCTTCGATGTTCATGTGCACGTCTTCGAGTTCTACCTTGGGCACGAACTCGCCGGACTTGATCTCGTCCGCGATCTGCCTCAAAGCCGACAAAATTGCGCCGCACTCCTGGGGGGAAATCAGTTTCACATGAAAGAGCATCCTCACATGGGCAGCACTGCAGATCACGTCAGCCAGGGCCAATCGCCAATCGAGATCCAACGATTGGGTAAAGTCCAAGACCGCTCTTTCGATATCCTCGCTAAACCTGCCCTTCCACACAGTCAACCCTCCAGTCGATACCGCTCGCCGTCAATCCCCTCTCCCGTGCCATCTCTACCAACTTCCCCCACAGGAGATCACACTCGCTGTGGGTGTAGCTGTCGATAGCCAAGGCGTCGAGCAATGAGACGATGACAGCCATGCCGGGGACTATTATATCCGCCCTGCCCGGCTCAAGGCCAATTATATTTCGCCGCCCTTCCGCCGAGAGCCGCGCCATTTTCGCCAAAAGTCCTTCGATTTCCTTCTTCCTTACGAGGCTTCCGTGGGCCTTTCCAGGGTGATATTCCCTTACGGGAACAGCCTTCAGCATCATGACGACCGTGGAGGACGTGCCGCCCACGCCGACGACCGCTCCTCCGGCGTAAAGGCGACGGACCTCGTCAAGCCGCTTAGCCGCTGCACTGCTGATCTTTTTAACATCTTCGCCGTAGAGCGAAGCCATGCGCACCGCCCCTAACGGCAGTGAGAAGAAGCGCTTTCCGTCTCCCACCTCGAGGCTCCCTCCACCGAGGTCGAAGATAAGGCCGACCCTTTCGCGCAAGTCGAAAGCTGCACCTTGAAAACTCAAGCTCGCCTCCTCGTGGCCGCTTAAGACGGAGAGCGGCAACCCGGCGACCCCTTCCAATTCGGCTGCGGCAAAAGATGCGTTATGAGCGCTGCGTAGCGACTCGGTCGCTATGAAAGACCTGTCCTCGAGCGGCACGCAGATAACATCGAGAAGCATACAGGCCTTGGCCACAGCCGCCTTTGTGCGGCTTAAGGCTTCACCCGATATGGCATATCGGCCTTCCCCAACCCCTTGAGCCAGCCGGCTTATCCAAGCTCCGCTCGCAAGGTATACGAAGCGCCCTTCTGCATATCCCGCCGCGAGGGCGCGGACCGAGTTCGATCCGACGTCGATGACGCCGAGACGTTTCATCTGTAACCTCCCCGAAGGAGCAGCGATAATAAGAAGGCGCCTCGCATTCTCGCGGGCCTACCGCTTTTTCAAGCCACACCGCGCCGGGATGTTCTCCCAAGGCGAGCCAAGAGGCGACTTGAAGGTGGAGGCATTTGAGCGTAACTCTATCCTTGACGGCGATGCCTCCGAGACCGCTTCTCCTGAGGGTGTGCCAAATACCCCTTCGCCTCGAGCGCAGGAAGCGCCTCGTCGATGAGCCGACCATGGCCAACCGTAAAGACGCATACCTATTAGAATAAGAGGCCCACTCGTTCAAATCGTGCCCCATCTTTCTTTCGAGATCGCCCACGCCGCCCGCAGATTCGAGGGCAGAACAGGCCCGAACGAAGTAGGGGCAGACCAACCAGAATATCGTAGGGAAGGGGCGTATGCCGGAGAGGGGACAGCACAAAATCACCTGTGGATAGCCCCAGCGGCAACGGGTCATTACCCCCAAGACAATTCCTTCGTCGAAGCGCCTTCCCTCCATGTGGCGCTTCAAAAAAAGGCGGTCCTCGGCGTTAAGGCGCTCGTAGAAAATGGGCGCAACCTTGCTGTAAGGGTGCCCCACGTCGCTACCTCTTGCCGCGGCGCTTATCTCCCTTCTTCCCTTCACTCTTGCTGTTTAAATCCGCAATCTTCTGTTCGCTCGCCTTAAGGAAGTTAGAAAGCTTTTTCTCAAAATCATCACCGTCTTGGGGACGAGGTGCGGAGTGCGCCTCGAGCTGCTTTATCGAAAGATCGATCCTGCCCTTTTCGTCGATCTTGATCACCTTGGCCCTGACTTCTTGATCCACCTGAAGGACATCCTCAACCTTCTTCACGTAACTCCTCGAAAGCTCAGAGATGTGGATCATGGCCTTTTGGCCCGTGGCCAACCTGACAAAGGCGCCATAAGGCATTATGCGCTCAACCTTACCGGTTACGACTTCGCCCACATTGACAGAGACGGCCGAAAAGTTATTGCTCTCTCCCATAAGTCTGACACTACCTCCAAATGTTTAAATTACTGCAAGAAAATCGAAACTGCTGCCCTCACGCCCCTAAAGCATGCTCTATGCCGACCACCTCCGCATTCCCTTAAGCTCCTGGGAGCCAACGCCACGAAAATATATCGCCCTGAGAGGCATCCAGGCGCCTGAAGAGAGCCAGCATATAGGGGAGCATTGCGTCGCTCGAGACATCATACCAGATGAGCAAGACACCCCTTTCCCTCTCCAAAACTTCCCTCAGAAGGGCATCTTTAATTATAGGAGAGAAAAGGGCAATAAGGCCAGACCCCTCGACAAACGGTTTCTCTTTCAAATAACGTACGCGATTTCCTCTGACCTGGGGCAAAAATCTTATACGTTCAGTGGCGTCCTTTATAGTCGGACTTATCCCAAAGGACAAACCGCCCTTTGTTAAAGGTGGGCGAACCTCAAGAGGTGCGCTGCAAATTTTAACAGAACCAGCCAAGGCCAGATTCATCCTGTGGGGACGTACGCACCTCCACTCCGATGCGAGAGATCCCATGACAGGGGTATTCTGCCTGCTATCCAAGTGCTCGATGTTGATGGGACCCCTTCTGACTGGGGGCAAAAAGGCAACTCTCGCACGGCGTGGGGGCAATGAGCGCACTCTAACTCTTCCCGCAAAAAGCCTCGACAGGCTCTCCCCGATCTCCTCCAAACGGCCAATGAAGCCCCTTTTCATTCTGTGATTTCCCCAGCGGCTACGGCTTCCAGAGCCCTCTTTATGCGAGCGAAAGGTTCGAGGAGCTCCATCGAGGCAGCCGCCTCGATTAGTATGGAGGCCACGCTCTTTACGGCATCCTCGCCAGTGCCAACCGGTACGATCAACTTCAGGGGAGCACTTATGGGATCCACCTGAACCAAGTACGCGCCGGCTTCCGGCTGAGGCACCATTTCTCCGACGGCGTCCAATGGAGAATAGGAGGTGCTTTCCAAAAAGATGGGTGGGCAAGCGGCATGTTCTTCGAGAAATTCTAACAGTTTTCGGTCATTGCAAACCCACAAGGAAGGCTTAACTTCGACGGCTTTCAACAGGCTCTCTAATATGACTTCTTCCCTTATATAGACGTCCAAGGCATCGCCGTAAAGGATACGCTCAAGCCTCGTGGGCGATATGGGCTCAGTATATCTGAAATCGAGCGGAATCCCTCTGAAATCCGTTACCAATGCGGCCCCCTGGAAGAGATTTCCCTCTTCAATCAGCCGCAGATATCCCAGGGCGAGGCCCTTTTGGGGACTCATGGTTTCCACTCAGGCGTAAACATCGAGATTGTTTTCCTTCCCTTCCTCGTCCTCTTCTCCCTCGCTACCGCCGCCGGGTTTGCGCTTCTTACTCTTTTTGACGCCGACACTGCTACCCTCTTTACGAAGGGCCACGCGCAGCTCTTCTTCCGGCCCACGCCTACGCCTAACCTGCCGCTCCTGTTCTACGGCAGAAGCTATTCCCTCTTGCTGCTGGGACGCTTGTTTTGCAGCCGCAGCGAACTCCCTGCCCTCTTGAGTATTTTGGCCGAGCCTCAAAAGCGAAAGCTGCCACTCCACCGGCTTCAACCCTACATCACTCTTCCTTTACTGTCCCTTTATCCCTCGAAGGAGCGTATCCGCACCTCCCCTTCATCATACACGAACGAGACGAATTGCAACGTGTCCTTCACGACATAGCTTACACCTTTTATGAAGACTACAACACCTGGATAGCAATAGCCCTTGACGCGAACGCGCGCTCTCCCCTTAGACTCATACAGGGTGGCCTCTATCTTGGCTAACTGTTTCTGAAGGCTTTCCACATGCGCTCGTAGTTGGAATTTGGCCCTTGTGAGAGCAACGAGCATCCCACGCTTTTCCTCGTCCAACATTCCCATTTCTTCCAATTTTTTAAGGTACTCCAGGTTCTTTTCAACCTCCTGAAGCTTGTTGAGGCTCTCGGCGAGGTCTCCCTCCTTGGTGCGCTTCTCCTCGATGAGCTCTGGGGGTGTGCCTACCTGAACTTCCGTGCGCGTTTCCATCTTGCTGCCCAATTCATCGCAGATAACTTCCGAGCCGGCGTAGATTTTGCCTCCGGTGATCGTGCCCTTTTTGCCGCCCGAAACCTGGACTTCGGACCTGGCGTATACAAGGCTGTGGAGGAGAGCCCTTTCTGCAACGACGTTAGAACCGCTCCTCAAGGTGGCCTGCTCCGCATATCTGACGATAATATCGCCTTGGGCGGATAGCTCTCCCTTGCCCATGCCGCTGACCCCGCCCTTTACTACGATATTGCCGCCGCTTTTGAGCTTCGCCCCCTCTACAGCCCCATCCACCTGGATATCACCGCTCGCCATGACCACAAAACCCTCGCGCACAGTGCCCCTCACGATTACGGTACCGACGAAATCTACATTGCCGACGCTATAATCCACGTCTCCCTTGATCTCATATACAGGCAGGACATCTATTTTCCCCTCGCGAATAGACACATGTCCATCCATAGCAGCCAGGAGATAGAGGCCGTCATCGGAAACCTCCGTATTTTTCCCCTTTGGGAGCTGACGATCCTTGCCTTGTCTGGCTTTTAAGGGCTTACCCTTGACGCTTGTGCCGTCTTCTCCTTGTTTTAACGGGATCTTCTCGGCAAGTTCCTGGCCGCGGAGGACGTTTACCACGGCTCCGAGTTCCCGCATATCCACCCTGTTGGCATCGGCCTCTTTGGGTTTAGGACGACCGAGCTCGACCTTGAGCACAATTTGGGCGTCTTCTCCATCTTTAGGTGGGTTGCCTTTGGCTACGAGAACCCACTCATCCTCTACATGTTCCCTTGCTATCTCCTCGAGCGCACCCTCATCGATGCCATATTCGACGCCCGCTTCTTCCAAGGCCCTTTTTAATTCGTCGACGGTAGGCCAATCTCTGTCATCCAAAGGAGGTGTTACCCTTATGAAAGCCTTGAGTTCGTCGTCGGAGATGTCCACCTCTATTTTGGCCTTTGCCTCAACGGTAGGCTTGTCGGCTATGCGCACAGGCTCTTTAGGACGCTCTTCCAGGACGGCCTCGATTTTTCCGCCGTCGAAGCTCGAAACCCCCCGTTCCTTGAGGAAAGCGACTATTTGAGCGAGTGTAGCCCTCTCTTCCGGATCGGCTTGCAGATAGAGGCCATCTTCCTCAACCGAGAAATGAAACGGTCTTGCCGTCAAGCTGTCCACCTCTCAATCAAAAGCCTGCCCTCAGTAGAGCTCTCAACGTGGACAAGGCCTTGCCGTGGATTTGGGAGGCGCGAGATTCCGTCACCCCCAAGACGGCACCTATCTCTTTTAGCGTCAAACCGTCATAGTAATAAAGAGAGATTACCAAGCGCTCCTTTTCAGACAGCCTCTCAAGGGCTCTGGCAATCGAATCGAGTTCATCGGAAAGCTCAACCGCTTCCTGAGGAGTGGGCAAATCGTCCGCTATAAGGTCGCCCCTTGACACATCGCCATCATCGAGGGCAAGGACTTCGTCTAACGAGACCACGTGGTTGCGGCTGGCCACCTCGAGCAGCTCCTTATATGTCTTTTCGTCCATGTCAAGCTCGTCCATGAGTTCGACATCGCCGGCCTGCCCCTTTTCCCTGTATAATTTATCCACGGCCTTCTCGAGCCGGCGGATCTTCTCCCTTCCGGCCCTGGAGAGCCAATCAAACCTGCGCAACTCGTCCAGCACCGCACCGCGTATCCTCGGCACAGCGAACGTATTGAATTTGTAGCCCAGGGTTAAATCATAGCGCTCAATCGCATCGAGCAGCCCCATGATGCCAAAGCTCAGGACGTCGTCGAAGCTCAATCCAGGAGGCAGCGCCAACGGCATGCGGCCCACTACATACTTGACGAGCGGCAGATATCTTTTCACGAGCGCTTCTTTGTCCTTGGGGTCGCGATCCTTCTTATAGCGACGCCACAGATCGTCCATGCGCCATCACCATATAACAAAAATGAACAACAATATGCCCAATAAAACGATCCCTATAAATATTACAGTAAACGCGGTGTTGACCTTTGGAATGACATAACGTCCGGGTTGAAAAATCTTCACGCGCACTTCGCCTGAACCCTTGAATACTCCTTCCATTCCCTCAGATATGTGAAGCCTGACCAAATAATCGCCGCTCGGCAAACGCTCCACAGCCTTCACGGGGAAAGCCGTAGGCTGGCCGCTTTTAGCCATGACGCTGGCCACAAAGCGCGCAAGACTTCCCCCTTCGTCGAGAGAAACCTCCACGAGATCGCCGAGTGAAACCTCCGATATGGCCTTGCCCTTCACCGGATCCACGTATGGCTTGCAGAAGAGCTGGACCGACTCCGCTTTCGGCCCCCCTTTATCCTTCTCTCCCTGGGCCTCTTCGGGCTCGCCTTCGCTTTCGGGCAATACTTTCGACAGCTCAGCGCGCAGTCTATTGAAACGCTCCAATTCGAGATCTACGATGAAATCGAGATGGAACTCGTCTGCGAGCATCTCTTGAATGCGAAGGAGGCTTTCCGGTTTCTCTTCGCTACGAAAGAGCAAGTTGATGACAGTAGGAGTGAAGAAAGCATCGAGGATCCTTTCCACCTTTTTATAAGTGGAGCTATCCACCGGCTCCTCGATGTTTCTGATCGCATTCATCACAGACTCCCAACTCGCTCCAATGGCAAAGCCCTCGGGCAGCCCGTTTCTTCCCACCCAAAGCGATTTATCCAAAATATCACCGGTCAACCCATCGGCCACGATGCAGAACAACCCCGCCACCTCACCCCGGCGGCGCGACTCGAACTTCGCTTTTATGGCAATATAACAGGGCACGATCGAGCGCAGAGCAGAAAGCGCAGCCGCCGTATCGCTCGAACTTGCCAGAACGTGCGCAAGCTCGTCGGGCGAAATGCCGAGCTGACAGGAGGCATCTTCGAGCAACTCCTGGGGGATGGCGATCGACGTGGCGCGATCTTCTTTATTCTCTTGTGTTTGCACTTCTTTAACTTCTTCTATTTCGCTCACAGCTCAACCTCAACTCACAGCTCTTTCACGGCCGAACCTATGACTTTGACGATGAGGATCCACCGGTCGGTCCTGAATTCGACGCTCCTCCCTTTGTTGCCTCCCACATCAAAAGCTACGAGCGGTATGTCCAGGCTGGATAGGGCTCTCTTCGTGGCCTCTATATTTCTGTCCCCCACCGATAAGATGCTGCTGCCCTTGCCGCCCAAGGCGAACATCTGAGCGCCTCCCGCCATTTTAGCCTTCAATCTGTCCTTAGAAGCTCCCATTTGGAGCAGCTCGTTAACGAGCGCACAAACCGCTGTATCGGCGAACTTCCCCGGTTTAGGGGTGTTTTCTCCCCTGCTCTCCGGCAACATTATGTGAGCCATCCCCGCCACCTTGGCCACCTCATCATAAATCGCAATTCCTATACACGAACCCAACCCCAAGGATATCAGCGTAGCCGGGTGCTTGGCTGTCACCAAGTCGGCCATGCCTACATGCAAGACGGTAGACAAGCCTAAAACACCCCCAGCTTCTTGAGAAGGGTCTCAAGCGAATCCGGGTCCGGTACAAGGACGACAGTACCTCTTACCTCGCTGTCCTCGCCTATGACATTTAGGGTGGTCTTGGACATCAAGGCCACATCGCCAGTCATGCCATAGAGGGCGGCCACCACATCCATTATTGATCCCAACATGTCATGGGCAACTGCTGGAACCGTAGACGGCAAGGGGCTTCCGACGAGGAGGCTTATGGCGCTCAAAAATGCGCCGATGATTATATTGCCGACCTCCGCGTTCACGCTGTCCCTGATCTCCTCCTTCATCGCGTCATCCAAGCTCCCCAAATCCTGGGAGATCAAGATCTCGGACAGCCTAAACGCCTCTCCTTCTTCCATGAGAAAAATGACATTGCCCGAAAACTCTCCTTCGCACCGGATAAGGACCGCACAGACGGGCGTTTCCGGCGC
>LDZS01000015.1_pt1 | contig 19099 bp, 21 predicted proteins | sample 615471 | NCBI WGS metagenome assembly LDZS01 (sample SAMN03408295, study PRJNA278302) | terrestrial metagenome | isolation source: oil reservoir sample K3 | place: USA: Alaska, North Slope, Kuparuk formation | collected 2013
GTGCAGGTTAAGGGTCGTGAAAAAGAGTAGCCTTGTTTTAGTTCCGCTCCTTTTGGGTGTGGGAATAGTCCTCCTGGCTGTGGACTTTTGTGCTACAACCAGGTACGGGCCGTGGACGGTGTAAGCTTTCGCGTTTTGCGTGGGGAAATTTTTGGCCTCCTCGGGCCAAATGGAGCCGGCAAAACCACCACCATCCGTATGCTTACCACCCTAACCAGACCCACGTCCGGTGAACTTTATGTTGCTGGTTATGCTGTGACCAGCAATCCGGTGGAAGTTAAGCGACGCATAGGAGTGGTGCCCCAGCAGAACAACCTGGAACGGGAATTAACCGGGAGAGAAAACCTCTTGCTCCATGCCTTACTCCACAAAATGCCCCGGGGTGAACGGGAGCGGCGTATAAAAGAACTGCTGGATTACGTTGGCTTGACTCCTTGGGCAGACGTGCGGGTACAGTATTACTCAGGCGGTATGGCCCGGCGCCTGCTTATTGCCCGGGCTCTCTTGCACCAGCCACCTATTCTCTTTTTGGACGAGCCTACCATTGGCTTGGACCCGCAAGCCAGACGTAAGATCTGGGATTTGATTCGGTTAATGAACCAGGCTGGGGTGACGGTGCTCCTAACCACGCATTACATTGAGGAAGCAGATACCCTGTGTCACCGTGTAGGAATTATTGATCGTGGGCGGCTCATTGCCTTGGGCACACCGACAGAACTTAAAGAGAAGCTTGGCAACTATTGCGTGGAATTTTTAAGCGACCAGGGTACGCAACGTTATTTCTTTACCACGCGGAGCGAGGCGAAAGCGTACGCCCAAAGCAAGGATTTTGACGTCATAATCCGGCGCACCAACCTGGAAGATGTGTTTGTGGAGCTGACCGGCCGTGAAACAAAGGAGCTTGCCTTTGCTAAATGAACTCTCCCTAAAGGTAAATTGGCTTCCAGCTTGCCTGGACTGGCTTCCTATTGTGTTGGCCATGGCTTTAGTCTGGCGCCGTCGTTGGTGGCGTTTTCTCGTCGGGGGATTAAACCGGCCCCTGATTTTCTTGGCTGTTTTTGCCTGGAACCTAGGCGAGAAGACGGCCAGTGCAGCCAGCAGCTATATGGGCTTTCTGGTTCCCGGGTTGGTGGTAATGGCAGCGGTATCGGCCAGCTATGCCGACCTGGTAAACTGGTTTACCCTGAGGCGTACCTACTTTCGAGTACTAGACGAATACCTGCTGGCTCCCCTCTCCAATGCCTCCCTGCTGGCCGGGCACGTGCTGGGAGCCGGAATAAAAGGATTTCTTACTGCCTTGGCGGTTTTTTTAACGGCGCGCCTTTTGGTCAGCGGTTTTTACCTGCCGGCCCTTTTCCTTTGTCAGCTAATGATTGTTTGCCTTACCTTTGCCTGCTTGGCAGTGGCCGTAGCCATGGTAGCTGGCGGCGATAAAGATACGCTGATGTTTACCAACCTGGTTGTCTTCCCCATGACCTTTTTCTGCGGTACCTTTTTCCCGGTGGAAGAGCTTCCCGGCATGCTTGCGCACATGAGCTGGGTCTTGCCCCTGACGGCGGCGACTTATAACTTGCGCTCCCTCGCCCTAAGCGGCAAAGGCTGCGCTGGCTGGTTTTTCCAGAGCCTGAGCTGGCTGGTTGGATTGTACCTGCTGGCCTACTTTTTGCTGTGCACAAGGCGGGAGGATTAGTCCAGGGATGGAGAAAAGAGTGGTTTCCCTTTTTCCCCCGTCCTGGTACCCCATTCTCTGGGAAGAGCTGGTTTACTGGCGTAGTAAATTCTGGCTTTACCTGGCTACTTACATGCTTTCTCCCTTGATTTTTCTGCTTTCCTTTGGTTTCGGGGCGGGGCGGCGCCTGCAGATGCTCATGCCAGGCGGAATAAGCTATCTGGAGTTTTTGGTGCCCGGTGTGCTGGCCCTGGCTTTATTCAATAACGCGGTAACTTCGGTTACCGTGCGCATGTTCTACGCGCGCCTTCACTTCCAGAGCTTTGAGGCATATCGGGTAGCTCCAGTAAGCAATTTTTCCCTTTGCCTTGGGTATACGCTGGCTGGTGCGTTGCGGGGTTTATTTGCCGGCTTGATCGTACTGGTGCTTGTTTTCCCCCTTGTACCCTCAGTGAAGTTAAATGGACCTTTTTTCGGGGCCATGCTCCTGGCTTCCCTCTGTTTTGGCACTCTGGGAGTATTCCTTGGCCTCTGCCTGCGTTCCTTTGACGACCAGGCGCTAGTTAATGAATTTATCCTGGTACCGGTGACATTTCTAAGCGGCACCTTGATTCCGGTGCAAAAGCTTCCTGGTTTTTTGCAACATCTCGTATGGCTTTTCCCTTTAACGCCGGGGGCAGAGTTTCTTCGCTCTACATTAAACGGGACAGGAGCAACATGGAAACTGGTGGTGGTGCTGGCAGGCTGGACCTTGGCTTTTTTCCTGGGAGGATGGCTCAAACTCAAAATGCTGGAAAGTTGAGGGGGTAAAGGTATGAGAATAGGGTGTCTCCTAGCAAAAATAGTTCCTTGGCTCTTGACGATATTCTTGACTGCCGGTTGCGGGTACAGCGCCAAGGAAGCATTTCCACCAAAGGTTATAATTAAGGAGCGTTTGGTAGCCCCTAACGGACAAGTTGAAGAACATGAGGTCTCAGTACCTTGTCCCCCAAACCGAGTGGTGGTATTGGGGGGTTATGCGGCGGAAATTTTAAAAGCCCTTGGCGTTGAAGGTAAAGTAGTGGCCGTTGACGAACATACCAAGTCAAAGACAGCGTGGCCGGAATATGTAACCAAGCTACCGTCTGTAGGAGCTTCTAATACCCCGGAGGTAGAAAAGATCCTTGCTTTAAAACCGGACCTGGTGATTGAAGGTTTCTTAGAGCCTAAACTGAGGGAACAGCTTAAGGAAGCTGGAATTGCGGTGCTGAAGATTTACGGTTACCGGACCGAGCTCCTTTGTGAGGAGATCAGGACCCTGGGCAAGGTCTTTAAGGTCGAAGAGAGGGCTCAGGAGTATGCCGGTTACATCGAACGGCAGTGGGAGGAAATAAAGAGGCGCACAGCGGGGTTGCCCGTGCAGCAAAGACCAAAGGTTTACTGGGAGTCCAGCCTTGGGGATTGGAAAACCCACGGGAAAGGCTCTGGGACACATCCTCTGATTGAATGGGCAGGCGGGGTAAATATAGCTGCAGACCTAAACTCATCTTATCCCACAGTTGCCCCAGAGTGGGTGTCGGCAAAAAATCCGGATATCACCATTAAATATGTCGGTGCTCCCGCCACAGGCTTGCATGGAGACACAAAGAAGCTAGAGGAAATTCGCGCTCAGATAATGAACCGCCCGGCGCTCAGAGATACCAATGCAGTTAGGAATGGTCGGGTCTATCTAATTAGCGATAAAATTACCTGTGCTCCCCAAGGGGCAGCTGGAGAGTATTACATTGCCAAGTGGCTTCATCCAGAACTTTTCCAGGATGTAGAGCCCGAGGCTGTTCATCGGGAAATGTTGAAAAAGTTTTACGGTGAAGAACTCAAAGGAGTTTGGGCTTACCCTCAAAGGTAGGAGGGGATGTAATGCATATTCAGGTAAAAGGGGTTTGTTTTTCCTACGGCAGCGTGCCGGTTTTAGAAAACGTGACTTTTAAAGTGGGACCTGGGGAGGTTTTAGGAATTGTAGGCCCCAACGGTTCCGGGAAAAGTACTCTTTTACGTTGCCTGGCCAGGGTCTTACGGCCTCGCTTGGGGACCATATTTCTGGATGGGAAAAGCCTGGCCACCTTGTGTGGTCGCGAGGTGGGGCGTTATCTAGGCTACGTGCCTCCACCGGGTACTGGGCAGGCTTTTCCGTGCACAGTCCTAGAAGCAGTCCTTCAGGGTCGCAGGCCTTACCTTACCTGGGGAGTGGGCCAGCGGGACTTGGCTGCCGTTTTCCAGGCTCTGGCTTATTTGGGATTGACCGGGCTCGAGGACCGACAGCTCCATGAGCTTTCTAGCGGCCAGAGACAGAAGGTGTTTATTGCCCGCGCTTTGGCCCAAGAACCCGAGGTTTTTCTTTTGGATGAACCAACAGCCACGCTGGATGTGCGCTATCAGCTGGAAGTCCTGGCGCTTATGCGGGAACTGGCCAAAGACCACCAGCGGGTGGTTATTATGGTCCTCCACGACTTGAACCTGGCCAGCCGTTACAGTGACCGTTTGCTCCTCTTCCATAACGGACACATTTTTGCTGCTGGCGTACCCCGCGAAGTGCTTACCACTAAAAATATCCGAGCAGTTTACGGAGTTGAGGCAGTGGTTACTGAAACCAAGTGGGGCTTGCAAATAATGCCTATTGCCCCATTAAATAATGTAGAGGCATCTAGAATCAAAGAGATACCGGAGCCACTCTTGGCTTCTTCTATTTACCAGCCTTCGTAGACTGTGCTACTATTTAAAAAGATGTTGTTGGAGAGGGTGTAAGTGGCATAAATTGATTAAAATTCTAGGCCTTACTAAATGCTATGGCCAGATCCGGGCCGTAGATAATCTGTACTTGGAAATACATGAAGGCGAGATTTTCGGGCTACTGGGGCCTAATGGTGCGGGAAAGGCCACTACTGTTCGCATGTTGACCATGCTCACCCGACCTACCTCAGGCGAGGCTTACATTGCGGGCTACGAAATACGCCGGGACCTCGCCAAAGTGCGGCAGGTCATCGGTGTAGTACTGCAGCACTTTAACTTGGATAATGAACTTACTGCTTGGGAGAATCTGGAGCTCCATGGACGGCTTTACCATATACCTGCCCCAGAGCGGCGCCGGCGGATAGAAGAACTCCTAGATTTTGTGGAACTTAAAGCGCGGGCGGGCGATCTGGTAAGTACTTTCTCCGGGGGAATGAAACGGCGCCTTATGATTATAAGAGCCCTCATGCATAAGCCCCGGGTCCTTTTTATGGATGAACCTACTGTGGGCCTGGATCCCCAGGCCAGGCGCAAGATCTGGGACTTTATCCGGCGGCTGAATAATGAAGGGGTGACTGTTCTTCTTACCACCCACTATATTGAAGAGGCCGAAGCCCTTTGCCACCGGGTAGGCATTATGGATAAGGGGAAACTCATCGCCTTGGGGAGCCCGGCTGAGCTAAAGCAAAAAGTAGGGCGGATAGTAGTGGAAACTTTTAAGGATAAGGAAACAGAATACCGCTTCTTTTCTTCCCGCGAGGAAGCCCTAAGCTATGCACGTGAACTCTCCGGCAATATGATTATAAGGGATTCCAACTTGGAAGATGTTTTTGTAGAATTGACCGGACGCAAGGTGGAGGGAGATTAATTACTTTAAAGGTTATATGGCTAGAGGCCCTAGCCTTTCGCTTTTGGTCTCGCCAAGTTTGGCTACCGTTTAGGGAGGGAACCTCGCTTTGTAAGCCCAAGAGGCTCTGTAGGGAAATTGGGGATAATCCTCAGGCGAGTGCCGGCTGTCCACCGAGGTTAAAGAGGTAAGTGACGCCTTAAGGGTGGTGATAGAAATCGAGTTTTATACTGTTTTCTGGCGCGAGATGTTGGCCTTCAGGCGCACCTTTTACAAGTTTTTTGCCTCGAGGCTCGTAAGCCCCCTTCTTTATCTTGTAGCCTTCGGTTGGGGTTTAGGTAGGGGGATAAGGCTTAATGGCTATAATTACTTGGACTTTGTGGTACCCGGTATCATTGCCCTTTCGGCCATGAGCACTAGCTTCAATGCTGTCGGTTTTTCCCTTAATATGAGCCGCTTGTATTATAAAACTCTAGAAGAATATCTCCTGGCTCCCATAAGCAGCACAGCTTTGGTATTAGGTATTACCCTGGGTGGCACTGTGCGGGGGCTGGTGGCCTCCCTTATTATCCTGGTGCTGGCCTTCCTTTTTGGTTCTTCTATGCTCCTTAACCCATGGTTTTTTGTAATAATTATCTTGACTAGCTTTCTATTTTCTGCCCTGGGAGTGGTGGCGGCCATGACCATCAACTCCCATGAGGATATGTCTAACTTTTCTACCTTTGTTATTCTACCCATGTCCTTCTTAAGCGGGACCTTTTTCTCACCGGAACATTTGCACCGCCTTGTAACCTATATCATCAATGTCCTCCCCCTTACCCATGCCAGTTATGCCTTACGGGCCTTAGCCCAGAGGGGAGAACTTCTGCCTTTTTCTTTAGTAGTATTGGTGGCCTATTCTTTACTTCTTTTTGTTGCTGCCGTGGTAATTGTTAAAAGGGCTAGATAAATTTGGATTTGGTTTTTTTACTTTTTATTATCTTTTTCTGTCGGAAGGGTATGAAAAGAAATTTTAAGAGAGAATTTTCCCTCGCATGTCGAAACGCGACTTTAATAACCTCTATGTGTCAACCGTCAATGAAAATGCCAGGTAAAACTCATCAGTGGCTCTGTAGAGTAGAAGTTGTATATAGTTAAGGCCTGCGGGGTTTCCATGGCTTACGCCATGGATGGTCTTGAGCGGGCCTACGAATTGAAGTAGTGCCCGCCTTTTCTTTAAGTGTATATTTCCCTGGTCGTAATTAACCTCTCCAGAGTTTGTTCTAGGAGTTGGATGTGATTTAGTTGCATTTGTGACAAAGTAATCCTCTCCCTGCTCATACTGACATTTTCACTGAAGGATTGACGTGCGGAGAACAATATGACAATGTCTTATGCATACAAGAAACCCGGCTTATTGGCAATGCAGGTCGCGTCGTTACCCCGTAAACACCTTGGAGGACGCAGGGTACCATCATGCCATCGCACCCCTCCCCTGGTCCTTCGCCGGGGCGGAGTGCAATAAAGCGATTATAGCTTCTATACGGAGGTTTTACAAACTGCTTAGAGGGCTAAAAATAGTTATATCGTAGATAAATTAAATAGATAAATTAAGCTAATTAGACGCGGGTGAGGTTTTGTGTTAAAGTCTAAAGTAGACATAAAAGAAGTTCCCCGTAAGAAAGGGACCATTATGCTTAAGAAATATGCCAACCGAGGATTCCTCCCACAATTCGAAGTAGTGTCCGGTATAGTGTGTAAAAAAGGGTGGGATTAGAAGCAGGAAAGGCCACCCTCCCTCTGGTAATAAAAAGATAGGCAAAAACACCTACCAGGAGGGATGGAGGATGGCCCACTATCAGGTTACCGTAGATGGCGAGGTTCTGCAACAGTTATTTTCACGAGACGAGGGCTTAGCCCGGCTGGTGGAGCAGGTTTTAAACCAGATTCTCGAGGCCCAGGTCACCGAACAGCTCAAAGCTAAGCCATACGAACGTACAGAGGAGAGGCAAGGGTACCGTAATGGCCACCGAGAAAAACCCATAGTAACTAGAATTGGCCGGCTCGTTCTGGAAGTACCCCGGGTTAGGTCTGGCGAGTTTTCTACGGAAATGTTTGAGCGTTACCAACGGAGCGAGCAGGCACTGCTGGTGGCTCTCATGGAGATGGTCATTAATGGGGTGTCGACGCGAAAGGTTAGAGCCGTGGTTAAGGAGTTGTGCGGCATGGAGTTTTCAAAATCGACCGTATCTGAGCTCTGTAAACGACTTGACCCCATCATAAAGGCGTGGAATGAACGGGACTTAAGCGAGAAGGAGTATCCTTTTCTTTTGGTGGATGCTTTGGTCATAAAGGTGCGGAAAGGTGGGCGGGTGCGGGTCCAGAGCGTGCTTATAGCTGTTGGGGTCAACCGAGACGGTTACCGGGAAGTTTTAGGGCTGATGATTGGAGACAGCGAATCTGAAGCCAGCTGGTCGGAGTTTTTCGCCTGGCTAAAGAGGCGTGGGTTAAAGGGCGTTGACCTAGTGGTTTCGGATGATCATGGGGGGCTGGTAAACGCCATTATGACCCACTTTCAAGGAGCGAGCTGGCAGCGGTGCCAGACGCATTTCGTCCGTAACATTTTGGAAGTGTGTCCCAAGTCGTTACAGAAGAAACTCCATACTCGCCTGAGACACATTTTTGACGCACCGGATTTAGATACGGCTAGGCGGTTTTTGGAGGAGGTGGTACAGGAGTTTGAGGCCGTGGCGCCCAAGGCGGTAGAGAGGCTTGAGGCCGGTTTTGAGGATGCAATGGCGGTAATGGCGTTGCCGGAACCGGTTAGGCGGCGGCTGCGTACGACCAATGCCATAGAACGACTGAACCGGGAGATTCGCCGGCGGGAGAGAGTGGTAGGTATTTTTCCTAATGAAGAGGCAGCGCTGAGACTGATTGGTGCAGTGCTCATGGAGATAGACGAGGCTTGGGCGACCGGGCACCGGTACTTGGACATGACGGAGTACTGGATATGGAGAGATAAGCAAGAACAGGTTAAAGCAGAAAAATCCAATAGAACGCAGAAAGAGGCAGCCTAATAAGGCTCTATTAAGCCTCCAAAGCTACCAGAGGGATTTTACACACAAAATCGGACTTGACCCCTTTGGTGAACATCTAGATGTTGAATCAGCGGTCGTCTTAGGCTTATATCCTGATCTCCCGCGAGAGAACATCATATCATTAGGCAACAGCTCTTTGATGGGTGCTAGTTTAATCCTTACTGATCTTACCAAAGGCCAGGAAGTAGAAGAAATAGCTCGGCGCGTTACTTATGTAGAGATGAATAATAGCCCGCGATTTATGTACCATTTTACCGCAGGCTTGTTTTTCCCCATACTGAGTCTTCATCTTTTCCCCTCTGTCCAAGCCAGGGTAAAAAATCCCGCTTAAAAGGTAAGGCTGGCCATCCCTTTATATCAACGTAGCGTTTCCCGGAAAAACGAGGTATATGACCGGCACACTTCATAACTTCTTCGGAACGCAGAATAGGAAACCTGGTTATTCGAAACTACATTGTCGTACCGTGGTGGCCGGGTGTAAATACTAGAAGAAGCTAGCCCGGATTATAGTTACAGTTTGAATTATTTGAAGATATGCGGGTCGTCAGTGAGTTGTAGGTCTTCCTCAAACAACATATAAGCTTTGCTGCTTCTGCACTGAAAGCCCCGCGGGTATTACAATTTACTCTACTTATGGCCACCATACAGGGCCGAAAGCAGTTATTTTTATTCCGCCTCGGGGTTTCTGGATCACGGTTACCTTGCACCAGTGGGGTTGGCAGGCCTCATAGATGTCCCTGGCTATGGTATCGGCCAGAGTCTCGGAAAAGATGCCTTTCTCTCGAAAGCTCCATAAGTAAACCTTGAAGCTTTTTATTCTGCTATTACTGTTTCAAAGTCCGGTTGTCCAGTTACTGAGCAGAGGCTTGTTACCTCGTCGGTTTCTAGAGTAACGATTTCCACGTGGGGTGGCTTGGGGAAAACCTCTAATTTTTTTCCAGTAATGAGCCGAGGCCTTCGGCGTCCGGCATTTTGGTGAGTCTCTTTGCCGTAACAATGGTTACGTCTACAAAAACTGAAAAGTTAAACTAAAACTAGGTAATTTTATCCTCTCTCATCTTTACAGATGTCTGGCTATATCAGCTTGTTTATTATACTTCGCCCAGGGGAAGCTAGCGGTTGGTAGCGGGTGTGTGCCCCAGCCAACGGTCTTCAACATAACGAGGTTAGAATATCGGTACTGGACCACGTAAATCTTGAGACATGCCTACAATAAAGATCTGCACACTGGCAAAGTAATGCGTAACCGGTCAAGTAATGACCTAGTTTTAAAACATAGGAAAGAAGGCGGCGGCTGGGACAGTGTATCAGCCAAATTATTGACCTGGTTTTCGGGAACGGAAACGGTGAGCATGCTTTCCTTGCTGACGTAGGAAACGCACCGTATATAAGAGGCAGGACTTCAAGGCAATGTACCTTGCCACAATAAAGCCCCGGGGTGGTTAGTACATTCCGGGATTTTCTTAGCTAAACTCCTGATAATAATTTTAAGATAAGGCTTACCCGGTCCCACCTTTAGAGGAGAGCAGAAAATTGAGAACATCGTAAAGGTTTCCAGCATATAGCAGTTCGTACTATCAGTGAGACTGCAGGAAAAGCCTCTATAAAAGAAAAGCCTCTATAAAAGAGGCGATATCTTGACTGGTAGCCTGGTCGGAAACAAAGTTGTAATTGAGCCCGTCGACAGGGCCAGGAAGGAAAAACGGTAGCAGATACTTGAGGAAACAGGAGAGATCTGGCCCGGTGTCGATCCAGAATACGTCGACGAACTGCGTTCGGCCGCAGAGGAGAGACTGGAGGAAGTGCTGTGAGGGTCTTATTTGACACGAATATCTTTATCGACCACCACCTGCGGGATTTTGCATCTGCTACAGCATATCTCTTCTAGATGCCAGGACATGGAGCGATGGCGCCGTGTGATGACGATGATAGGCGGAGCTCAACAGCTTTACATGACTTCGATGGCAATAAATGTTAGCAAGCGACTTGATAGGTAGCACAAAACGTGCACTGCAGAAGGACTGGCCAAATTTACCCTTGCACTAGTTTTCTATTGGGGCCCAGGGTTCGGATTTTTTCTGCCATGGCGGTAACGACTTCAGCAAATCTGGCGCCTTCTGATCCTGAAATCCAGTGTATTTGCAAGCGCTCGCGTTCCAGCCCCACATATTCAAGCAGTCTCTTCATAAGAAGAAAACGGCGCCGGGTAAAATAGTTACCGCTGACATAATGGCAGTCACCTGGATGGCAACCTGCTACTAAAACTCCGTCAGCGCCCCACTGGAAAGCCCGTAATACGAACTGAGGATTAACGCGTCCCGAACAAGGAACCCGTATTATTCTGACATTAGCTGGGTACTGTATTCGGCTTAAGCCAGCAAAATCGGCACCGGCATAAGAGCACCAGTTGCAACAAAAAGCTATGATTTTTGGTTCCCAAGAATGAGCCTCCTGATTTACAGACATATTGCCTTCACCTCCGCCAAGATCTGCTCGTTGGTAAAGCCTCGCAAATTCAGGGCGCTAGAACGACAGGCCACTGTACAAGCACCGCAACCTTGGTACAATCCGCTATTAATGGTAGCTACCTGGCGGGTAACTATTTTACCAGCTGCCTTCTCTGTAATAGCCTTCATCTCGATAGCCTTGTAAGGACAGATAGACTGGCAGTTAGCACAACCAGAGCAGAGGCGCTCATCTACCTCAGCAATCAGGGGATCGGTAACCAGCTCATCTCGGGCGAGAAGCTGGCAAGCTTTTGCCGCGGCAAAACCGGCCTGGGCCACAGTATCAGGAATATCCTTGGGTCCTTGGCAGGCCCCGGCCAGAAAAATCCCTGCCGTAAAAGTCTCCACCGGACGCAATTTGGGGTGGGCTTCCTGGAAGAAGCCATCCTTGTCGGTACTGATACCCAACATCTTTGCGAGGTTTTCCCACCCCTGGCTGGGTACCATGGCCGTAGCTAGTACCACCAGATCGGCGGCTACCGTCACCTGCCGTCCCAGAAGCGTATCTTCGCCGCTCACTATAAGTTTGTCCCCTTCCGGGTAAATACGGCTTACCCGGCCTCTTATATATACAGCTCCCTCGTGGACTGTCCGCTGGTAGAATTCCTCATAAGCTTTGCCTGGTGTACGCACATCCATGTAGAAGACAATGGCCTGGGCATCAGGTATCTTCTCCAGGACTTGATGGGCATGCTTGGCGGTGTACATGCAACAAACTCGGGAACAATAGCTTTTGCCTTTTGCCTCATCTCGCGAGCCTACACATTTAATAAATACTACTGTCTTAGGCTCTTTCGCATCTGAGGGCCTTAAAATTTTCCCTCCTGTAGGTCCGGAAGCATTGACCAACCGCTCAAAATGCATGCTGGTAATTACATCGGGATATAACCCGTACCCATATTCGCCGTATACCCTTTCCCAAGGGAAAAGCTCATAGCCGGTAGCTGCCCCAGGTCAGAACACATATATTGATAGTCCGTAGAAAATACTACCCCAGGAAAGCTTTCCGCTGCTTTTGCGACCCGTTTTACATCCACCACCCCTGCAATATTGCTGCCGCAATGGCAGACAAAGACCCCTACTTTTTTCATGCTATCTTACCCCTTGACCGACGAAGTTTTTCCTGAAAATATAACTTTTGCTTCTACAAACTATAACAAATAGTTCTCCATAAGAAACACAAATCCTTCTCCCTACAACTCTCTGACCTGAGATCTTTTACTGGTGGCAGGGAACAGCGGCTTGGCCCACCTTGTTCTTTCCGCGTTTTGAGGGGGACAAATGGAATGCGGGTCATATAAAAGAGAGGCACGGGCTATCGCCGGAGATGGTGGAAGAAGTTTTATGCAACCGTCCTGTGGTCCGGCGGGTGAGAGGGGGCAGGCTTGCCGCCTACGGACAGACGGATGACGGGCGTTACCTTACGGTGATCTTTCATCTCAAGCCCGGCGGGATTACCCGTGTCGTCACGGCCAGGGATATGAGCGAATGGGAGCGCCGGTATTACCGGGAGTATAATGGTCTCGGGGGTGAAGGCGATGGCTTTGCCATGCGAAGCGCGTGACTATGCCAAGGTTCTTGTTGACCGGCTAAAACCGTAATGGCTTTCCCACTTAAAGAAGTTCTACTTTTCCACACAAAAGCGTTGGAATACAAGCTTGGGCCCAGCCGACAGAAAAGAAGATTTAAGGTTTAAAGCCTCTCTCATCTGCTCCTCCGTAGAAGCGAAATACAAATGGGTCTCACAGGAGCAATCACTAGAGCCAAAGCCTTGGGCTGCTGCCGCAAGTTTTTGGGCCAACCAGCGGGATACCAGGCACTCTATCTTTTCCTTGCTCTCGATCACCATAATTTCTTTTAGGCTACCGGCCGTAAGCAAATAGTCAATGTTCCCCTGCTTCTGAATTCCACCCTGTTTTGCGCCGCCATCTTCTGCGCCCACTACCAGTCGGACAGGTGTAAAGCTTTCGACCCAGCCTTCCCCCATCTAAAAAGCTTGCCTTTTTCTAGCTCCGCAGCCCAGTGTCCAGACAGGGAGCACCCCGAGCTGCTTCCCTGCTCCCCGGCCTCCCGCTAGGATTTTACAAACGTGTGGCGTGCTTTATGTTGTAAGGGACTTAGAAGGAGTTTTATGGCCCCCTTTAGCCACTTCCATCCTAACACCTTAATAGATTCCCTTAAAATAAGTCTCACAATCCTTCCTAACTTGGCTTCGCCTAACCAGTACTCTCCCATCCCTTCCTCAGCAGCCTCATATTTAAATCCTCTTACCAGCACGGCAGGGATGCCTTCCGAAGTCTGGCCCATAAGGAGTGCCGCCGCTGAGGCCAGTTCATGAACTATCAAGTCGGCACCACCGAATTTAGGTCGGCCAAACCTGTCTGGCTGGCCAAATTTGCCTGCTACAGGCTTTAACCCATAGGAACCGCGAGCCACCTCTTGGCTTCCTAACCCTAGGGTGTATTCCGTATCACTTATCACCACAGGGATAAGAAAACCAGTTAATTTATAAATTTTTTCCCTGAGATCGCGGGCTGCCATATCTAGATCCAGCGGAAGGAAGCTGACATGGTTAGGAGGGAGATTGGAAGCGTCTACTCCAGCACTGGAATATATCTGCCCCCGACGGATAACAAAAATATCATAAGGGAATTGCTCTAGAAGGGCTTTCCCTTTTTCTGGTTCGGTAGTAAGTTTGGCTACGTCTAAAATCCCTTCTTCCGCTAAAGCCCGCAAAGGTATAACACATACTATTCCTTCACTATTTTTCAATACGACCTCCAAAAACCGGGGGTCAAGGCCAGTCTTAGTAGCTAAGCGCTTCGCTTCTGGGGAGGGTTGTACTTCAGCTAGGGGGACAATAAGACCTAAGGCTTTAGATATAACCTTGCTGCTTACTACCAGGAGGTCGCCTGGCCGTAAACCCCCGCAGACACTAATTGCGCTCTCTACTAAGAAGGAAGCCAAATCTTCTCCAGGATGGATCTCGGGAAGGGGAAGACCTATAAGTTCAACAGTACCCATATAATGCTACCTCCTTCCTTAAAATTCCTTGCCTTCTTTCCCGGTTAAAAATGCCTGCTCCTAATACTGTCCCACCTTTAGTTTCCATCCTACACTTCTTAGTTATTAATTAGAAGGTTTACTTAGTAACTTTTCCCAGCTGGTTTGTTATAATGTAGCCAGAACCTCCCATACAAAGTAAAGGGGTAGGAAGGGTCAGAACAGCCGGAGTTGCTCCGGTGCACTACCACCTTCCCCCTGCCCCCTCCGCCGCTTGGGCGTCTCGGCGCGATCTACGTTACCTCCAGGCGGTACTTCTCCTTCATCTTCATCTTCTCTTTCTCCAGCAGGGGTAAGTATAGTGCCCCCGGCTACGGCCAGGACTTTCTCCTTCGGCCCTACGAACTGCCAGGCGATCAGTTTTCCCTCTTCTTTTAGGTTGTAATATTCCGCCATCCTCCGGAGGCCGCCCTTCCTCGCCGCCTCCGCTACCTCCGGGTCGCCAGTGTAGAGCGCCCAAGCGTCCCCCGCAAGGTGCCACACCACGGTCTTGCCGGCGGGCAGTACAGACACCTCCTACCGAAAACTATGGTAGACTATTCTAGTCGGGCAGTCGACGATTATGCCGTATCTATCTCTGCTTCAGCTATCCCATTCAGCCCGTCAAACAGCCGGACCATCTTTTTCCACTGTTCAGTGGTAATGCGAGGTGCACCGTATAGTTCCATCTACGATGCTCTTCAATTTGCTGTCCTCCTTTTAGTGCGGGTTCCGGTAAGGCTTGTCTTACTCTAATTATATCCCAGGGGTTGGCCTTACCGATAGCACCTGCCCGGGCAACAGCAGAAAGGATGCATCATTATCACTACCAACCTGGAATTCGGTCAATAGGTATACCTTCTATCTTATTACCTGTTAAGGGCATAGGGCCCGGGAGGCTAGATTAAGTTATACTTAATTGTCCCTTTCCGGACCATCTCCACTTCATCTCCGCTTCAAATCCGCTTATTGAACATATGTACTATAAAGTAATATTAAATTAATCCTTGTGGAAGTCCATACAGCACCCTGTATTACCTCTAAAAGGAAGACGGTCGAGGTACACTAGTTCTTCCAGGTCCAGCTCAAGGGCGCGGGCTAAGGCCACCAGATCCCCCGAGGAGGGCATACGCTTTCTTTGCTCTAGGCCTGGACAGTGGAGGGTACACGCCCTATGAGTGCAGAAATTTTGGGTTACTAATCTGGATTGGGAGGCGAATGCTGGAAATTTAAAACTGGGGATGGCGCCAAAGCCCCTTTGCCCTTGACAGGTAATAAAGGTGGAAGGTATATCTTGCACCTTATGGGGGCGTGTAGCTCAGTTGGGAGAGCGCTAGAATCGCACTCTAGAGGTCGGGGGTTCGACTCCCCTCACGTCCACCATTTTAATAGTCCAGTTAATATAAGGTGTTAAGGTGCGTTGATGATATATTTATCGTCTTATGGGCGCGTAGCTCAGTGGGAGAGCGCTTGACTCACATTCAAGAGGTCGGAGGTTCAATCCCTCCCGCGCCCACCAGAAACCTAAGGCCTCCGGGGATCCGGAGGCCTAAAAATTTATCTGCTTGACAGCAATTTGACAGCAAAACGCTTTCTCGGCCTGCCGACGTGACCTTCCGCAGTGCCAGCAGAGCCCAAATGGGCTCTCTCTTAAACACCAGCTACAGCACTCCCAGGCCCAGCGTCGCCCCGAGGGCATAACTTAAGAGACGTCTTTTTATCCAGAACGGTTCACCACCCTTGCGCCAGGTTATTCTTCAAGGTAGCACAAGAGAATCCAGCACTTTGCCGGATTGAAGGGAGACAAGGGCCTGATAGCCGTGGAAGTGCGGCCGATCGCTTGACCGGCCCGCCCTCCGGCGGTTATACTGAGGATGAAAGGCGGTGGACAGCGTGGCTGAAGAAGTAAAGAAAGAAGAGTTCCCTAGGGTCAGCCCGTGGGATGTGCTCATCTGGAGGCTGGATTCCCTGGAGAAGTATATCCAGCGGGAAGTCGGGGACATCCGCCGAGAGATCGCTGAACTGCGGCAGGAACTGCGCGAAGAGGTTAGGGGCACGCGGAGGAGCTTTCAAATCCTGGAATGGACAGCAGTGCTGGGTTTCCTTGCGGTAATCGCGACCATCCTGGCGGCGAAGTTTTTGTAAGCGCGGGTAGCCGAGGAGGTGGCTCTACTTGTGGGCCGTTCTTCGCTGAGCGTTCCACTTGAGCTACCGAAAGATTTCGGGGCATAAAGCAAAAACTAAGCAAGCTTCCTGGAGCGGCCCGGTCTTCCAGGCCGCTTCGCATTGAAGGGGCCGGGTAAAACCCGGCCTTTTTAGTGCCCAAGGCAACCTAATCACCTCAAAGTGCATTGCCTCAACAGAAAGCCGCCCACACGAGACGGAAATGGCCGTGGGAGCAGTGCGCAAGTGCCCGGAATCGCTCAAGGCAACTAGGAAACAGCCGGGAAATGGCCCCTTGTGTACCGCGGAGATGCCCTGAGCCAGATGGTGGGCCCTCCGGCCATCGCCGTAGCGGAGAGAGCTTGCCTACGCAAAAAAGCAAGGTTCTTTACACGAACAGGTGGCTGCACCGGCATAATTGAAAGCCGTGCCGGTGTATGATATATTGGTCGTAAACCTTTTGAGCACGTGGTGGAGAAATAGACTTTTCCAGGTAGAGCAACCCCCAGGTTGGGAGGGAAAACAGATTGGACAAGGAGATAATCTTCTTGGTCGAGGAAGCCCCGGAGGGCGGCTATACGGCACGCGCCCTCGGCCACTCCATATTCACGGAGGGCGAGGACCTAGAAGAAATAAGGAGCAACGTCCGTGACGCGGTCCGCTGCCACTTTGAGGACAAGGACATGCCGCGGGTGATCCGGCTACACATCGTGAAAGACGAGGTTATGGCGGTGTGAGACTGCCCAGGGACGTAAGCGGGGCAGAATTAGCCAAACTCTTGGCCAGGTATGGCTACCACATAACACGGCAAACAGGGAGCCACCTCCGCCTTACCACAACTCTAAGAGGTGAGCACCACATTACTGTACCCCTGTACAACCCCTTAAAGGTCGGTACGCTCAGCAGCATCCTGACCGATGTGGCCGATCACATGCAAATCCCCAAGGAAACTTTGGTCAAGCGGTAAAAACCCCGTCACCTGTGAAAATGGCCGCGGCCCCCGGGAGAAGCAAATACCTCTTCCGGGGGTTTTGCTTTTATTCGGGTGGAAGACGGACAAGCCGCCCAATTAACACGGAAAGGAGCGACGCCATGACCGAAGCTTTCAGCTGCTATCTTTCCTACTCGGAGCGGAGCATGTTGGTGGCGCAGGTGTGCCGGAGGGTGTGGGAGTGCAAATCCGGTATCCTGGCTTTCCAGGAGTACTTAGATCGGTCGTTGCCGACACGGAAAGCGTAAAGGGAGCCTTGTTCTCTTCGTGACGCTGGTGCACAGCCCTTCCTGCCAACTTGGTACCCTAACCCGACTGGAGATGCACAAATCCCGAGTCCTGCGATTTTAAAAGGGCATGTTGGGCGGGATCCCAAGCACAAGGAGGAATTTATCGCTAAAAGTAGAAATACATAGAAAGACGCACGCGGCCAAAATTCTATTTATGGAGGGTTCGGAGGTGTCGGATACGAAGGAATATCAATCCTATACAGTTTACGCAGTAAAAGCCATACAACCCTGGGAAGAAGACGCTGATTACTGGATACCAAAGCTTTACGAAGAACTCAAGGCCGGGAGAGCAAGATTCGGTTGGGGAGGAAATTTTGAAGGTTTAGATCCTGCCGTAGGTGCCAATCTTAAAGGAATTGAAGCCAAAATTCAATCCAAAGGTTGGGCAAAGCTGAGCGAGACGGAAAAGGACGTCTGGAGCCATGCGTCCTTTCTTCTCGGCGTCCAGTCAGGAGACTACTTTGTATACATCAATATGCCCGAGTGGGGAAAGTGTTCAGTTGTAAGAATCATAGGAGAATACAACTTCGATGAACAGCCTTGGGACCCCGAAGGTTGGGACGACTTCAGGCACTGGCTTCCCTGCGAGTTTATCGCTACATTCGACCGCAACGCAAGCATCGTTCCCCCTTACCTGTCACGGCGGCTGAAACTACAGGGAGCTTGGTACCGCATCTATGCTCAAGAGGAATTCGAGGAACTGCTTGAAGCGTTGAGAACAGGCGCGGAAGGTAAAACCCCCGAAGAGAGGCTGAACGAGGCAATAGCGGAATCTCTGCGCAACATTGCCCAGGAAACTCACAGAAATTTCCCTGCAAAGAACCTGGAACCCCTTGTGCGCCACCTGCTCAGCAAATACCCCTACGTGAAAGACGTAAGAAAAGGTCCGGACAGCAACGGAGCCGACCTCGAAGTGGAATTCGAAATCCCTGTGGGACCGGGTGGCTTTAGGTTTCTGTGTGCCGTTCAAGTAAAGTCTTACGAGGGCACGATGGGCTACCAGCGGGCCATTGAAGACCTCCGCAGGGCTTTTGCTTCTAATCCCCAATATGCTTGTGGTCTAATTGTGTCAACGGCACTAGAGTTTACCGAAGAATTTGAGGCTGCCCTGGAACAACTGAGAGAAGAGTGTAAAAAGCCTGTAGAGGTGTTGCTCGGCAGGGATATCGCCTACGCACTGGTCCTCGAGCACATGAGCAAGCAAGCAAAAATACGTTGAGGCCCAAGTTTACAAATGGGAAAGGTGAATGTTCCTCCGATGCTACGGGCACTAAGCCTTTCGCTCATCTTGATTTTTTTCTTCATTGCTGCCGTAGGTTGTGGTTATGTTGAACCGGACCAGAAACCGCAGCAGCCTCAGCAAGCAGAAAAAGCCCGCATGGTCCAAACACCCCCAAAACGCGGGTTCAGTGAGAGCGATTTCAAAGAGCTTTTTCCCAGACAGTATTTATGCAAAACTGTTCCTCTTTTTGACAATTCCCTGGTAGTTGCTTTTGGAGTGGAACCCACAAAATGGAATAAATACAACGAAATGATAGCCGGGTACATACACGTAAATCTTTTTGGCTGGGTTGGCGACAAGTGGACAGTCCTCTGGAAGCTTCCAGAACCCGTGGAAACCGACATCTGGGGTGGCAACCCATAACTGGAAGAAGAATTGGTCTGTCCCAGGTATGTAGCCATACTTCACATCCATTTCCCAGAGCTGATTAGGACCGGTAACTTCCTCTCGCTTGGCTAAAACTCG
>LDZS01001713.1_pt1 | contig 18997 bp, 19 predicted proteins | sample 615471 | NCBI WGS metagenome assembly LDZS01 (sample SAMN03408295, study PRJNA278302) | terrestrial metagenome | isolation source: oil reservoir sample K3 | place: USA: Alaska, North Slope, Kuparuk formation | collected 2013
CTCTTGTTGATGCCTTCCTCAAAAACTCTGGAATAAAAACCTTAATAGACCAACATATGCCTTTACCTGGTTCAAACAGAGGTTACATCTCCTGGCAATATATTCAACTTATCCTTCTTATGCTTATCGGTTGAGGCCATATATGGGGGTTAAAGAGGATAGATATCAATATTTTTTAGGTCAAGAGGAATCGTTTATAGAATGAAGGCGTTGGTAGAAAATAGATTAGGTTTTGTTTAGTTTAAACTGAAAGATTTTTTTAAAATAAAAAAAGCGCCCCCGGAGGGACTCGAACCCCCAACCTACGGCTTAGAAGGCCGCTGCTCTATCCTGTTGAGCTACAGGGGCACTTAAGCAAAGTGAACTTGTCTACAGGTTAAATTTTAATCAATTTTTTTGTTTTGACAAGTCTTTTTTTAGGTTTATAATTATTTCTAATATGATTAAATTAGTAGACTTTTTTGGAAGCTTGGAAAAAGAAAAAGTAGCGTCTCTTTTTGAAGGTCAATTTCCCTGGGAGGCCTTAAAAAAGCTAAAGACCTTTTTAAACGATATCGTTCCTCCTATTCCTAAAAAGATTCCGGTGGGATGTCCTTTACCAGAAACTGTATTGCTTACTGGAGAAGGAGAGGTTATTCCTTTGAAAGACCTGGAATTTGGAGAAGAGGGGTATTATTTTAAAGGGGAAAGGGTAGAAGGGGCTATCCTTATGGCAGGAGCGTTTTTAGGCAGTGAGAAAATCTTCTTTGAAAAAGGGGTAAAAGTGGAGCCTTTTGCGATGATAGAGGGTCCTGCCTATTTTTCACAAAACACAGAGATTAGGCAAGGGGCTTATGTAAGGGGTAGTGTATATACTGGGGCTGGTTGTGTGGTAGGTCATACCACCGAGGTAAAAAACTCTATCTTTTTAGCTCAAGCTAAGGCTGCGCATTTTGCTTATGTAGGAGATAGCATTCTCGGGGCGCAGGTTAACCTTGGGGCAGGAACCAAGCTGGCTAATCTAAAGTTTAACAAAAAAGAGATAGTGTTAAACATAGAGGGGGAGACCATAAAAACAGGACTTAGAAAGTTCGGGGCAATTTTAGGAGATGGTTGCCAGACAGGTTGTAATTCGGTCTTACAACCAGGGACTGTTTTAGGCAAGTCTTCTTTTGTCTTCCCTGGACGGGTGGCTGGTCCTGGCTTTTTTGGTCCTTTTACTAAAATAAAATAATCGGAGGTTTTAAATGAAAAAAGATTGGTTAGTGGGGTTTTTGGTTTGGATGTTTATCCTGGGAATACAGGTGGTTTATGGAGCAGAATCCAAGGTTTTGGCAGAGGTTGGTCCATATAAGCTTTATGAAGAAGAGGTCGAAAAGATTCTTAATCAGGACCCTCAGGTTCAGGAGATTCTTAAGTCTTCTCCAGAGGCTAAAGAGAAGATTAAAAAGACGTTGATAGATAAATGGATAACCTTAAGTTTATTAGGGTTGGCTGCTAAAGAAGAAGGTATAGATAAGCTTCCTGAGGTTCAAAGGGATTTAATCAACATAGAAAAACAAATTCTTGCTCAAAGATATCTTAAAACCAAGCTCGAAGGTATCAAAATAACCGAAGAAGAGTTAAAAGATTATTATCAAAAACATAAGGATAGATATGTAGAACCTGAGGCGGTTGAACTTAAGCATATTTTACTTTCTCTTCCCTCAGATGCCAAAAAAGAAGAAGCAGACAAGGTGCTTAAAAGGGCTAATCAGATTAGGGCGCAGATCCTGAAAGGTGCCAAGTTTGAAGAGTTGGCTAAAACCTATTCAGATGACCCTAATTCCAAGGGAAAGGGAGGAAGTTTAGGGGTTATTAAAAGAGGAGAAACAGATCCTCAGTTTGAAGCTAAGATCTTTAGCCTTAAACCTGGAGAAGTAAGTCATCCTATGAGGTCAAACTATGGATATCATCTCATAAAAGTAGAAAAGAAAATTCCTGCAAAGGCCTTAACTTTTGAGCAAGCTAAAAAGCTGGTAGAAAATGATTTAAGGGAGGAAAAAGAAGAGGCTTTGATGAAAGAGTTGATAGAAAAGCTTTCTCAGAAATATTCTCCTAAGGTGTATTAAGAAATACGCTTTTAAAAGGAAAGAAGATGGTAGAACTTAAAAGTATAGAAAGTTTAAATTTAGTAGACCTGTGCTTTCTTTGTGCTAAGAACACCACCTCTTTATTGTTTTTAGACATAGAAACAGAAGGTCTATCTAAGGAAAAAAACGACATTACCCTTATAGGGGTCTATACTCAAGGGAAATATTTACCTTTTATTAAGGGGTTAAACTTAGAGCGTTCTCTTTCTCTTCTAAAGGTTTCTCCTATCTGGGTTACCTTTGGAGGGGAGAGGTTTGATCTTCCGTTTATCAAAAAACGTTTCCCTGAGGTTTCGATGCCGGTAGTTCATTTAGACCTTTATTTAGCCTCTAAACTGGTGGGGTTAAATGGGGGGCTTAAGAAGATAGAAAAAGCTATTGGGATAGCAAGAGAGACTGAGGGTATGAATGGGTATGACGCGGTAAAGCTTTGGCGTAGATGGGTGGAGGCCAAAGACAAAAAGGCTCTAAGAAAGCTTATTCTTTATAATAAAGAGGATGTGGTAAATTTAAAAAAAGTGTTTGATTATGTGGTTAGTAAGCTTGCTGAGCAAAGAAAAGAAGGGCAAAAGGGAGGGGAGATAGATGAGGTTAGACCTTCAGCGGTATTTTAAACATTATAAAGTTATCTTTCTTATTTTATTTTGTTTTGCCTTAGGGTTTGCCAGCAAGACTTTTTTGGAAAAAAGTAGTTTTAAATCAAAGCTTATCGCTCAGGATGGAAAGGTAGTCAACCAGGAAAATTTGAACGTGGCGCTTAAGCTTTCTGAGGCTTTTTCTTACTTGGCAGAAAAGGCTGCTCCAGCGGTGGTTTACATAGAAACAGAAAGGACGGTTACAGCAACTCCTTTCCCCTTTGACTTGTTTAGAGATCCCTTCTTTAGAAACTTTCCATCTTTACCAAGATATAAAGAAAGAGGTGCAGGTTCAGGTTTTATCGTTTCTTCTGACGGGTATATCGTAACCAACAATCATGTAATTCAGCAAGCTCAGAAGATTACAGTAAAACTTCTTGATGGCAGAACTTTTCCTGCAGAAAAGATAGGGGCAGACCCTTTATCTGACGTGGCATTACTTAAGATTAACGCCAAAAACCTCCCAACGCTTTCTTTTGGTGATTCAGACCTTATCAAAACAGGGGAATGGGTTATAGCTATCGGAAACCCATTTGGTCTTACCCACACCATAACTGTAGGCGTTATAAGTGCTAAAAGCAGAAGTGGCATAGGAATTTCCGATGTAGAAGATTTTATTCAAACAGATGCAGCGATTAATCCTGGTAACTCAGGTGGTCCACTTATCAATCTTAAAGGAGAAGTTATTGGCATGAATACTGCTATTTTCAGCCGTTCTGGCGGATACATGGGGATAGGGTTTGCTATTCCAAGTAACATAATAAAAACTGTGGTAGAACAACTTAAGTCTAAAGGAAAGGTCGAAAGAGGTTTTTTAGGAGTTACCATTCAAGATTTAACTCCTAACCTGGCCAAGGTGCTTGGGGTTAAAAATGTTACCGAAGGTGCAGTAATAACAGAGGTAGTTCCAAACTCTCCGGCCTATAAAGCAGGCTTAAAAGAAAAGGATGTTATTATAGGGTTTAACGGAAAGCCTGTGAAAAATGCTTCGGAGTTAAAAAGTTATATTTTAATTACCAAACCAGGAACAGAGGTAGTGCTTGACGTTGTGAGAGGAAATCAGGTTGAAAAGATTAAAGTAGTGGTAGGATCTCCTCCAGAGAATGCTATTTTTTCAAAAGCTGAGGTCGAAGAAGCTCGAGAAATTTTAGAACAGTTAGGGTTTGACGTAGAAGAACTTACCCCAGCTCTTGCCAAAAGATTAGGGTTAAAACAAACCAAAGGAGTAGTGATTACCGAGGTTATTCCTGAGTCTCCGGCTGATTACGCCAACCTTACCCCAGGGATGGTTATAGATGAGGTAAACGGAGTCAAAGTTTCTAATCTTAGAGATTTTATCAAAGGCCTCAAAAAAGCCGCTCAATCTAAAACGGTTTTGCTAGGGATAAAGGTAAACGGAGGAAGAAGGTTCGTTTCTATAAGTCTTGAGGGGATGTAGGAGCTATGGATGTAAGAACTATAAAAAAAGTTTTATTGAAGTCATTATTTTGTGGTTTTTTCTTGGTTCTACTTTTGAGCTCTTATCTTCAGGCTGCAACCAAAATAAATCAGATAGTAGCGGTGGTAGGAGAGGAGTTTTTGACTTTGTATGAGCTTGAGGAACTTTGTGCACCGATTTATCAGAGATTTATAAAACCAGAAATGCCTTTAGAGGAAAAAGAAAAAATAAAAGAAGAGATCAGAAAGAGGGTTTTAAACGAATGGATAGAGGATACGTTGGTAGGTTTAGAGGCTAAAAAATACGGTTTTAAGGTAGAAGACGAAGAGTTAGAGGCCTATTTAAAGGAAGAGATTAAAGCCGCAGGAGGAGAAGCTAACTTTAAACAAATGTTGAAAGAAAAAGGTTTAACCTTAGAAGAATATAAGAAGAAGGTCAGAGAAAATCTTCTTAAAATTAAACTTGTCCAGTTTATGTTAAAGGAAAAGGTGGTGGTTACGGATGATGAGTTAAAGCCACTTTATGCTGAGGAAATCAAAAAATACGATAAATCTTTCAGGTACTGGCTTTCTGTTCTTATCACCAAGGAAGAACCTCTGGCTAACACCGTGTATGAAGAATCTATTAAAGGAAAACCTTTGGAAGAGTTGATAAAAGGCCTTCCTAAGGAAAAAGTAAGCTTTTTTAATGAAAGTTTTAAAGAGGAAGACCTCGATCCAAAGATTTTAGAAAAGGTTAAAGAGTTAAATCCTGGGGAGTTGTCAAAACCTTTTAAGGTTGGAGAAAATTTTTATCTTATTAAATTGAGCAAAAAAGGGGAAAACGAGCCTCCTTCTTTTGAGGAGTTAAAGCCAAAACTTAAACAAAAACTTTTTGAAGAAAAAGCTCAAAAGTTCATCGAAAATTGGATTAAAGAGCTAAAAGAAAAAAGGTATGTAAAGATTTATCTTTAATTCAGATGTTTTTTTCTGTCGAGGGGTTAGTCCTTTCTAAGGAAAAAATAGGTGAAATAGACGTTTTGGTTGAAATCCTCACCCCTAAAGGAAAACTTTGGGCGATAGCTAAAGGAGCTCAAAAAAGTAGAAAAAGGTTCGTTAACCTTCTTGAAGAGTTTAATCTACTTAACCTCCATTTAAGAAAAACCTTCAAAGGTTCCCTTCCTATTTTAGAAAAGGCAGACCTTATTTTTATTCCAGAAAGTATATGGGGTAACTTAGAAAAGTATATTTTTTTCTCTTATATGGGAGAAGTTCTTTCTAAGGTAAGTTTTAAAGGGTTAGAGACAGAATATTTTAATTTTATTAAAGACTGGGTTAAATTTTTAGATAAAGAACCCAAACTTACCTTATTTCATAAGTTTTTTTTTGAATGGCAAATGCTTGGATTTTTAGGTTGGAGCCCTCAGATAGAGGTTTGCGTAAGATGTGGTTATCAGCCTAAGAGGATTTTTAATTTTTCTGTAAAAGAAGGAGGGATAATTTGTTATCGCTGCAGGCAAGAAGGAGATCTCAGGCTTTCAGCAGAACAAGTTGAGGTTTTAAAAATTTTTAGTAAAATGTCTAAGAATAAGGAAGATTTGAAAAAAGTTATGGAAAAAAAAGCCTTAACCTTTGAAGATTTAAAAATTTTAAACAGCCTTACTGAAAGGTTTTTTAATTATTTTTTAGTTTTTGAATTCAATTCTTTACAGACCTTAAAAGAAACATTTAGAGTTTAAAGGGGTTAGGTTAAGATGGAAAAATTGATGAATGAAAAACTTTTTGAAGAAAAACAGTATGTTCTTGAAGGTCTTGCAGCTAAAGAGTCATGGCGACTTTTTAAAATATTTGCAGAGTTTGTAGAGGGGTTTGAGGTGTTACCTCGGGTTTATCCTGGGGTAACTATCTTTGGTTCTGCCAGAACTGCTCCTGACCATCCAGATTATCAAAAAGCGGTAGAGTTAGGGAAATTACTTGTAAAGTCCGGGTTTTCTGTGATAACCGGCAGTGGTCCAGGTATCATGGAAGCTGCTAATAAAGGGGCAGCCGAGGCTAACGGATACTCTGTTGGGCTAAACATTAAACTTCCTTTTGAGCAGGCTCCGAACCCTTATGCTAATATAAAACTGGAGTTTAGATATTTTTTTGTCAGAAAAGTAATGATGGCAAAATATTCAGTAGCCTTTGTGTTTTTCCCTGGTGGTTTCGGTACCTTAGATGAGATGTTTGAGGTATTGACTTTAGTTCAGACTAAAAAGATAAAACCTGTACCTATAGCTTTGGTAGGGAAAGACTTCTGGACTCCTCTCCAAAATTGGTTTAAAGATTATCTGCTTATGAATAATAAAATCTCTCCTAAGGACATCGAGCTTTTTAGGATAGTAGAAACTCCAGAAGAGACTTTAGAATACATAAAGAAATACTTATGGATTTAACCTCTAAACCTCAGCATGTTTTAGATATTGCTTCTCTTTCTTCAGAAGAAATAAATAGTTTTTTAGAACTTGGGGAAGCACTTAAAGAGGTTTTAAAAAGACCTATTCCTAAGGTACCTACTCTTAGAGGGCGGTTGGTTGTTCTCTTATTTTATGAACCTTCTACCCGAACAAGGTTTTCTTTTGACAGGGCAGCTAAAGCCCTTTCAGCTGACACTTTAACCTTTTCTGCCAAAGGTTCAAGTATAGAAAAAGGAGAAAGTCTGCTTGATACGGTTAAAAACTTAAAGGCTATAGGGGCAGAACTTATAGTTATACGACATCCGATGGAAGGAGCTCCTCATTTTATCGCCAAACATATCAACATTCCGGTAGTTAACGCAGGAGATGGAACACATGAACATCCTACCCAAGCTTTGCTTGACCTTCTTACGGTAAAAGAAAAATTTGGAGATTTTTCAGGCTTAAAGGTAGCGATTTTAGGGGATATAAAACATAGCCGAGTAGCCAAATCAGACATACTGGCGTTTCAAAAGATGGGAGCCAAGGTATATGTATCAGGTCCCGCGTATCTTTTACCTACTCCTTTAGAGGAGGAATATTTCAGAATTTATCCCGGAGGTTTTAAAGTTTGTTATGATCCTAAGGAAGCTATAAGAGATGCAGACGTAGTGATTGCTTTAAGAGTCCAAAAAGAACGGCATGGAAAACCTCTTATTCCCAGCTTTATAGAATATCAAACCTTTTTTGGGTTGACCTTTAAAGAGTTAGAGTTGATAAAAAAAGGTGCCCTTCTTATGCATCCCGGTCCGATTAATTGGGGGGTTGAGCTTTCTCCAGAAGTAGAGCAATATCCTTTTCAAGTTATTCTTGATCAGGTAGAAAATGGTGTAGCTATAAGAATGGCAATACTCCTTAAACTTTTAACAGATGGCAAAACCTATGAAGTTACTCATTAAAAAGGGAAGGATAATAGACCCTTCTCAAGGAATAGACCAGATAGGAGATCTCTTGGTTGAGGAAGGTATTATTAAAGGAATAGCAGACGATATTCCTTCAGACCAATATACAAAGGTTTTTTGGGCTGAAGAGAAGTGGGTTTTACCTGGTTTGGTAGACATTCATGTCCATTTGCGAGACCCGGGACAGGAGTGGAAAGAGGACATAGAAACTGGAACTAAGGCTGCTCTTTATGGAGGGGTTTTAAGGGTTGCTTGCATGCCAAACACCGTGCCCCCAAACGATACCCCAGAAATCACTAGCTATATCCTTAAAAAGGCTGAAGAAAAAGGTTACGTAAAGGTATATCCTATCGGTTGTATCACCAAAGGTCAAAAAGGGGAAGAACTTACAGAGTTTGGGAGGCTCAAAGAAGCAGGGATTGTAGCGGTATCTGACGACGGAAAGTGGGTGGCTAACTCAGAGGTAATGAAAAGGGCTTTACTTTACGCTAAACAGTTTAATCTTGCGGTCATTTCCCATTGCGAAGACCCAACCCTTTCTCAAGGAGGACAGATAAACGAAGGCTTTTTTTCAGCCAAGTTAGGACTAAAAGGCATACCTTGGTCTGCAGAGGTGGCTGCTGTAGTAAGAGATTTACTCTTGGCTAAAGAAACTGGACAGCCGGTACACTTAGCCCATCTGTCTTGTAAAGAAGTTATTCCTTTTTTAAGATGGGCTAAAGAAGAAGACATTCCTTTTACTGCCGAGACCTGTCCTCATTATTTTTCCTTAACAGAAAAAGAGGTAGAAGGATATAATACTTTAGCCAAGGTTAACCCACCTTTAAGAAAGGAAGAAGATGTTTTAGCGATAAAAGAGGCTTTAAAAGAGGGATTGATACAGGTTATTGCCAGTGATCATGCTCCTCATAGTGTTTTAGAAAAGGAAATAGAGTTTAGTTTAGCTTCCCCTGGGATGATAGGACTTCAAACCTTGCTTCCTTTGAGTTTGAACCTTGTAAAAGAAGGGTGGCTGAATCCTTTAAAACTAACAGAATGTTTGATAACCAACCCAGCTAAGGTAATAAACGTTGAACCCCCAAGTCTTAAACCTGGGAAAAAAGCAGAGTTCATCGTTTTTGACCCTAATAAAACTTATGTGTTAGGACCTGATATTATTCAGTCTAAAAGTAAAAATACTCCTTTTCTAAATAAAGAACTTAAAGGAATTACAGTTTTAGCTGTAATCGGAGAAAAAATTTGGGAACTTAATTGGGCTGTGTAGTTTTTTACACAGGTGTTAAAAATTTTTATCACATTTTTTCCTTATTTATCCCTAAAACCTAAAAACTTCTTAGAAATTTTAGGCATGTTTTTTGTTAGAAAATATTTAGGTATCTTAAGTTTGGGGTGGTTTAATGCAATATCAAAAGACCTTATCAGGAAAGGTTAGTTTAGAAGGTCAGGGTATTTTTACAGGAAAGACCATAAAGGTGGAAATAGAACCTGCAGGGATAGATACAGGAATTATTTTTGTCAGAGAAGATTTACCTGAAAAACCAGAGATTCCATTAAAAGTAGAGAATATATTTGGTCTTGAGGGTGCTACAGCGATTACCGATGGAACTCATATTATCTATTTAGTGGAACATCTTTTATCTGCCTTACACGGATTACAGATAGATAACGCCATTATCAGGGTATATGGGGAGGAGGTTCCTCTTTTAGACGGTTCAGCCTATCCTTGGGTAAGACAAATCCAAAAGAAGGGATACCAATATCTGTTCTATCCTAAAAAGAAGTTTAGAATAAAAAAGACTTTTAGTTATAAAAACGGGCATGGAACTATCGTGTTTAAACCTTCGGACACCTTGAAGATTAAAGCGTCTATTTCTTTTGACCATCCTGTGATAGGAAACCAAGAAATTTCACTGGAAATCAATCCTAACAATTATATCAGAGAGGTTTGTTTTGCTAGGACTTTTGGTTTTAAAGACATTTTGTTAGAGCGAATCAAGAAAGGCATCTTAAAAGGGGGAGATCTTTCAACGGCTATCATTCTTGATAGAGAAAAGGTACTAAATCCAGAAGGGCTGAGAAGTCAAGACGAGTTTGTGAGACATAAGGTACTTGACCTTGTAGGAGATTTGTTTGGTTTAGGAGGATGTTTGGTCGCTGAGGTAGAGGCAATCTCTTCTCACCACAGGTTACACATAGAAGCTTTAAAAAGTCTTTATGCCTCTGGTCTGGTAGAAGAGATAGAGGAGAGGGCTTTAACTTTTTTGTTGGTTTCTAAAAGAAAGAGATTTTAGTTGTACTACAGATTAAGCTACTTAGAGATTTTAACCTCTCCTATTTGATGGACAAGTCCGTCAGGGTTTTCAAACTGTTTTTCAAGTTTTAAAAGGTCTATCTTGTAGTCTTTTTCACCTAAGAGTTGGTCTAGCTTTTTTAAGATATAAACCAGAGGGTTTTTGATTTTATTTTCTATGTCAGGAAAGGCTTGAAGATAGATTTTGTTTTTTTCTACGGCGATTTTATAAGGTTCATAAACTATAAAAACTTTGGTACCTATAGGTACGGTTTCGTATAAGAATTTGATATGTTGAGGATACATCCTAATGCACCCATGGGTGCTTCTTCGACCGATGCTGTAGATTTTGTTGGTTCCGTGGATGGCATAAAGTCCTTTTGATAAATAAAGGGCGTATTCTCCCATGGGGTTTTCAGGTCCAGGAGGTACTACATCAGGAAGATCTGGGTCCTCAGCTTTGATAGAGGGAGGAGGATACCAGTATGGTTTTTCTTTTTTTCTTTTGATAAAGTAGATGTCTAAAGGAGGGAGTTTTCCCTCGTCTCCAATACCTATGGGAGCTATGAACATAAAAGGTGGATTAAAAAAATATAGTCGCATCTCTGGAAGGTTTACTAAGATGTAAGGTTCTTGAGATTTGAGAATAAATTCTTGAGGGACTAAGACCTGATAAGGAATGATTATGGTCTGGTTGGTTTTAGGAAGCCAAGGGTCAACCCCAGGGTTTGCGAGTACCAGATGTTGATATCCTACTTCAAAGGTCACCGCTAAATCAACTAAGGTGTCACCTTCCTTTATGGTATAGGTCTGATTTTTAAGATAAATATGTTTGTCAGGAATTATAGGGATAGACTGTAAAAGAGAGGCGGCCAAAGCTTGGAAAGATGATAATAAGAGGTAAAATAAAAAAATTAATGTTGAGGGGAAAAATTTATGCGCTTTCATAATGTTTTGCAAAAAATAGGTAATACCCCAATAATTAAACTATCCAAGCTAAAAGTCAAGCCTTCGGTGGAAATTTGGGGAAAAATCGAAAGTCAAAACCCAGGAGGATCTATTAAGGATCGTCCTGCCCTTTTTATGATAGAAGATGCAGAGAAAAAAGGACTTCTTACTAAAGATAAGATAGTCATAGAGGCATCAAGCGGAAACACAGGAATAGGCCTTTCTTTAGTTTGCGCGGTTAAAGGGTACAGATGTATGATTGCTATGTCTGAATCAGCCTCTATAGAAAGAAGAAAAATCATGCAGGCCTTTGGGGCTCAGATCCTTCTTACTCCCGCAGAAAAAGGTACTGACGGAGCTATAGAGGCAGTATATGAACTTTTGAGGAAAGACCCTGACAAATATTTTTGCCCAGACCAGTTTAACAACGAGGCTAACTGGAAAAGTCACTATCATACTACAGGCCCAGAGATCTGGAGAGACACTGAAGGCAAGGTCACCCATGTGGTATGTGGTCTTGGAACTACAGGAACAGCCATGGGAATAGCTCGATTTGCCAAAGACCACAATCTACCTTTTAAAGTAGTAGGGATCGAACCTTATCCAAAGCATAAAATCCAAGGCTTAAAGAACATGAAAGAGTCTTATCCTCCGAGTATTTATAATAAAAAACTCCTTGAGAGAGTAATCAACGTAGAAGATGAAGAGGCTTTTTACTGGGCAAGATGGCTTGCTCGGGAAGAAGGAATCTTTGTCGGAATAAGTTCAGGGGCAGCTTTGGCAGGAGCTTTAAAGCTGGCAGAAACTTTAGACCAAGGTTTGATAGTGGTTATTTTCCCAGATGGGGGAGAGCGTTATCTTTCTACCCCTCTTTGGTCTTTTGAGGTAAAAGACAAAAAAAGAGAAGAGACAAATCTTATCGTTTTTAATACCCTTTCTGAAAAAAGAGAACCCTTTTTTCCTCTAAGTTCTTCTGAGATTAAGATATATACCTGCGGTCCTACTTTAAATCTTCGTCCTCACATCGGACTTTATAGAAGACTTATTACCGCAGACGTGCTAAAAGAGTATTTGAGGATTAAAGGTTATCAAGTGAAACATCTGATTAATCTTACCGATTTTGATGATAAGACCATAAAAAAAGCTTTAGAAGAAAAAACCCCCTTACAGGAGATAACCAGAAAAGTAGAGGAGGAGTTTTATCAAGATGTTGAGTTTTTAAACCTTAGCAAGGCAGACCTTTATCCTAAAGTAAGCCAACATCTTTCAGAAATGGCTGACCTGGCTTTCAAGGTGGTTGAGAGAGATAAAGCTTACGTAAAATATGGAAGTGTTTATTTTGATATTTCCAGACTTGAGGATTACGGGAAGCTTTCTAAGGTTGATCTTTCTCGTTTAAAACCTGGGGCGACCATAGACGTTGAAGAATATGATAAAGAAGAACCCTTTGACTTTGCCTTACTTAAAAGAGTGCATATTCTTGAGTTAAAAGAAGGATATTTTGTAGACACACACATCGGTAAAGTCAGACCTACCTGGCATATCCACTGTGCTGCTTTAATCCTCAAATATTTAGGAGAGGAGATAGATTTCTTTACAAGTGGAATAGACCTTCTTTTCCCTCATCATGAAAACACCAGGGCGGTTTTAAAGGCAATTACAGGAAAGGAAGTTGCTCGTTACTGGCTTCACACCGGGATAGTTTTTTATCAGGGGAAAAAGCTTTCTTCAGAAAATAGGATTACTGTCGAAGACATTAAGGCAAAAGGATTTAACGGAAGAGAACTAAGGTTTTACTTCTTAAGAACCCATTACCGAAATCCCTTTAATTTTAGTTGGAAAGGACTTGAGGAAAGTGCAAAAATACTGCAAAAGATTGACCAGCATCTTTGTTTGATAGAGGCTTCTGCAAGAAAGGACAAAGAAGATCCCTCTACTTGGTCTATTTTAGAAAATTTTGGCCAAAGTTGGGAAAAGGCCTTAAAAGAGGATTTAAACACCCCTGTGGTTATTTCAGAACTTATCTCGTTCTTAAAAAAACTTTATCCTTATTTGAAACAAGGGATTAGTGTTGAGTTTAAAGAAAAGGTTTTTGAAAATCTTCAAATCCTTAACAAGGTGTTAAAGGTTTTAAGGTTTCCTAAAAAAGTGATGGATGAGGAAGTACTTAGGTTGGTGCGGTTAAGAGATGAAGCCAGAAAAGAAGGAAATTTTGCAGAGGCAGACCAGATAAGAGAAAAATTACTTGCTAAGGGATTTTGGGTATTTGACCTTCCCTGGGGTACGGAGGTGGTAAGTTTAGAGGTATGACCAGAAAGATACCAGAGGTATTACAGGAGATTTATCAGCGGCTTTTTGAGTTTTTTGGGCCTCAAAACTGGTGGCCTGCTGAGACCCCTTTTGAGGTTTGTGTGGGAGCTATTCTTACCCAGAACGCTTCTTGGAAAAACGTAGAAAAAGCCATTAGCAACCTAAAACAAAAAGGGCTGCTTAGTCCTCCGGCCCTTTATCAGCTTCCTGTAGAGGAATTGGCTGAACTTATCAAACCAAGCGGTTTTTACAACCTAAAAGCTAAAAGGCTTAAAGCCTTTGTAGAATTTTTGATGATAAACTATCAAGGCGACCTTGCTCTTATGTTTAAAAAGCCTCTTTCACACTTAAGGTCAGAGCTTTTGAACATAAAAGGTTTAGGCAAAGAGACGGTAGACAGCATCCTTTTATATGGAGGCAACCTTCCTGTTTTCGTGGTTGACACCTATACCTATAGAATCTTAAACCGACATTTTCTTATTCCTGAAGAAACTACCTATGACGAAATTCAAACCCTTTTTATGGAAAATCTCCCTTCAGACCCGCAGCTTTTTAATGAGTACCATGCGCTTTTGGTAGCCTGTGGAAAAAACTTTTGCAAAAAGAACTCCCCTTTATGTGATCCCTGCCCTCTGAAAGGGCTTTAAGTTGGGCACTTTATGATAGGATTTATCTTTGCTCTCCTTGCCGGGTTCTTGGTAGCTTTAAGCGATGCTTTAAATAAGAAATATTTTTCTGATAAAGGAACTTCTTATATGGTTTTTGCAAGGACTGTAGGAAGTTTACCTTTCCTTTTGCCTCTTTTTTTGTATCTTACCTTTTTTAAAGGTGTAGGGGTAGGATATTTTTCCCCTCAGTTTATGGTGGTAGTAGGTGTTTTGCTTGGTTTAGAAATTTTAGCTACCTTTCTTTATATGAAAGGAATAAAGGTTTCTCCCCTTTCTGTTTCTGTGCCTTTTCTTTCTTTTACCCCGGTTTTTATCATCCTTACAGGATATTTTTTGCTTGGAGAAAGGGTATCTTTGGAAGGTGCTATGGGGATTTTACTGGTGGTAGCTGGTAGCTATGTGATCAATTTTCCTTCTGCCAGATTAGGGTGGTTAGAGCCTATAAAAGCCATCAAAAAGGAAAAGGGAAGCTTTCTTTTACTACAAGTAGCTCTTATATATTCTATCACGTCTGTGCTTGGGAAAAAGGGCCTTCTTCTGACAGACCCTTTGTGGTTTTCTTCTTTTTATTTTACCTTGCTTGGGATTTCTGCAGGACTTGTAGTTAAGGTTTTTTATCAAATAGAGGTAGGCTCTTTTCTAAAAACCCAAATCAAAGGCATATTTTTGGTAGGCCTTACTCAGGCTCTCATGTGTTATTGTCATATGATAGCCTTAAGTCAGCTTGAAACTGCTTATATGATAGCCCTTAAAAGAACAAGCATCCTTTTTTCGGTGGTTTTAGGTTATTTCTTTTTTAAGGAATCTTATTTTGGATTAAGGCTGGTAGCAGCAGGTTTGATGTTAACAGGGGTTTGTCTGATAATGTTTTTTAAGTAGGAGGGAAAATGATTGACCGAGGGTATGTGCAGGTCTATACAGGAGATGGAAAAGGGAAGACCACCGCGGCTGTGGGTTTAAGTATAAGAGCTTTAGGAGCTGGATTAAAGGTAGCTTTTCTTCAGTTTTTTAAGGATGGAACCTCCTCTGAAGTAAAGATTCTCAAGACTTTCGATAATTTGTATTATCAGCAGTTTGGGGGGAAAGGTTTTGTGTCAGAAGTAACTTCTGAGCTAAAAGAAATTATCCAAAAAGGCTGGGAAGAAGCTAAAAGACTGGTTTTTTCTAAAGAGTATAATATAATTGTTTTAGATGAGTTTACGTTTGCTCTTAACTGGGGTTTGGTTGAAGAAAAAGAGATTTTGCAGGTCTTGAGGGATAAGCCAGAAGAGGTGGAAATAGTCATTACCGGGAGAGATGCTCCAAGAAGTCTTATTGAATTTGCCCACCTGGTGACTGAAATGAAAAAGATTAAACATTACTATGATCAAGGGATTAGGGATAGAATAGGGATAGAAAGATGATAAAGGATGCGGTAGTAAGAAAGGTAATAGAAGGCATCAGACTAAATAAAGAAGAGGCTTTAGAACTTTTTAAATTCCCTCTTCAAGAAATTGGATGGTTAGCCCGAGAGGTTAGGTTTAGACTTAACCCTGAACGGGTGGTTACCTATGTGGTTGATAGAAACATCAACTATACCAATGTATGTGTTTCAGGATGTAAGTTTTGTGCCTATTATAAACCTCCAGGCTCAAAAGATGGGTATGTGCTTTCTTTTGAAGAGTTGGGGAAAAAGATAGAAGAAACCTTAAGCTTAGGTGGGTATCAAATTCTTTTGCAAGGAGGGCTTCATCCTGACCTACCTTTTTCTTTTTATGAAGACATGCTGCGTTTTATAAAAACCAACTTTCCTCAAGTGCATGTTCATGGTTTTTCTCCTCCTGAGATAGTGTTTTTCAGTAAACGATTTGGGTTGTCTATAGAAGAGGTTTTGGAAAGGTTAATCAAAGCAGGACTTGATTCTATTCCTGGGGGTGGGGCAGAGATTCTTTCAGATAGGGTAAGACGCCTTATCTCTCCGAACAAGGCTACCACAGAGGAATGGTTAAAGGTGATGGAGGTGGCTCATAACCTTGGACTTAAAACCACCGCGACCATGATGTTTGGACATATCGAGACCCAGGAGGAGATTATAGACCATCTTTTGAAGATACGATCCCTTCAAGACAAAACAGGAGGTTTTACCGCGTTTATTCCCTGGACTTTTCAGCCTAAAAATACAGGGTTAAACCACCTGATAAAGGCAGGGTCTGCCTATTATTTAAAGGTGTTAGCTATCTCTCGTATAGTGCTTGATAACGTTAAAAACATCCAGGTTTCTTGGGTTACTCAAGGGCCTCATATCGCTCAAATTGCTCTTGAATTTGGGGGTAATGATTTTGGTTCCACCATGATAGAAGAAAACGTGGTAGCTGCTGCCGGGGTTTCTCATAGGATGAGTGAAGAAGAAATCAGACATCATATCTCATCTGCAGGCTATATTCCTAAAAGAAGAAGGATGGATTATACCCTTTTAGAATAAGCATGAAAGAAATTCAAGTCCTTCCTTACCATCATTTTTTACTTCGGGCTAAATGGGTGGTTCCTGTAGCCTTGCCCCCTATTTTAGACGGGGCCGTAGAGATTAGAGAAGGGAGGATTGTTAGGGTTGGGGAGTTTTCAACCCTGTCTAAAGAAACGGTAGGAGCCAAGCTGATAGATTTTGAAGAAGCGGTGATCCTTCCTTGTTTAACCAATCTTCATACCCATCTTGAGCTCTCCAGTTTTAGGTTTAGGATCAAACCTTCAGAAAATTTTATAACCTGGGTAAAACAGGTAATTAAACTAAAGGAAGAAACTACTCTGATAGAGTTAAAAGAAGGCGCAAAATTGGGGATTTCAGAGTTATGGAAAGAGGGGATAGGGCTTGTTGGAGAGGTCACAAATTCAGGGCTTACTTTAGACCTTCTTAAAGGAAGCCCTTTATATGGTTATGTGTTTCGAGAAATTATAAATTTTAAAGGAGGGGTTAAGCTGCAACCTCTTGATAAGCAAGATTTGGACTCAAGGTTTAAGTTAACCTATTCAGCTCACGCCCCTTATACTGTTTCTCCTTTACTTCTTCAGGCAATAAAAGCCTACACCAGAAAAAGAAATCAGGTTTTTTGTATCCATTGTGCAGAGTTTAAAGAAGAGGTAGAGTTTTTAAAGACTGGCGATGGTCCAGTAAAACACTTGTTAGAGGAAAGAAACCAATGGAACGAAAGCTTTTCTCCTCCTGGGATAAGCCCGGTAAAATACTTAGCCAGTTTAAACCTTCTTGATGAAAAAACTTTGTTAGTCCATGTTGTCCAATTAGACGAAGAAGACTTAGAGGTTCTTAAAACCTATAAACCTAAGGTTTGTGTTTGTCCAAGAAGTAATCTTTTTACAGGGGTAGGCCTTCCTAACTTGCCTTTATTGTTAAAGTCAGGTCTTGAGATAGGTATAGGAACAGATAGTTTAGCTAGTAACACCTCATTATCTATCTGGGAAGAGTTGAAGACCCTTTATTCAGCCTTTCCTGAAGTATCTCCTGAAATCCTTCTTCAGATGGCTACTTTAACCGGAGCCAAAATTCTGGGATATGAAAACCTTGGCGCAATTGCCCCTGGATACTTACCTAACCTTCTTGTGGTTGAGGTTTTAGATTACCTGATAGATGACCCTCAGGAGACGATGGTATCTCTTATCAACTCTAACAAGGAGGTTAAGTATAGGATTTATGGATAAACTAAAAATAGGGATTCCTCTTTACATAAACACACTCCCCTTACTTTTTTACCTTCCTAAGGAAAATCAAAGAATAGAACTTATGTTAGAGGTTCCTAAGAAGCTTAATCAACTTCTTAGACAGAATGTTTTGTGTGCAAGCTTAAGTTCAAGTATAGTCTATGCTAAAAATCCTCAAGAATTTTACCTTTTACCAGACCTATCGATAAGTGCTGTAGGAGAGGTAAAAAGTGTAGTGCTTTATCATAAAGAGGACCTTCAAGACCTTGACGGGCAACCCGTAGGGATAACCCCAGAGACCGAAAGTTCTTTTTGGCTTTTAAGGGTTTTACTTGAAGAGTTTATAGGGGTAAAACCTAAGTATGTAGAACTTTCTAAAAATTGGGGAGCTCTTTCAGACCAAGAGAGAGAAGAATTAAAGGGCTATTTAGCTATAGGAGATGAGGCTTTAATCCTTCAGCATAAGAAAGATGAGAGGTATGATATCACTGACCTTGCAGAACTGTGGTTAAAATATACGCATTTTCCGTTTGTTTTTGCTTTGTTTATTCTAAAAAAGGAGTTTATATCCTTTAAACAAGCACTGGCTGATTTTTGTTTAAATCTGTATTCTGCCAGGGCTAAAGCTTTTTCGAACTTAAAAGAGGTGGTAACCCATTCCCATCTTCATCTCCCTAAGGATTTTGTATACAACTATCTAACCCATTTAGAGTATGATTTTTCAGGGTTAAAACAAAGGGCATATCTATATTTTTGCGAGATTTTATACAAGAAAAAACTTATATCTTATATGCCTGAGCTCAACTTTTTCCCCATAGGATAAGGGTGAAAAATGAAGGTTGAAAAAAACTTTGTTAAAAACAAGTTTGACCGGATAGTTCGAAGGTATGACCTGGTAAACCTTATAGGAAGTTTAGGTCAAGACAGATTATGGAGACGTAAAGTTGCTTTATTGTTAGCTGAAGCCTCTCCTCCTCTGCTTGACCTTTGTTGTGGACCTTTTACCCTAACCTTAGAGGTCTATCGAAAGAGTAATTTAGCTAAAACCTTTGCCTTAGACTTTAGCTTTGAGATGCTTGCCTTCGGTAAACCTCGAATAAAAGATACCTTTATCTATCCTGTTTGTGGAGACGCAGAGGAACTACCTTTCAAGAACAACCATTTTGGAGGGATTAGTATAGCCTTCGGGTTAAGAAATCTTCCTAACAAGGAAAAAGCTATAAAAGAGTTTTTTAGGGTTTTAAAGCCAGGAGGAAAGCTAATTATCCTTGAATTTTCTTGGCCTAAAAATTTTTTGGTGCAAAGATTTTATGATTTTTACCTAAGTTATTATATGCCCCTTTTAGGAGGGGCCTTAACCGGAGACAAAGAGGCCTATAGGTATTTAACCGATTCTATAAAGGCCTTCCCGTCTCCTGAGGCTATAAGAGAAATGCTCTTAACCTCAGGTTTTTCAAAAGTTACCTATAGTCCTTTAACCTTTGGTATAGTAACCTTATATCAGGCAGTTAAGTAACCCTAATTTTTAGCTT
>LDZS01001714.1_pt1 | contig 18984 bp, 19 predicted proteins | sample 615471 | NCBI WGS metagenome assembly LDZS01 (sample SAMN03408295, study PRJNA278302) | terrestrial metagenome | isolation source: oil reservoir sample K3 | place: USA: Alaska, North Slope, Kuparuk formation | collected 2013
TAAACGGGGTAAAATTACAAGAAGGCAAGGTTTCTACGATAGAACTTCCTAAAAAAGCCTTGCCTATTTTTCAAATAGTTGAATACATTCGTGGATTTCTTTTCGGAAGATTGGGCTGGGAAAGATTAAAAAGTACCTTGATTCTTTCAGGTGCTTTTAGCCTTTTTAACAGGGAGGCCTTGCTTCAAGTAGGTGGTTTTAACAACCTTACGGTTACAGAGGATTTTGAAATAGTCTTAAGGTTGCATAAACATTTTAGAGAAAAGAAGGAAGACTATTACATAGGGTTTCTTCCTGACCCTGTTTGCTGGACTGAGGTCCCTGAAACCTTGGGAGAGCTTTCCAAACAAAGAAGGAGATGGCATTTAGGATTATTACAGACTTTATGGTTTTATAAAGGAATGTTTTTTAATCCCAAATACGGAAGGATAGGATGTTTGGTTATGCCTTTTTACCTTTTTGAAGCAGTTGGGGCAGTGGTAGAAACCTTAGGCTATCCTATAGTTTTTTTGTGTTATTTTTTTGGAATATTAAGCTTTGAGTTTTTGGTTTTATTTTTAACCTTAGCGATAGGTTATGGTATTTTTCTTTCAGTAGGAGGTATCTTTTTGGAAGAAATGAGTTTTAAAAGGTATCCTCGATGGTCTCAAGTTCTTAGGCTTCTGCTTTATGGAATAGCAGAAAACTTAGGTTATAGACAAATCACCAGCTTTTTCAGGTTTCAGGCTACCCTCCAATTTTTGTTGGGCTATAAGAAATGGGAGGTAGTCAAAAAAGGCAAGGTGTTATAACTAAATGGTGTTGAATAAATTTTTGTTTTTAGGACAAGAGGCTTTAAATAGAGGGGATTATCAAGAAGCTTTAAACTTATTTAAAGAGGCTATAAATCATCAAGGATTTAAAAAAGAGGGATGGTTAGGGGTGGCTGAAGCTTACTATCATCTCAATGATTTCTCCTCTGCCCTTTGGGCTTATCATAAATTACTTGAAATAGACCCACAAAATGAAAGAGCTCAAAAAAAGATAGAAGAGATAGGAGAGCTATTAAAAGACGTGCAAATTAAACATTCCCATCAAGAAATTAGATTTAAGACTGAAGGAGACTATGTTTACATTAAAAAACAAAAAAATTGGGAAAAATTCTGGATAAAAGGGATTAACCTCGGGCTTACTCTTCCTGGTTATTTCCCTGGAGAGTATCCGATAAAAATGAAAACTTATTTGAAATGGTTTCAATTAATCCATGAAATGGGGATAAACACCATTCGAGTATACGCTCTTCAATCTCCAGGGTTTTATCAGGCACTATATGAGTTTAACCAAAAAGAGCCTAAGCTTTTTTTGCTGCAGGGAATTTGGTATGAACCTGAGAGGGCAGAGGTACTCGATGATTTAGAGTTTTTAAACAGGTTAAAAACCCATATAAGGGATGTGGTTGATGCTGTTCATGGAAATGCCAGCCTCCCTGAAAGACCTGGGTTCCCTTCGGGAAAATATCTGTGGGATATATCCCCTTTCTTGTTAGGATATCTTTTTGGAAGAGAACCTGAAGCCTGTTTGGTTAAAGGATATAACGAACGTTATGCGAGAAAAGATAAAGATTTCTACGGAAAATATCTTTACATAGAAAAAGGGAATCCCTTTGAGGTGTGGAATACTCAGATTTTAGACTATCTTTTAAACTATTCTTATGAGACCTATGGGCATTTACCGTTGGTTTCTGTGGTAAACTGGATACCCCTTGACCCTATAGAACATCCTACGGAAAGCAACATAGAAGATGAAGAGTCTTTTTTTATCGGAGTAAAACCTAACTTAAAAAAATGTAACGAGAACGAAGACATGGAAGTTTTTGATACCTATAAAATAAAAAGCTCTTTTAACTGTTTTTTTTCTTCATATCACGTTTATCCCTACTATCCAGATTTTATGAACTATGAGTTTTTAACAGAAAAAAGACCTTATTTGGCTTACTTAAAGCGTCTCAAAGAACATCATAAAGGGCAAGCCTTGTTAATCGCAGAGTTTGGTATACCTACAAGTAGAGCTTCTGCTCACTGGCAAGTCCATGGTTGGACTCATGGTGGAAAAAATGAGGTTGAACAAGGAAGAATCTTGGTAGAGATGATCAAAGACATTGAAAAGGCAAACTGTACAGGATATGTGATTTTTAGCTGGGCTGACGAATGGTTTAAAGTAAACTGGCTTTTTATGAAGTACTATTTACCAAGAGAGAGAAAGTCTCTATGGTTTAATCTGCAGGACCCAGAGGAAAACTACGGACTTTTAGAAGTATATCCTGGATATCCTAAAAAGATAGTTTCTTTATCTGGTGAACTTAAAGAATGGGAAGAAGCTTTCATAGCTTACAAAAACTTTAACCCTCTAAACAAAGAAGGAGAGATAAAATCGATAAGACTTACTAATGATGAGGGTTTTTTGTACATCCTGGTAGAGGTCTCAACAAAGATAAATTTAAAAGAGACTCAATTTTTTGTCGGGATAGATACTGGACATAAAGAATATGGTGAATTTTCTTTCCCTGCTGGTATCAACCTTGTTTCTCCTGTAGGGCTAAAATTTTTGTTGCATATTACCGGAAAAGAAAGTTCCAGATTACTTGTGGCTTCGTCTTATAATAAAATGCTTTCCCATGACAAATTTTTTTCTCCTAAAAAAGAGGTTTTTCCGCAAAAAAGCCTTGCAGGAAAATGGAACTTGATATTATGTAAGACCAACATGAGAAGGGTTACCAAAGATTTTAAAAAACTTTTTGGTCCAAAATTTTATAACTTAAGTAGCCTAAGGTTTGGTAGCCTTAAGCCAGAAAATCCAGATTTTGATAGTTTAGCAGATTTTTACATAAAAGATAACTTGATAGAGATCAGGCTACCTTGGGAGCTTTTAAATTTTTCAGACCCAAGCTCAAGAAAAATGTTTTGGAAGGAAAAAGATATCCTTTGGAAGGAGTCTGACGGTATCCGGGTGGTGGTGATAAGTTACAAGCCTGCCCCATTAAACCCTCCCAGAGCTTTAAAAGTACTTGATTTTAGGCCTAATCCTTCAGAAAAGGACAAAATTAATACGTATGTTTGGGAAAAATGGAACGTTCCCTCTTTTCATACCCGTTTAAAAAAGAGTTATTTTATTTTACAAAGGTACTTAAAAAATGAGAAAAATTAGCAGAAGAGAAACGTTAAAGTTACTAGTTTTGTCAAGCCTTGGAAGTTTGACTCCTAACTCTTTGGTTTTTTCCTCTGAGGAAAAAAAGGCTTCTCAAGAGGAAAGTTTCCCGGTTTTACTTTATCATGAGATAGCCTATGAACCTCTTACACCTTATACCGTTACCCCTGAGGAGTTTTTTTCTCAGATGGAAATTCTTTACTCATCAGGGTTTGAGACCCTTTTACCACAGGAATTAGACCAAAGTTTGGCAAAAAAAAGAAAAAAGATTATGCTTACCTTTGACGACGGGAGTTATACCTTTTTGGAATATGCCTATCCTCTTTTAAGAGAGTACAGGTTTAAGGTGGTGATGAATGTTATAGGTAGTAAAGTTGGTAAAGGCTGGTTCATAAGCTGGGATGAATATAGAGAAATTCTCGATGAAGGCTTACTTGAGATAGGATGCCATAGCTATGATTTTCACTTTCCTAACTGGAGTAAAAAGTTGAGCTTGAAAAAGTTTGAGGAGGATCTTTTAAGGTTTAAAGAAGAGGCTTTTAAACACCTAAAAATCGAGGTTACTACCTTTTCGTCTCCTTTGGGAGAAAGGTTAACTTCTGAGCATGTTAAAGTTTTAAAAAAGCTTGGGTTTAAATATATCTTTATGTCTGAAGAAGAAACTATAGAGAAAACTTATTATAACCCTGCCTTAAATTCTCAGTTTATCCCAAGGTTTAATTTGAACCATTATTTTAGTTTAGAAGACTTTAAAAACTTGGTTATGAAAGGAGGAGAGAACCTATGAAAAAATTGGGGGTTGTGATTTTATTTTTGATTTTATTGTTTTTAGGACAAAGTTATGGATTAGCAGAAACTATGGTTTTAACCTCTCAAAATACACACAAGGAACAGTCCTTTCAGCATAAAAAAGCAGGAGATGAGCTGTTTAAGAAAGGAGAGATCAAAAAAGCTGCTATAGAATATATAGAAGCTCTTCGGTTGTATAAAGAGTATGAGATAGAAGAGCTTATTACCATGGCTACCAGAATTTCTTGGGGAGGAAAACTAAAGGAATCAGAAGAGATTTTAAGAGAGGTTTTGAAAAAAGCCCCTCAAAATCGCAGGGCAATCCTACAGCTGGCAAGGGTGCTTTCTTGGCAAGGAAGACAGATAGAAGCTTTAAGTATGGTTGACGCTTTGCTTAAAAAAGCCCCTGCTGATGAAGAAGCTTTGTTGGTTAAGGCTAATGCTTTGAGGTTTTTGGGAAGGCCTGATAAGGCTTTAGATTTGTACGATCAAATCCTTGCCAAAAGGGATGATTTTGACGCCAGGTTAGGTAAGGCTTATGCTTATGGTAGTTTAAGGATACCTTCTAAATTAGAAGAAAATTTTAAACTCTTAAAGCCAGGGCATCCTTATCAGGAAAAAGACGTAAAAGACCTTGAGTTGTATAAAAAATCTATCTTTAATCCTGCTGTATTAACAGGATTTTCTTATTTCCATGATACCGACGAAAATGAAGTCTATACCTATCGGTTAGGGTTTGAAACCTATTTGAAAGACTTTAGGGTGGTTGGCAATTATTTTTATAGGGAGGGCTCAGATAATCTGCGAACCTCTTACTCTGATGAATTTATCTTTGAAGTAGGTAAGAGGTTAACCCATCCTCTATGGGGTTCTGTTTCCTTGGGTTTTTCTCAAGGAGGAAAAGATAAGACCTTTGTGATAGGAGGGGTTGGTTTAAATCTGTTGGCTGGGAGAGGTAGTGTGGGTTTAAATGTTAATAAAAGTGTCTTGACAGATACCGCAGAGCTTATGGAAGACGTAATAAGGGTTTTATCGATAAATTGTTTTATTAATCAGTCGGTTACAGACCGTATTTCTTTTTATGCTAATTATAATCGTCGTTGGTATTCAGATGATAACCAAGCAGACTCTGTCCAAGGTTCTGTTCGTTATAAGATTAACTTTGGTAATCCTACAGTAAGCCTTGGATACAGGGTGGTTTATTTAGACTTTAAGAAACAGAAAAGACATGGATATTTTGACCCTGATGATTTTTGGTCAAATCAGTTGTTTTTAACCATTTATTACGAAAACCCCAAGGTTTACGTTTATTTGGAACCTTTCATCGGTCATCAAACCTTTAGGCGTTATGGACTTTGGTCCTATGATAAGGCTTATGGAGGTACAGGCACTTTAGGGATTAAACTTAACGAAAACCTGAACTTTGAAATGTCGATAGAAGGTGGAAACTACGCAGCAGGAACGACCTCTGGATGGAAATATTATCAAACAGGATTTTTGTTAAAATATGTTTTTTAGGTAAAAAAAGAAACATAATATTATGTACATAGCAAGAAGACCGGTTCCAGGAGGTTATGAATACAGCCTTAAAGAATCCTACTATGAGGCACCTTACTGGAAAAGCAGACTTGTATTAAACTTAGGGACCAATCCAGAGAAATATATCACCTATTATAGTGATGTAGCCTTTTCTATAGAATTAGAGGAGGTTTTAGAATCCTTAGGATATCCTACCGATCAGCATGAATTAGAAAAACTATTTTTCAGATTTTTAAATCCCGAAGCCCAAAGAATCATCCTTCAGTTTGAAAAACCTAAAACAAGAAAACAATCTAAAAAATCGCTTAATTTAGAGGTATTACATCCCTTTGATATAAAAAGGTATTTGGTTTTGAAGCTTGGGGTCCTTGAACCAGACAAGTTTCTTTTTCATCCTTTTCCTTTTTTAAAAAACCTTATGGAAAAATCAAGAGACGAGCTTGAAAACTTTTTCTGGGATATGGAAGATGAGCTACCTTATAGGGAAAAAATAAAGTATGTAAGGGCAATTTTTGGGGTGTTAAGACTACCTTATAAGATGAAAGAAGAAGAGGTAGATGTTTTGTTTTTAAAAAATTTTTGCCAAGTTTTAGAGGATGAAAGTTTTTGTATGGGATTAAACAAAGAAGAGCTTTTAAAAAATTATTTTTGTAGATACCTCTGGTTATATTTTGATGAGGGTTTTAAAAAGCATAAGGGGTATCCGAGAGAGCCTATGATTTTTGTTTCGATTGAAAAGATTTATCAAGAAGCCTCTTATTATCTTGAGGTACCTATAGAAGAAATAAAAAGAGCTAATAGAAAAGAGATATTAGGCCTTTTTAGAAAAAGGGCTAAAGTATTACACCCAGACCATGGAGGGTCTAAAGAAGGTTTTATAAGACTTAGAAGGGTGGTGGAAGAACTTCTTAAGCTAAAGGGAGATTAAAAAACTTCGTCTATAAGTTTAAGGCCTATTTCTTTCCAGTCTTCTCTTCCGTAGATCACGATTTTTGACTCTAAACTTCCGTCTACAAAGGAAAGGTCTTTCTGGGTTTCTTTGACTTTTTCTTGAGGTAATCCGGTTATTAGAAAAGCTCTGCCCTCTTCTCCTCCTATCTGTTTAACCCTATGGATAATCTCAAACCCTTTAAGTTTGCAGATGTTAGACCTGTCTTCTGTGGTAATCGAGATACCTATTAACTGATAACCGTTTATGATAAAAAGATCCAGTTCAAAAGGTTTTGAATCTTTTTGAGCCTTAAGAGAAAGCCCAAATTGCATTTTTTCTTTAAGCCCAAGGTCTTCAAGTTTTTCTTTTAATTCTCCATATACATACCATTCAAGCCAAAGACCGTCTAAAAATTCTATAGAATCCTTGACCCTTTGTTTAAGGGCTTCTTTACCAAGGTTTTCAGGTGGAACCCAGAGGCTTCTTCCTTCAGTAAGCTTCTTGTCTTCTGGTAAACTTTCCAATATTTCCCAGACAAAATCCGGGGTAGATGTTTCTAAGGTTTCTATAAAACTTCTGATTTCAGGTTTTTTAAGATGCTCTTTAAACCTTTTTGCTGTTTTAAAAAGGTCTTTATCGTTTTTAAAAATTCTTCTAAAAGGATTTTCAAGCCAGGACAAAAACTCTTCTATCCTGTTTTCTTCTATAACTACTTTTTTAATGGTTTGTAAAGTTTCTTTAAACTTAAAATCTTCCCAGCTATCTGCTTTTAATTTTTCATAAAGAGACAACTTAAGTAAAGTTTTAATGTCAAGAAAAAGATAATTTCTCAAGTCTCCTAATACCGGAAAGATGTCTCCGCTGTCATACACAATTTTAAACCTTCTTGTGTCTAAGTAAGAAGCTGAAAAACGGGTCTGATAAAAATTCTTTAAAAAGTTATAGACCCCAACTACCATGGGTTTGGTCCCAGGTTTATAGTTTAGATGGACTTCATCAAATTGTTCCCATATACCTACCGTATCAAGGTCTTCAAGAATCTGCTGAACATTACCTATGTCCTTTAGCGGAACTAAAAATACCTGGTCGGGGTGTAGATGAAGAAGATTTTTTACCCTTTCAGCATAAATTTGGGTACCTTTTTGTACTTGGTTATCTTCAGAAAAAATAAAAACGAAATTTCTATAGTTATGAAATGTCTTAAAATAAAGAGGAATTATATAGTTTGCCAGAGGGTTGGTGCCTATCAATAAAACTAATGCTTTTCTATCTGAGGTTAATCCTTTTTTAACCAAACAAACTCCTTTTTAGTTTAATTTAGAGTAATTTATAAAAATTATATCGTAATTGTCTAAAGGTTCAACTAAAAGAATGCTTATTTGTAACGTTTGACTTGTAAAGCGCAATCTTTAAAAGAGTTTAATATATTTTTTCAAGATTCCTTGGTTTTTAACTTTTTAGATGCTATATTTTATATGTAGTTCTAATAATGTAGTTCTAATAAGGGGCAAGAGTTTGCGATTTGGTTTTAGTTTTGACTTACATCGTTTGGTTGAAGGAAGGCCATTAAGGTTGTGCGGGGTTGAAATTCCTTTTGAAAAGGGACTTTTAGGACATTCGGACGGCGATGTAGGGCTTCACGCACTTATAGATGCTATGCTTTCTGCTGCAGGTTTGCCTGATATAGGTACTCTTTTTCCTGATAAAGACCCAAAGTATAAGGATATAGATAGTACTGAGCTTTTAAAACAAGCACTTTCAAAAGTAAAAGAAAAAGGGTACACCATCCACCAGATAGACCTTACCTTTGTTTGTGACCAGCCTAAATTAAGTCCCTACTACGAGTTGATGAAAACTCGTATAGCAGAGCTTACAGGGCTCTCTCCTTTAGATATAGGAATAAAAGCTAGAAGTGCTGAAGGATTGCTTTTAGAAGGTAACAAGGAAGTTATTGCTTGTTTTGGTTTGGTAGTGTTAAAAGACAATTGTTAGATTCTTTTGTTTTAGATCAGACTTGTTTTTTTCTTCTTATGTGGTATTGTTAAAAATTAAGGTAGAAGGGTGAGAGACTCAAGAGTCCGATCCTCTTGTCTTTCAACCTCTATCATTTTTTAAAAAATAAGGAGTTTAGTTATGCGTAAGGTTCAGTTAGGAGATGTAGTAAGCATTCATTGTGTAGGTCAACTGAAAAACGGTGAGGTTTTTGAAAACACCTATGATGGAGAACCTTTTATCTTTCAGGTTGGTTCTGCTGAGATTATACCTGGACTTTCTGAAGCGGTGATCGGAATGGAAGAGGGAGAAGAAAAAGAAGTACTTATTCCTTCAGAAAAGGCCTTTGGTCCCAGGGATGAAAACTTGGTAAGATCTATTCCTAGAGAGGCATTGAGTTTGGATGTAGCTCCAGAGCCAGGATTGATGTTAAACCTCATCGTTGATACTCCTCAAGGAGAGATGACCTTTCCTGCAACCATTTTAGAGGTTACCGAAGAGGAGATAGTGTTAGACCTTAATCCACCTTTAGCAGGAGAAGATTTAATTTTTAAAATTAGGTTAGAAAAAATTCTCACCCCAGACGAAGAAAACATCGTTCTTTAATCATCCAAAAAGCCCTGCTTCGTTTAGAAGCAGGGCTTTTTGTTTAAAACTCTTTAAAACTCTCAGATTTATTTAACTTCCCATAAAAGTTTTACTTTTTTGTTTTTTTAGTTATAATTTCATAACTATGGAAGGTTTGATTGAGGTTTTAAAAAGTTTTTTGCTCATTTTTTTAGGTTGTATTCCTGTTGTCTGGGCAACTACTAAGCTTAAAGTTCCTTCTGTAATCGGGTTCTTAATCACTGGAATTTTAGTCGGTCCTTATGGTATAGGTCTTTTAAAGGATGTTCACTTAATAGAAACCTTGGCTGAGATGGGTGTTATTTTCTTGATGTTTACTATAGGTATAGAGTTTTCTATTAAAAAATTGATAGCTTACCGAAACGAAGTCCTCTTAACAGGTTTTTTACAAGTTTTTTTAACAGTCCTTTTGATTTTAGGATTAAGCTTAGTCTTTTTAAAGACCTCATTTTCAAACGGAGTTTTTTATGGATTCCTTGTAGCTATGAGTAGCACGGCTTTGGTGCTTAAGATGCTGATGGATAGAGGAGAGATTAACTCGCCTTATGGTCGCACCTCTTTTGGGGTATTAATTTTTCAAGACTTAACCGTTGTGTTTGTAATGCTTATGCTGCCCATTTTAGCAGGAAAAGAGGGTAGCTTAGGAGGTCTCTTTTTTTCGATTTTTAAATCCTTTGGGTTTATTATCGGTTTATTTTTGGTAGCTTATTACGCCGTTCCTTATATCTTCCATCAGATAGTTAAAACCAAAAGTCGTGAGCTTTTTCTGATGACCTTGTTGAGCCTTGCTTTAGGAACAGCCTTTTTTTCCTATCAAATAGGTCTTTCTCTGGCTCTGGGTGCCTTTTTAGCAGGATTAGTGATTTCTGAATCAGACTATGCCTATCAAAGCGTAGCTGAAATCAAACCCTTAAAAGACCTTCTTATGGCTATATTTTTCGTGTCAATAGGACTTTTACTGAACCCTACCTTTCTTTTAAACAATTTCTTAAAAACGCTAGCCCTTTTAGGAGTTATGCTGCTGGTTAAGTTTGCAGGTATTTTTATAGCGACCTTACTGGTTAACAGAAGCCTAAGGGTAGCCCTTTTAACCACCTTCTATCTTTTACAGATAGGAGAGTTTTCTTTTGTTTTAGCCTTAGAAGGCAAAAGGATGGGCTTTTTGTCTGAAGAGTTTTACCAGGTGTTTATGGGGGCTTCGATCGCTTCTTTGTTTATAACTCCTTTTTGGATTCAGTTTAGTCATAACCTTACAGAATTTTTCCTGTCAAAGATTTCTTCTAAGCTGTATGTTCGTTATCAAAAGAGAAGGGCTGTAAAGATAAAAGAGGAAAAAGCTGAGTTAAAAGATCATACTATAGTAGTAGGTTTTGGGGTAGTAGGAAAAAACATCGTTTATGGACTAAAAACCTTAAAAATACCTTATGTTATTTTAGAAATGAACCCTAATACAGTTAAGAATTACAGACAAAAAGGAGAACCTATATTTTTTGGAGATGCTACCAACAGAGAGATATTACTTAAATTTGGGGTTAGAGAAGCTAAAACTTTAGTGGTTTCTATGGGAGATGTCATAGCAACCAGGAAGATCGTTTCTATAGCTAAAAAAGAAAATCCACAGCTTTACATCATAGTAAGAAGTAAGTTTGTAGCTGAGATGGAAGAGTTGCTAAAATTAGGGGCTAATGAGGTGATACCTGAGGAGTTTGAGGTTTCTATAGAGATGTTTGCTAAAGTTTTAGAGACCTACAAAGTTCCTAAAAACGTTATCTATGAACTTTTAGAGAACTTGAGAAGCAAACATTATAGAGCCTTTAGAAACGTCCAAGATTTAAAATTTGAACTCTTAGAAGGGCTTGAATTTTTAAAAGGAGAAAACATCCAGAACTTTTTGGTTAAAAAGGGATATAGATTGGCAGGGAAGTCTATAAAAGAGTTGGGACTTCGATCGAAAACAGGGGTTACCATCATAGCCATAAAAAGAGGCCCTGAGTTTTTAATAAATCCCTCTCCTGAAGAAAAAATAGAAGAAGGGGATGTGTTAATTTTGATAGGCAAAGAAGAGGATTTGGCAAAAGCTCAGGCTTATTTAAAAGAGTTTGAACCTTAAAGTTTGTAATATCTAAAGAGGTGTAGATAGATGGAAAACTTAGAAATTCATGTACTTTTCTTGTACATCGGGATTATTTTGTTTTTGGCAAGATTGACAGGAGATATTTTTGCAAAGTTTGGTATTCCCTCGGTGATAGGAGAAATTTTAGTAGGAGTTTTGCTTGGTCAGAGTGTCTTAGGATTAATTCCTGTTAACAAGGTAATACAAATTTTAGCAGAACTTGGGATCATATTTTTGTTGTTTCATATAGGCTTTGAGGCAAACTTAAAGCAGCTAAAAAAGGTGGGTTTTTGGGCCTTAGAAGTGGCTCTAATCGGGGCAGTTTTCCCCTTTTTGTTAGGTATGAGCGTTTCTCTTTTTGTTTTTGACTTAAATCTCACCCAAGCCCTTTTTATAGGAGGTACCCTTACAGCTACAAGTATAGGTATAACCATAAGGGTACTTGAGGACTTAGGTAAACTTAACGAAAGATTCTCCCAAATAGTGTTGGGAGCAGCGGTACTTGATGATATCTTTGGGGTAGTTGTTCTATCTATTCTTTTTGAGTTTTCAAAAACCCAAACGGTAGAGATAAAAAATACTTTATTGTTTATGACATATATCGCAACCTTTTTTTTGATAGCTCCGGTTTTGGGAAAATTTTTAGCTTATATCATATCGTTCATAGCTAAGAGGTTGTCTACCGTAGATTTTGTTCCTCCTGTTGTGGTAGCTTTGATGTTGTTTTTTGCCTATGCTGCTCATGAAATAGGATCTCCAGAAATCTTAGGAGCTTTTACCGCAGGAATTGCCTTTTCTCGCAGGTTTACCATTCCTTTTGCTATAGCACTAAATACCGATAAAGAAATCGTTCACAAGATAGAAACTTCTCTCCAACCGTTATTAAATCTTTTTACTCCTATCTTTTTTGTTTACGTAGGACTTCAACTTAACCTTAAAGTGATAGATTTTTCCTCTGCTACCTTTTGGTTTTTAAGCCTTGTTCTTTCGGTGGTAGCTATTTTAGGAAAACTTGCTGTAGGGTTGATGATTAAAGGTGATTGGAAAGAAAGGTTAAGCGTAGGCTTTTCTATGGTGCCAAGAGGAGAGGTTGGCCTCATTTTTGCTGAATTTGGCAGGATAAGCGGGGTTTATGACGAAATGTTATATGCGGTAATGGTTTTTGTCGTTGGTATCACTACCTTTCTTCCTCCTATAGTCCTTAAAATAATTTGGAGACAACCTACCTTGTTTAAGTATTAGCCTTTAGCCTAAATAGGTGTTGAAACAAGGTTGTAGATTTAAAATAGTTGGTTTTTACTAAAATTGTTGTATTATTTACTTATGATATTAATTCATGTTTGTTGTGGACCTTGTTTACTTTATCCACTGTCTTGGTTTAAGGAAAAAGGAATAGAGGTTTTGGGATATTTTTACAACCCGAATATCCACCCTTATCGAGAGTTTAAAGTAAGGGTTAAAGCCTTAGAACAGGTAGAAACGCTAAAAGGGATTAAAATAATCTGGGACAAAACTTATGGTCTTAGATTTTTTGTTAAAGAAACTTTTATGGTTTGTGAAAATCCTGAAAAAAGATGTGAACGCTGTTATGTAATAAGGCTTAGACAAACGGTAAAAAAAGCCTTGGAATTAAAGGCAGAAGCCTTTACTACAACCTTACTTTATAGTATTTACCAAAAACATAACCTCATAAAAGAAATAGCTGAAGACCTGAGTCATAAATATCGGATCCCTTTTTTTTATGAAGATTTTAGAAAAGGGTATAAACTTGGTCAGGAAGAGGCCATAACCCTTGAACTTTATAGGCAGTCTTATTGTGGGTGTATCTTTAGTGAAGAAGAAAGATACTCTAAAGCCCGTATAAAAGAGCTTAAAAAAATGAAATAGCAGGAGGCTCTTATGGTTTTTAAGGATTATCAAGCCTATTTAGAAAAAAAAGAAGAGCTGACTAAAAAACTTTTAGGAAAATTTGGTTGTGTGGTTGAGTTTAACGGATTTGTAAGAGAGTATGATTTAAAGGGAGGAGAGGTAGTTCCTGCAGAAGGTATGTTTATCAAAGACGAGGTTTTTAACTATCTCGAAGACATAAGAAAAAATACCATAGAAAAGTTTGGTTTGATAGAGGTAATCATCTATCATAACCAAGGATTCTTAAAGGTAGGAGATAGGGTCACAGGATTTGCTATATTTGCTAAACATAGATACGAAGCCTTTGAGGCTTTGCAGTATTTGATAAACGAAGTAAAGAAATATCACTAAACCTTTGGGAGGCTTATGGCTAATAATCCTTGGTTCGATACATGGGCTAAAAAGGCAAAGGAGGCAGGGTATCCAGCCCGGTCGGTTTATAAACTGATGGAAATCCAAGAGGCTTATCGGTTGGTAAAAAAGGGAGATGTGGTGCTTGATTTAGGCGCAGCTCCTGGGTCTTGGTCTAAATATCTATGTAAACTTGTGGGAAAAGAGGGTAGGGTTATAGGGGTTGACTTGCAAGAGGTTAAGATAAGTCATCCTAATTTTACTTTTTTACTAAAGGACGTTTTTGAGTTAACTTCTCAAGACTTTTTAGCTTTGGGAATAGATAAGTTTGACGTAATCGTTAGTGACATGGCACCTAAGACCACCGGAGATAAGTTTGTAGACCATGTAAGGTCTGTTAGTTTAGTCGAAAAGGCTTTAGAATTGGTTTTGATAGCTTTAAAACCTAGTGGACACTTTGTAGCAAAGGTTTTTGAAGGTCAGAAGCTTCCTCAACTTAAAAAACAAATTGAAAAATACTTCAAAGGTGTTAAACTTTTTAAACCTAAGAGTTCAAGAAAAGAAAGCAGAGAGATGTTTATCGTTGCTCAACATTTTAAACCTAAAACAGACTTGAGGATCGATGAAGATTCTACACAGCTCTGACTGGCATTTAGGAAAAATCCTTCAAAACAAAAAATTGATAGATTATCAACTCAGCTTCTTTGAAAAAACATTCCTTCCTCTGGTAAAAGAACAAAAACCTGACCTTATCGTGGTGTCAGGAGATATAGTGGATAAACCTATCCCAGATTATGAGACCTTAAAGGGGTATAAAGAAGTTCTTAGGATGTTAACTTCAACCAAGGTTCCCATCCTTTTTATCTTAGGGAACCATGATTCTAAAAGGGTCAGTCTTTTTAAAGAATTTTTAGAGGCTGAAAAAATCTATTTAGCAGACGACCTCTCTTTTTTCATAAATCCCTTTGTATGGAAGAAAAACGGAGAGAGAGTTTATTTTTATTTGCTCCCCCATCTTTCTGTGTTTGAGTTGATTTCTCTTGTAAAAGAATCGTTTTCTAATGAGGCTTTAGACTTTTTAGAAGGAAAGGATCAGGTATCTGTGCCAGAACTTTTAAGGTTTCTTTTTTCTAAAGTAGAAATAAAAAAGCCTGCGGTTTTGGTAGGACATTTAGCGGTAGACAGTGCAGTTTTTTCTGGAGAAGAGGTTTTAAGAGGTAGATGGCAAAATACAGTAGGAAATGAAGAAATATTTCCGCTAAGTCTCTTTGAATGTTTTGACCTCTGTCTTTTTGGACATCTTCATAGGCTTCAGTCCCTTAACTTTAATGTTCTTTATTCAGGTAGCCCTATGCCTTATAGTTTTGACGAGGCAAACTATAAAAAAGGCTTTTGGTTTATTTCTTTTGAGAAAGAAAGGGTGAGCTACGAACCAATCTTTATAGACCCTCCTTATCGATTAAAAACCTACGAAGGCTATTTTAAGGATCTTATCCTTAAGGGTGATGAGAGTTTTGTAAGAATAATTTTGAAGGACAAAACTCCGGTTGCCTATCCATATGAGCGGTTAAAAAAGGTTTTCCCCAATCTTCTTGAATTAAAATATGAAGAGGAGGTTAAGCAAGAAGAAAAGGAGTGGAGTTTATTAGGTATCGATCAGCACTTAGATAAGACCCAAAGGTTAGATGAAAAGGATCTTTTCCGTAAGTTTTATCGTTTTGTAGAGGGAAAAGAGATAGAGGAGCCCCTTTTTGAAGTTTTTTCAGAATATTTAGAGGAATTTTTAAAAAATAAGCAGGAGAGCGTTTTATGAATTTAGATGGGATTTTAGTAATCTTAGGGATAGTTGTAGTTTGGTTAGTTTTGGTTAAGGTATTTTCTAAGGCAGGAATTCAGCCTTGTTGACAAATTCCTTTTCCTCCAGAGGGAGGAAAGAAAACCACTAAAAAACAAACAAAAGGAGGGACAAAATGCCGGTAAAAGCTATAGTAGCAGGTGCTGCAGGTAGGATGGGTAAAACCCTCATTAACCTTATTTTTAATAATCCTGAAATAGATTTAGTAGGGGCTTTTGAACATCCTGAACATCCTGCTGTAGGAAAAGACGTAGGAGAAGTGGTAGGTCTCCCTAAAACAGGAATCATCGTAGAAGGAAGTTTAGAAAAGGTTATAGAAAAAGGAGATGTAATCATAGATTTTACCTTCCATAAAGCCTCCTTAGAAAACATAAAAATCAACGCTAAATACAAAAAGGCTTATGTTTTGGGAACAACAGGTTTTACCAAAGAAGAACTAGAAGAGATCCATCAACTGGCTAAACAAAACTTTCCTTTAGTTCAGGACTACAACATGAGTATGGGAGTTAATCTTCTTTGCAAGTTGGTAGAGATTACCGCTAAGGTGCTTGCTGAAGGTTATGACATCGAAATCATAGAGGCCCATCATAGGATGAAAAAAGACGCCCCCAGTGGGACAGCTTTAAAGTTGGCCAACGTAATAGCTCAGGCCTTAGGTAGGAGCGATAAGGATTATAGGTTTTGTAGAGAAGGTATCATAGGAGAAAGGCCTCCTAAGGAAATAGGAATACAAACGATAAGAGGAGGAGATATCGTAGGAGAACACACGGTACTTTTTGCTGGGATAGGAGAAAGAATAGAGCTTACCCATAAAGCAAGCTCGAGAGAAACCTTCGCCCGAGGGGCTATCAAAGCCGCGATTTGGGTGGTTGGTAAAGAGCCTGGAGTTTATGGAATGCAGGATGTCCTTGGTTTAAGAAATCTTTAGGGATTGGCTGGTTTATGGAAGGAAAAAGTTGTCCTACTAAAGATTTACAATTCTTAAGGGAAGAACTTAAAAAACATACTGGCTTAAGGGACGTGAGATTTGTTTTAGCTGTGGGAAGTGGTAAAGGAGGGGTAGGGAAAACCACTGTCTCAACCCTTATCTCTCTTGGTTTAAAAGCTAATGGATACTCGGTTGGGCTGTTTGACCTGGATTTTTACGGTCCTAACGTTAATCTTGCCTTGGGTTTGAAGAATACCCCTCCTTTGATCGAATTTGGAAAAATAAAGCCGGTATTAGGTCCTTTTCAGTTGAAGGTAATGAGCTTAGCCCTTATGGTTTCTGAAAAAGAGCCGGTTTTTATGAGAGGGCTTATGGCTTCTAAACTTTTGCAGGAGCTTGTAGGGAAGGTTGAATGGGGCCCTCTTGACTTTTTAGTCCTTGACCTACCTCCTGGTACTGGAGACATCTTTCTTACCATGCTTGACCTTTTCGCCCCAGAGGGTTTTGTGCTGGTTACCACTGCCAACAAAATGGCTTTGGCAGATGCTTTGCGGACTGTGGGGATTTTAAGAGAAAAAGAGATACCAGTTTTAGGTATAATCAAGAATTTTTCTGGGGTCTTTGAACAACAAGAGGCGTTTAAAGAGTTTTTAGAAAAAACGAAACTTCCTCTTCTTTTTGAGATACCTTTTATAGAAGACCTTTCCTCGTGTGAGGATTTGACCGAGTTGTTTCAAGTGCCTGGAAAAAAAGAGCTTTTACAAAATATGGTAGACCAGATACTTGAGAGAGTATTTAGGATACGATAGCTTAGGGTCTGATAGATGGGAATTTATACTGAGCTTGTAGAAAGGGCTCTTCCGTATGCCAGGGCTAAAAAAATAAAAAGAATGGTGATAGGAATTCACTATACGATGGTTGAGGTAGAAAGGTGTGGGACAGGGCTTGCTTATACTCTTTTGCCTGAAATTAAGAACTGTTGCGAGTTAGATGGTAGTATTAACTTTTGGAAATTACCTGCAGACATAGCGATAAAAGGTTATCTTTCTTTTAACCAGATTGAGTCGCTCGTAGGACTTGCAACCATCAATGCTATCTTTTCTGGCAGGAAAGAAAATTTAAAAAATGCTGTAGAAGGGGATCTTTTTTCAATACTCAAGTTTGACTATAGAGATGAAGTTCTTATGGTAGGGAGATTTGACCCTGTACTTCGCAAACTTCAAGGGAAGGTTAAAAAGGTTTGGTTATTAGAAAAAGAGGAAGACATAACAACCTTTTCTATAGAGGAAATCAAGGATAAACTTAAGTTGGCTATAATTACTTCTTCAACCTTGGTTAACAAGACGTTAGAACGGATTTTAGAGAGTCTTTATGGGGTACCTGAGGTGGCTTTGATGGGACCGACCACCCCTCTTTGTCCTGAGGTTTTCCGTTTTACCCCTATAACTTGGCTTTGTGGAGCCATAGTAAGAGACCCTGACCAACTTTTTATTAAAATTTGTGAAGGTAAAGGAACTCAAGCCTTTTTTAAGGCCAATACCCCGAAACCTATACTTGAAAAAATTAACCTAAGGGTAAAAAAATGAACCTACGATGGTTTTTACAGCCGAAGGTTTTTGCTGCTATAGTTTTATGGGTGCTTTTTAGCTTAAGGATCTATCCTTCAGATTTGATAAAAACCTTATTGCATTCTGGAAGGATCTTTATAGGAAGTGGACTTTATGGTTTAGGAATTACGATTATTTTTAATGGACTATTGGCTAAATTTACTAAGAAAGGATTAAATAGAGACCAGTTTATAAAAATGGCCCTTTGGTTGGCTGTGCTTACGGCTGTAGGTGCAAGCCTTGAGTTTTATTTTGGGATGGGGAAATGATAGGGGTATTTGACTCAGGTTTGGGTGGACTTACGGTAGTCAAAGAGCTTTTACTTAAGGTAAAAGGTTACAAGATTGTTTATTTTGGAGACACAGCAAGAACTCCTTATGGGACTAAAAGCCCTGAAACAGTTACCAGATATGCCGTTGAAAACACGAGGTTTTTACTAAAGCTTGGAGCTAAGATAATAGTAGTTGCCTGCCATACCGCTTCAAGCACCGCTATGCCGGTATTAAAGCAGACTTTTCCAGAGATTCCTTTTTTTGAGGTAGTTACCCCTTCTATGGAAAAGGCCCTAAGGCTTACCAAAAGTAAAAAAATAGGACTTATTGGCACCAGGACAACCGTAGAAAGCAGGGTATATGACAGGCTTTTTGCAGAAAAAGACCCGGAGATAAAGCTTTATTCAAACCCAGCTCCCTTACTAGTGCCACTTATAGAAGAAGGGTGGCTTAAAAAACCTGAAACCAGAAGGATAGTAAAAAAATACCTGATCCCTCTTAAAATGAGAGGCATAGATACTTTAATCTTGGGGTGTACCCATTATCCTATCATTAAAAAACTTATCCAGGAAAAGGCAGGGAAAAGAATAAAACTGGTAGATCCATCAGAGGAGGTAGCTTCTAACGTAGCTAATTTTATAGAGGAACATCCAGAGGTTAAGACAACCTTAGAGACAAACGGGTTAGAAATTTTTGTTTCCGATTTAACCGCCTATTTTGGAAAGATTGCCGAGATGTTTTTAGGAAGAAAGGTAGAGTTGAAAAAAGTTTCTATAGAAGAGATGGTCAACTTTTAAAAAAGGAGTCAACTATCAGGAAATAGGATTTAAGCATGAGAACCCTCGCAAATAGAAATAAAATTTTTAGAGTTAAAACTCAAGACAGGATT
>LDZS01000016.1_pt1 | contig 18826 bp, 18 predicted proteins | sample 615471 | NCBI WGS metagenome assembly LDZS01 (sample SAMN03408295, study PRJNA278302) | terrestrial metagenome | isolation source: oil reservoir sample K3 | place: USA: Alaska, North Slope, Kuparuk formation | collected 2013
GGGAACTGCCTCATCCTATGTTTATATGTTATGGCTCTGTTTGCGGGAACTGCCTCATCCTATGTTTATATGTTATGGCTCTGATTCGGGACCGGCATCAGCTACTGCCTTGATAGGAGATGGGAGCACTCAGGTCAACCTCGCGAAAATTATAAATCCAGTCACTGACAATAATTATTAGGGAGGTTAATTATGAAGAAGATTTTATTTCTGGTTCTTGTGGCCGCAACGGTGCTTGTATAGGGTTGTGTGAGTGAGGAACCCCAGTATAAGAGTTTCTCTGAGGGAACACTGAACTTCACCTATCCTGCGGCATGGGAGACATTTAACCCTGAGAATGCCCAGAGTGCCTTCACAAAGGAACCCGGAATTTCAAAGGATGTTATAGTCTATGTGGGTAACAGCAGTCATGATTTTGCCGCTGCAAAGGTCACGGCACGATCAGGTTACTACCTCAAGGACGTCGAGACAGTAAAAAATCAGATGGCTAAAAATGAGGGTGTTACATCTGCAGAGATACGCAGTATAGCGGGGCGTAACGCTGCAGTGGTAACAGCCACGGACTCAACAACGCGCACCACCTTCGTTTACCTGAAGCTCAGCAGGACCAGTGGCTATGCCTTCATGTATGAGGGCCCACTATCTGATACTGCAACCCTTGAGGCCATACTCAGCAGTGTCAGGATAACATAAACCCTCTCTTTTATTTTTTCTGGTTCAGTACCATCATGACCTCTGACATGAATTCATTCTCCCCCAGACGTTTCATTGTGGCTGCAAGCCTCTCCCTCTGGGGCTTATCTGCGCAACTCCCGTACACATCCAGGACGGCGTCTATGCAGTCAAGTATTTCACCGGGATCATCAATGCGCATGCTCAGACCCTCCCTGAGTTCTCTTCCAGCTTTACCGCCAATGTAGAGCACATAACCCTTATCCTTAACCTCCCTTGCGCTGTGCGGACATGATTTTATGCACTTCCCGCAGCCCACACAGAGGTCATAGCTGGTGTAGGATGTCTCCCCCCTTACGCTGACTGCCTCAACCTTGCAGACCTCTTCACATCTTCCGCAGCCATTGCAGAGATCCTCAGAGGTTACGGGAAATTCGACACCCACCACTCCAATGTCATGTATCTGGGGCCTCATGCACTTGTTAGGACATCCGCTTACAGCTATCTTGAATTTGTAGGGGGCTGGTCTCTCCCTGAACCGTTCCTCGATTGCGGTGCAGATCTCCTCTGTGTCTATGATCCCGCTTCCGCAGTTCTCCTTACCCGGACATGCGAGGGTTGCCCTTACAAGGGGGCCCTCTGAACCTGTGAGGAGACCGGCGGAGTTCAGTTCATTGACGGCGTCTTCAACATCAAAGCCATTTATTCCGTGGAGTTCATAGGATCCCCTGTTGGTGATTTTGATCCTTGCACCGTATTTCTCTGCCACCTGAACGATGTCCCTGATTCTGTCGGGGCTGTACCATCCTGCTGGATGTGCCCTTATCCTTATGAAGTATGTTCCATCAGCCCTCTCTGAGACCCCCGGGTGATCTGAGGTCCAGTAGAAGGATATGTAATCACCGTTTTCTCTTCTTTTCTCAATTTCCCTTCTGAATCTTTTTAGCTTCAGTTTCCTCAGCCTTTCGATGGCCTCCCTGTCTGCGCCCTCCAGCAGATCCAGGGCCTCCCTGATTTCAGCACCCCTATCTGTCCTTATTATGACGGTTGAGTACCCATCAGGGCTTCCGGCAGAGCCTATGGAGACGTCTGCAAGTTCAGCATCGAAGTCCCTGCAGAGCCTGCAGCCATCACAGAGCCCTATCCTGCTGAGTTCAATGGTGCGTTCACCTCCATCGAGATGGACAACCATTTTACCTCTTCGGATGTCGAACTTTTTGACTTCGCTGATATCAATGCCCTCATCCATGAGTGCCTCCCTGAGGTCAGTGTATTCGAATTTCTCTGTGCAGAAGAGGCCTATGAGGTACCTTATCTCGGGGAGCTTCACGGGTCTGCCGCTCCTTCCAAGTTCAGGGTCATGCTTTGCAAGGTATGGGAAGTACTGAAGCTTACGCAGTCCATTGATCTGGCATGGCAGCGCAACAACCGCCACACTCTCAAGGCCAAGTTCTGATGCTGTTTTAAGTGCTTCAAGGGTTGATATGCTGTACTTTGAACCGCTCGTTGCTTCGAGGTCATCTGTGCTCTGGACAACCAGCGATACTGGTTTCCATTTTTCATGACCCACAACTATGGCGCCGTCTATCCGGTCATTCTCCATGAGGTACCTCAGGAAGGATGTTACCACTCCACCGTCCTGCCCCCTGGCAGTGCCCCTTCCGTAGAGGATCTCCTCCCTGAAGTTTTCACGTATCCCTATCTGGTATTTGCCTGATGACACCCGGGGGCATACCTCGAAGCACATCCCGTGACCATTTCTCAGGCATTCCTCTGTTAGTTCGGGTCTGCCATTGAATGTCAGGATGTTGTTGGGACATATCACTGCACAGGTCCCGCACCTTGCACAGATCCCACCATCGACGATTCCCTCCAGTTTCCATTTTCTGATTGATGGGTACATTCTCGCAAGTTTTTCGGGGGATCCCATACGTGAAATGGCCTCCAGGATCACATCCTCATTCACGCTGGTTTTTCTGCTGGCTGCTATCGCCTCTGCGCTGTCAAGTATATGTGTTTCCAGTTCACGTGCAACCTCCTCCCTCTCCTCAGGGGGCATCCTTCTGGTCACAGCTGCTATGAATTCATCAACTTTATTCATTGATCAACCTCCGTAAGGTCTTCAAGGGACCTGTTTATTGATCTGAAGAGTTCAAGCCACTTTTTTCTGACTCTCTTCCCGTAATCTGTCACAGTATAGTATTTCCTTGGTCGTGTGTCGTCCGTGCTCCACCTGCTGCTGAGGATTCCCTCCCCTTCAAGTCTTCTAAGGAGGGGGTATAGGGTTCCTTCCTCGACGCGAAATCCGGATTCTTTGAGTTTTTTAACAATTTCGTATCCGTATCTCTCATTTTCAAGTAGACAGATCACTGCAAGCTGTATTGCGCCGCGCCTCAGCTCCCTTTCAAATCTTTCACAGACACTGCTCATTGGATGATCCCTCACATGATATGGCACATATATGTGCTGCACACAGTACCTTGTACCACACAGTATATAAACCTTGTCACGCAGGGAGTGCCTTCACCAGAAACAGGGATCTCAAAGGATGCTTAAAGTAATATGAAGCTTCTGCAGAGATCACCGCACCATCAGCTTATTACCGCAGGGACTTTGAGACCCTAAAGAATCAGATGGCCAGGAAGGAGGGCGTTACATCTGCAGATGCTAGCCAATCCAGAGTGTATCAGAAACAGCTGATAGGACACCCGTGTAGGGATCCTGAATCTCATCAGATCCCATTTTTTATTCCTCCAAAGTTCTGGAGGATTTCAATTTCTTCTTCAGATAGTTCAGGGACACCCTTTATGATCACAGGTATTTCGCTGATTGGCTTTGCCCTTGTCACATCATTTTGGAGTTTCTGATATACAGCATCTATGGCCCAGCCATAGTTAAGGTCATCTGCTTCGGTGATCCAGAGGGTGTCGATGTCTGCGTTTCTCGCATTTTTTGTTTTCTCATCCCACATGCTGATGAATAACCTGTCTTCCTGTCTCCATGAGTATTCAGCATCACCGATTATACCCACAACCTCCTTTACACCATCCTCAAGGAACTTTGAGTGACCGCAGACGCGGCAGACCACGAACTGGCCCTCCCGGGTGTGGATTTTCTTTGGTCTGAAGAGGTCCCTCCCGCATATCAGTGTCCCGTAATTATCCTTCAGGGGCCTCTGAGCCTTCTTCAGTTTCTCAATGGCCTTCCTGGTAGCTACCCTGACAGTTTCATGGGGGTCGTTGAGGGCTTCCCTCAGTGCATCAAGGACCACGGCGTCCCCTGTCTCTCCAAGGTAATCTGCGGCCCTGGCCCTCACCTCTGGATCAGAGGAGTCCCTGAGGTATCCAGTGATCTTTTTAATTACATCCCCGTATTCAGGGCTCTCAGGGTCAAGTCCGTCCCTCAAGCCATTCAGGGCGATCATATCACCATTTATGGGCGGCACTGTTTTGGCGGAAGCATGGGTTCCGGGATGCTCCTGCTGATCAGGGGAGCCTGAAATACCTACCAAGAACAATAAGAGAACAATGATGGCTATCAGGGCCAGATAACCCCACACACCTATCCATGATATTATTAGATAGGATACAAAAAGGATTACAATCAGAAATAGACAGCCAGCGCAGGTATCCTCTCCTTCCATAGACACCACCCTCAACTTTTACAGTGTGATGATTAGATTAAATTTCATTCATCTAATAAAGTTAACTAATCATCATTTTATAAATAAAGTTAAAAACAATTAAAGTATAATCATACCATAATGTGGTTCAGTTAATTTATGGTGATTCTATGAGTGGACTTAAATTCTCGCCGGTTGAGTTTGAAAGGGAGATTCAGGCAAGGGAGATGGCATTATCGGGTATAGCCAGTTCAAGGACCAGGATTGAGGGTCTGAAGTCGGAGATACTGAGAAACCTGGATGAAATTCCTGATGGGGCATGGAAGAGGTCTCCTGAAATTGCGGGGGTGAAATCCTGGATTAATGGGGCCACGGATGTATATATCGACAGCACGATGAACAGCAACGAACTCCAGAAAATTGAGAGTGACCTCAAACGTACTGAGAAGATGGCCAGGGAACTGCTGGGGACCGTGGTCGATATAAAGGTTAAGGCCAGAAGGGAAAGGAGGGTCATGTTAAAACTTGAGAGTATCAATGCAGGATTTAATTGGAAAAAGGACCTTCTTGAGAAGTGGAAGTCTTCGGATTCAGAGAGGTTCAGGGAGAAGATTGAGAGGGCCATGGAGGCCGTGAAAAGGGGGGACTTCAGCGGGGCCGAAACCAGGATTCCAGGTCTTGAAGATGAACTGAGAGACCTCATCGAGGAAGCCGAGAAACTCGAATCAAACGACAGGATGCGCAGGCATGTTCTCTCTTCCGTTAAAGAGGTCGCTGAAAGGATGGGCTGGAAGGAAGTTTCAGAACCATACCTTGAGGATGATAAGGACCCATCCAGCCCCCTCATATATGAGCTGAAATCATATTCCGCGGGAAAGATGCGCTTTTCACTTACCATGGACAGAATAGATGTTGAATCACCATTTTCAGCTGAAGATGGAGCCTGTTATGAACAGTTCGACAGATTCTCAGAGAAACTCCAGGAATATGGTATCCGGACAAAATTCGAAGGGAACCAGGGAGGACCCAGGAATAAACCAGTCTTAAAGGAGAAGAAAGCAAAGAGGCTTCCAGAAAGTCGCATGAGAAGGATATGATGGAGATGTTGATCCATGGCAGTATGGCAGGATAACCTTAAAAGACTGCTGAATCAGAAAGAGGTACTCATAATCCACGGAAACATAAGGGACACCGCATACCTCACCGAGGAAGGAAACCTCGTCAGGGGCCTCACAGACCTTATCAACAGGACCGGCAGGGAACTTGGATACGATAAGACAGTGAGCTGGGGTTCATTCTTTGACCATGAAGGGAGGGGCCACTCCCCCATGTGGTCACTTGAAAGGATCACACCACTCAATGGGGACCAGCCAGAGATAAGGGAAACCGAAAGCCAGGACAGAGTCAGTGACGTACTCCACAGATGGCTGGAGGACGAAATAACCTCCATTGATGAGAAAAAGATCTTTATTATAAATTACATCGACAAGATCACAGGCTACGCTCCAGATGGAATGTACTCTGAACCCACAGCAGAACTTGTGACGCTCATACAGAAGATAATAGAGAACATATCTGAAAACAACCGCCTCATAATGATCGCCCTCAGGGACACGATGATCCCGGTTGAGTACTATACGAACTCGCCCCGTGTAGCAGTGATGGAGATACCCCTCCCTGACAGAGCAGAGAGACACCTTTACTATTCCACAACACTGGCCTCAGCAAGCATCCCATCCGATCAGATAGACTTACTCTCCAACATCACAGAGGGCCTCTACATGAAGGACCTCGAAAACATCCTCAGCGACGTCCTGGAAGAAATTGATGAGAACCAGGAAGTCTCCTCTTCAATGCTGAGAAAAATAGTTAACAGGTACCGTATAGGTACCGAAGAGGATCCATGGAGCAGGATACCACTCACAGGGCCTCCAAAGGGGCTTCTGGACTCGGCAGAGAACTGGTTTCTGGAGAGGGTTGTCGGACAGGATCATGCGGTCAGGGAGATAGTGAATGCAATAAAGAAGGCACGTTCAGGTGTCGTGGGCCTTTCATCGGGGGGACAGTCAAAACCAAAGGCAACGTTCTTCTTCGCAGGGCCTACAGGTGTTGGTAAAACATTCCTGGCCAAAAAACTGGCAGAGTACCTGTTTGATACGGAGGAAGCATTTTTAAGGTTTGACATGAGTGAATTCAAGGAAGAGCACACAGTATCAAAGCTCATAGGTTCTCCTCCAGGTTATGTTGGATATGAACAGGGAGGACAGCTCACCAACGCCATAAAGAACAGACCATTCTCGGTCATCCTCTTTGATGAGATCGAAAAGGCTCACCCCAAGATAATGGATATATTCCTTCAGATCCTTGATGATGGACGCCTCACAGACAGCAGGGGACAGACGGTCTTCTTCACAGAGAGCGTGATAATATTCACATCCAACATCGGGACCAGAACCGTGGACAGCAGGGGAAACACCACATCTGAACAGAGGAAACTTGATGAAATAATAAATGACAGCGATCTCTCTGACTCTGAAAGGGAGAGAAGGGTGAGGGAACACTTCACGCGCAGTGTTAGAGAGTTCTTCATGCATGAGATATCAAGAAGAGAACTTCTTAACAGGATAGGCTCACATATAATAGCCTTCAACTACCTGAAAAAATCAGATTACCAGGTGAACATAATTGAAAACAAACTCAAGGACATTTCAGAGAACTTCCGCGACAAATTCGCAGGCAGGGGGCACCGGCTCCACCTCTCCGGGGAATTAACTGGATATTTCCTTGAGAAGTATGGAGATTCAATATCAGAGTTCGGGGGCAGAGGTCTTGTAAATGCCCTTGAAGATGAAATAGGGAACATAGTGGCTGACCAGCTGCTCCTTGCAGAGGAGAGGGGAATGTCAGATATAAATTTCGAAGTATATGTTGATGGGGATGTAATCAGATGCCGGAGATCATGAACCTTTACTGTGAGGTGAACCTGACAACGCCCCTGGTCCTTGTGCTTGAGCCATCACCGGTCCTCTGGGAGGATATAATGAAGGTTTCAGCTGAAGTTATCGATTCCTTCCCGGGGAGGGTTAACAGGGTCTACTTCCCTGGCCAGAGGGAACACGAAGCCATCAGAACCTCCGGGGACCTCCGGAGAGATGGTCCGCGATGTCTCAGCAGGGGCAGGAACAGACCCCTTCTAATAAACCCGGTCCTTGAGAAACTCAATGAGGAAAAATTCACAGGTATCATAATCCTTGTTTCATCACGGGTCCCCATTGATATTGAGGACTGGGAGGGTACGGATGTCCCTGAGAGGCTGGTCTTCATCAACATGGGTGATGGGGACATTGAAGGCCCCTACAGGGTTATCGGCAGATCAAACATCAACCTCCAGATAGCTCCCCTCCTAAACAATGAGCCTACCGAGGTTTTTGTTTCCGGTGATGGCTTTGTCCCGTTGCGTTACAGTGTTGAGCCATTCAGATCATCAGAGATAGTGTTCAGGGATGGGGACTTCCTCCTGAATATTGAACCATCATCTGAGCCTTTAAAAATCCACCTTGCAGCAATCTGTAAGGACAGAGTTCCAGAACTCAATATAAGACGTCAGAGGGGGTCACTGACAGAGAGGGTAGGTTTTAAGGAGGAAAGGCCCTGGTTTGATCAGAAATGGAATAAGATCCCTGATGATCTGAGGGACATCATCAGATCCGCCACAGAGAAAAGGGACTTCAAATGCCCCAGCTGCGGTGAAAAACACGCCTTTGATACCATGACATGCCCCTCCGGGGACCTGATTTTAAGGGGACTGCCCGCAGGCAGATGCATCCTCTTCAGGGGAGATGAATACATTTCACTGGCAGATGCCCATGCATATCCCCTGGAGGATGGGAAGATAATAACCGCGGAGGGTAAGATTTACCGTCTGAAGGATGATGGTGGATGGGAGTACCTGAAGGACGTGGAACCATACGAGAGGGTTGATGATGATCTATTCGCATTATTCTATAGTATTTGATCGAACAGGATTTCCATTGATCCAGCTGGACAGCTGGGATCATTCCATCGGCCTGTTCCCTGTCAGCAAGTACCAGTTTGAACGTTTCCTTGTGGATGATGAGGGCTCTGACTACACCGATGAGTGGTACAGGGGGGTCCTGGAATTGAATCCCCGCAGGAGCTGAGGAACCCGGGTGATAGGGTATGGGAGTTATTCATCACGGGTCTGGATCTTGATGTTATTGAGGACTTCCTCGGCTACCTCGGACCTGAATACAGACTGCCCACCCTGGATGAATGGAAGGCCCTTCTTGAACTATCTGAGGGTATAGCTGAAGTATCCCCTGCTCTTAAAATGATCTGCAATGGTAGATCCCCGGAGCCGGTTCTTCACTGGCTGGAAGCCGGTCTCTGTCCCCTTATGAGGGAGGGAATTTTTGAGAGGATCCATGGAATTGAGAATAGGGTCGCTGGAAAACCCTTTCACAGTCTTCTCCCAAATACATGGGCCCCAGAAGAACTCAAGGAGGTTAAAATGGACATGGTTCAGGGCATGATTGGATTCAGGGTTGTAAGGGGATGATGGTGGTGTGTCCGTGTGAATTCTGCAGTGGGTGCTGAATTATTTAGGGGGGATGATGGTGTATCTCTACGTCCTGGTTTAGGAGGTACTGAATCTGTACTGGAATCATGGAGGTATATTATGGGTAAACTGAGGGTTGGCAGGTTTCTTATATCCTCAAGGGTTAATGGTCCTGGAAGAAGGTTTGTCATATGGTTTCAGGGGTGTCCCATCCGCTGCAGGGGGTGTCTGAATCCGGAGTTCCATGATGAGGATGGCGGCCATCTCATTGAAACTGCCCGGCTGGTTGATATAATCAGGGACCTCAGGGATGAAATAGAGGGGGTGACCTTCACCGGTGGCGAACCCCTCGCCCAGGCAATGGAGCTGGTGAAGCTTGCCGGGGCTGTTAAGTCGATGGGCCTCACAGTGGTATGCTTCACAGGATATGAAATGGATGAAATCCTTAAAGGGAACATAGAGGGCGGGTTCGAGCTCCTTGAATTTGTAGATGTGCTCATAGACGGCCCCTACGTTGAGGAAAAGAGTGCGCCGTTGCTCTGGCGTGGAAGCACAAATCAGGATGTTTATTTTCTTACAGAATGCTATGCTGAATTCAGGGACAGGGTGACGGCCTGTTCTGAAATGGAAGCTGAACTCAAAGTAGGTGCAGATGGTGTTTACATGACCGGAATCTTTGATGTTGAATTCTGGGAGGAACTCAGAAGGAGGCTGGGTGATGGATCTTAGATGTCCCTACTGCCTGAATGAGACCAGACCTGAACTCAAACCGGGGATCGGCTACTGCTGTGGGGAATGTCAGGAGGCACTCCCAAAGGATTATGTTGACCCCCTTAACTCAAGGGCCAGGATAGGTCTTGTGGGGTTCACGGGTCACGGAAAGACGGTTTATCTTACAAGCCTCTTTTATACCCTGAGGGTCCTTTCAAACAGGGATATATGGAGGAACTTCTCATGGCGCACCTGTGATGACCACACCCATAAAATAAAATATTCAGATGTCAGGAACTTTGAAAACTCAAGGCTTCCAGCGAGCACACCTGAAAATTTTCCCAGACCCGCCCTCATACATCTGCAGAATGTTCCATCCATGGGTGACATCTTCCTCAGCTTCTATGATACGGCGGGAAGGGTTTATGAAAGCGCCGAAAAGATAACCGATATGGGAAGATTCGTTGCCCATGCCGACACGGTGTTCTTTCTCATAAGCCTCAGTGAGAGCGGCCTTGGTAAGTGTGATATGGGTGATGTGAGTTTTGAAATGGAGCGTCTCCTTGATATATACATAAGGGGGGTCTATGAGAAGATGCATGTTGACCTTTCAGATAAGCAGGAAATGGTTGTGCTTCTGACAAAGGCCGATGAGATTGACATCCTCCCTGAGGACCTCCATAAATTTTTAAACGAATCTTCATGTAACTGGTGGATGAATGATGACCTGGAGACCAGATTCAGTGCCCTTGATAACTATTCTGAGAGGATAAAGGAATGGCTGAGAAGTGAGGGCTGCGGAGGATTTGTTAATCTGGCTGAAAACAATTTTAAAGGTGTTAAGTATACACTGATCTCCTCAACAGGTGCCAGTCCAGTGGGGGATACCCTGGTCACGAAACTTGAACCGGAGCATCCAAAGGGGGTCATCAATCCACTCGTCTTTGCAATGAGGAACGCATGCTCCCGTGAATCAGCACAGGGTGTCAGGAGTTTTATTGGCAAAATCAGGAGGAGGTAGGTGTTCATGGAAATATACCAGTTTGTATACACCAAGGTGCCACCTGAAGAATCTCCATGGAATATAAGGGATTTTCACACAGTCTTCTATCCTGTGGATCTTATTTCAAGGGAAGACCTTTATGAAATGGAGAGAATGATACACAAGCCACAGATAGATGGCTTTAGAGATAAATTAACGGTTTTTTACAGGAAGATAGATGATATGGATTATCTTACAATCCTTTACCTCACTGACCTTCCCGAGGAGAGGGATGTCTTTGGGAGGGGAGGTCTCTTCCTGTGCCATGGATTTTTATTCCCGCCTGAAATCTGGATGATGGCTCAAACACCCCTTGAACTCTTTGATATCGTGAGAGGCCATGTATTTAAGGGGATCGAAGACCTTTTAAACTCAGGAATTGTTGACAGGAATAGCGGTAACATTGAGGCTATAGAGATTTCAGGTTATTCTCCCCCCGGGGATATGCGCCCCCCATTGTCCGATGACCTTAAACTGAAGATAGCATCATACCTTTTTAAGATGGCTTCAGGGAACAGGGACTGCCCACCCCTGCTTTTAGCCGGTGAACCCTCTGATGTATCAGAACTGCTGGATGAGGTTCTCTTCTACATCCCGGATGAACTAAAGGTCAACCTTGGATGGGATTCAGCCTTTGATGGAGGCAGCCTCTACCATTATCCCCTTAAAATACTCGGATTCCAGGAGGAAATGCCCTATGGAGGGAACCCTGTTTCTGTTGACCTGTATAACCGAACAGTTGATTGCCCGGGCGAATCAGCAGGGCTTTTACATCCCGTTTCAACCTATGAGAGATGGCTGGAGAACTGTGATGAAAGAGTTTCAAGGGAGGATATCAATGCAGCCTACCGGCTGTCGCTCCTGGTTGATTCCATGGAGCCACCCTCCTCAGTTGAGGAGGTAATGCCCCAGCTGGAAAACTTTTCTTACATCAACAGGGACCCCATTGAGGGGCAGTTCAGGAGAAAATTCCATGAAGTCTTTGGCATGACCCTCACTGATCCTGATTTACCTCCGGCGACCATGCTGAAGTTCCTCATTGAGGGCGCATCATGTGATTCCATGGCGGGTTTCATTGAGTCACTGGTTCTTGATGGTTATCTCACTGAGGAGGACATAAAACTTCCAGGGGAGGTCACAGAGAGGAGCAGGATTCTGATGACCATTCAGAGGTTATGGGATGGTGCTGATATCACTGACGAAATCATGGAATCTGATTCTGAAGAACGCCGCCATATATTCGCATATCTAATCGGAACCGGACTTTTGATGAAAAATGAATCACTTAAAGACTTATTGAGGGATAATGAGGATTTTAACGCTTTACTGGAGGAGAGGGAGGATCTTTTTGATATTTTAAATAACTCTGGATTCTCTGTATCTGGAAGTGAGTCCGCAGATGATCCTGAAGATGGATCTGACATCATAAATCTGAATAAAGTGAAGATGGTAATATCAGGGTTATTCAGGAGGCACTGAGTGTCTTCATAGTCTGAATGGACAATATAAGAAAAATAAAAAAGGGATATCAGCTCACCATCCATTTCAAGTGCAGAACTTTCCTGATGGAGTTAACAGGTTACCACGGGCCGTGATACCAAAGAATACCACATCCTCAGGTCCGTAGCCCTCATCGAAGCTCCAGTCTGTTGTTTCAAAATAGGCCCTTTCACCTGGTCCCAGGGTGTTTATGAGGGATGACCCTCTGAATACCGGAGCCATTCCAATGGCTATGAGATCTCCATCACTGTTAAATCCCTTGACCCAGACATAATCGATATGCATGGCTGAGCTGTATCTGTTCTGGATCTCCCCTTTCACAACATAGTCTCCAGTGTAATCTGAGAAGACAGTGTAGTTGAGGACCTCTACCTGGGCTTTACTCTCGATGACCTCATCGACAGCTGACGACCCATTAATATGACCCAACACAAAACTGAGGAATCCCACTATTAGTAAGGATATTATGATCAGGGTTGCCTTTGTAAAGGTACTCCTTCTACTCCACCATCCACCTGATCTGCCAGTTTTTCCATCATCAACATCTGAAGACATTAAATCACCTTATTAAGTCAATCAAAGCTTAAGTCCTCTAAAAAACGTGTGCTTGTGTTTGAAGTCCAACAGTAAGAATGTTGGGATGTTCCTCCCAGATGATCCCTTCGATTCTGGTCTTCTTACCAGGGGGGAGTACATAATACCCAAAAGCCCACCCATGCAAACGATCTTCACTTGAGTTAAAACCTGTTATGCTGATATCATCAACAAACACGGTTTCTTCATAGTTGTTCTGAATCTCAAAGGTGATATTGTAAATACCGTCATGATCATGAGTTATGGTGTAATTTACGATATTCACATGAAATCTTTCATCGTCCATTTCTGTGGCAGAGTCCACCCCCTCGCTGTAACCCAGTGAGTAGGTGATGCATACCCAGAGTATTATGCCGAGGATTATGATACCCTTTCTGCTGTAACTGCTCCTTTTACTCCACCATCCACGTAATCTGCCAGTTTTTCCGTCATCATCTGAAGACATATTATATCACCTTATTCATTAACTGTTCTGTTTTATTATTAACTTGTTCAATAATTACAGCATAATTGAATGTTTATATAATTAAAAGTTTCTATTTGAAATTTAGATGTCAATTTAATTAACTCATAATTAATTATTGAATCTGACTACTTCAAAAAATGTTTTTAACTTATAAATTGAAATTTAAAAAATAACTGACATTATCTGGAATCATTCTCTCTTCTGTTTCTATCTTTGAGACTTCAGATTCTTTATCCGTTATTTTCCCGCCCGTCCATCTGCAGTAACTTCTGTTTGCAGTCAGATCACAATTAAATGACCATAAACTCAGTGTTTTTGCTGCTGAAGGTGTTTCTTATGTAACCGTGACCTTTGAGTTACATAAGAAGCCGGTACTCGCCGGACGTGAAACACCGAATCTCCGCCCGGCAGGCCTTAAAATGGTTATTATCCTGTCAGTTCCCCCAGATATTCCATTTAAAGATTTTTTCGAAAAAATATTTATTATATCATGTTTATAGATCAGAAAGGTGATTGAAATGGGCTCTGCAGCTTTATTAAGACCAGAATCCCTCGATGAAAAGATAACACTTTCAATGAGCATTTCTGTACTCACAATATCCGTCATGGCACTGATTCTATGGTTAACCGGGGCACTCCAGACACCCAAGGTTGGACCCTTCCTTGATAAGGACCCGACCATATTCATGAGCTTCATTCTCCTGGCCGCCGCCATACTCGCCCTGAAGGCTTCTAGGAAAGTAACATCCCTCGTTCTATCACTGATGGTCCTGGCCATCCAGTTCTCTGGAGGTAGCCAGCCCCTCCACCCTCAGGCATGGACAGTAACATCCATGATAATCATATCATACTCCACTGCAGTGATCCTTTTTTCAATTGAAAGATACTCGGCTGCCCAGATAATCAGTTACACTGCGGGTACAGTGGCATATGCACTGTTCCTATCAGAGATTACAGGGATTACGGAAACAGAGCCGCATTTCAGGGCATGCATAACCTCTGCTGCAATGATGGTGTTCCTGGCCATAGGTCTCCTCAGCACCCACCCATCCCATGGTGTTGTGGAGCCACTCTATTCAGGGAGGATCGGGGGCTACACCGGGAGGATGCTGATACCCATCGTGATAGGGTCCCTGACCCTCACGTCATTCATAGTAATCAGCGGCAGCAGCCACATACCATTCTCTGCCGATGTCTTCCTGGCCACCCTGAACCTGGCACTTTTAATTGTAATAATAACATTCACAGCCTACAAACTCAACGTGGTGGATTATGAGAGAATAAAAAATCAGAGGAAAAGCCAGAGGATGTGGAGGTTCTTCAGGAATGTTGTGGATAACCTTGAGGAGGCGGTGGCGGTCCTGGACCGTAACGGGGAAGTCCTGCACAGCAACACCGCGATGAAGAACCTGGAACTGGACCTCAGGAGACTGTGGAGGGAAAACCTGGAGGGTAAGGATCTTCCACAGCCCATAGGAACCATCAGGTCAGGTGGGAGGTACTTCACGGGATGGGCCATACCCCTGGATGATGGTGGGATCATATCCCTGATGGATATAAGCGGGCTTGTGGAGGTACAGGAGGACCTGCGGTCATCCCTCAGGGAGAAGGAGGCGCTGCTGAGGGAACTTCAGCACAGGGTCAGGAACAACCTTCAGATAATCACAAGCCTCATAAACATCCAGCTTCAGGATGCAGATGGCCCGGTAAAGGAGGCGCTCCTGGCTACCCAGACCAGGGTGAGGGCCATGACCATAATACAGGAGTCACTCTACAGCACTGATGGCTACAGCAGTGTACACATCGAATCATGCATCTCCCGGATGACAGAGCACCTCAAATCCCTGCTGGGTGCACATGGTGTGGGATTCAATATCAGGGCTGACCTCAGACTCAACCTTGAAACAGCAATGCCCCTCTGCCTCATGGTGAATGAGCTTGTGACAAATGCCATAAAACATGCATTCCCTGAGGGGAAGGGAGAGGTCCACATTGAGATAGATGAGGGGGAATCGGGGTACCACATGCGCTTTGCAGATGATGGCATTGGGTTCAGTGGGGAGGGGGAAGGCACCGGCCTGAAACTTGTAAGGATCCTTGTGGAGCAGCTTGAGGGTGACCTGAAGATACTTGTAGATGAGGAGAAAGGGGGACAGAGATACTGGTGCCCTTCAGGGAACTCCAGTACAGGGAGAGGACCTAGCAGTTAAACCATGGAGGTGAATGGAATACGGTGGCTGGCATCTGACATGTACTGTCACTGTATCTGAGGGGGGAAACATTTGATAGGAATGAACTCCATAGATATTTATATGACCCTTGAGGAGAGAATATCCTCGGCCTTCCGGATGGATGAGGAAACATGGTTGAGGCATGCAAATCCATGGAGTGTCTGGACAAGACTCACGGCACTGCCCCTTCTTGTTGCAGCGTTCTGGAGCAGGGAGTGGCTGGGCTGGTGGGCTATCATACCGGTAACCCTCGCGGTCCTCTGGACCTATCTGAATCCCAGGATATTTAAAAGACCGGAATCTACGGACAGCTGGGCATCCAGGTCGGTTCTCGGTGAGAGGGTCTGGTTGAACCGTGATAGGATCCCTGTACCCGAGCATCACAGGAGGGTCCCGGTCATACTGAACCTCATAGCAGCCACCGGGACGGTCCCCATTGTTTGGGGTGTCTACCGCCTGGAGGTGTGGCCGCTCTTACCTGGATTTGCAATGGTCTACCTTGGCAAGCTGTGGTACCTTGACAGGATGGTCTGGCTGTACCAGGACATGAAGGAAAACCCTGAATACAGGGACTGGCTCTATTGATGGTTTTCCTGTTCTCCACAACTTTCTGGCTTTTTCTTATATTTCATGAATACTGAGCGGCCAATTTAATAGTTCTCCATGAATCCGGGACATAAAAACTAACCGGAACTTTGAGATCTGGAGTTTAAAAATCTGATATTGGATTAGATGGCTTTAGGAGGTCTTCCCCGATACTTCATGGCCTCTTTCCGGATTTCCTGCCGGGCCTCTTCGTCCCATAGATATATCCGTACATAATCAGTTCCCATGAAAATAATATGCCCGCACTCATATTCCCTGTATCTTTTTTCGTACATTATTCCATCCTTCTCGTACCATGGAACATCATAACTGTACGAGAAGGGAGCCCCACAGTAGGGGCACCTTGATTGGTCCACCCAGTTCTCTGGCATTGGCTTGATTCTGTCAATGCTTTCGTTATTGGATGAGGTCGGGTTCTTTATTGTGTTAACATCATAACTGAAGGAATTATTCTGTGAATCCACCTCAACGTTGAGCATCATACCCGCCATAAATGAAAGCGCCCCAAAGAGAACAAGACAAACTACAATCAATATTTTTGTCAGTTTATCCACTGATATTCCCCCTGAATCAAAATATTGAAGCACCTCTGATGATAATATAAAAAAACTTTAATATATAGTAATAGTCCATAATCTATATCGAAGGCGCTGAATGAGGATTCTACATACATAAACCCGGTATCAGGACCGTGAATGGATCAGGGGACGTCCTGTGAAGACAGGGAATCTGCTGGTAGGAATGCGTGGATAAATTGCTCAAACAGCACTGCTCCATGAACCCAGTTTATGTTATACGGGGTGATTTTTTTGGATAGGGGAGCAAGGGTTCTTCTTGTGTTATGTTTCATCATGGTGGGGGCAGTGGCCTTTATGGCAGGGATACTTTTCGAAGAGGTTCAACACAAAGGGGATTCACCCATATCATCAGATAGTGATACCCTCAATAGGAAACCTGCTGTAGATTATTCGGTGGATATGGGGGAGGATTCCGGGACAGACTCAGCCCGTCCACCGGGGGCTGCACCAGGCCATCGCATACGGGGCCCAGTCTACTATTTATATGATGATGAAATCACCCATGGATGGGTGGCCTGGTACTATGATGTGGATGCAGGACAGTACTTCTCGGAATATGACTCATGGGACCCCAATGCAGGTGCTACCATGATTAATTAACCAGAGCATCTGCCGCCAGGTGAATTATTAGTTACAGGGATAATCCTGGAGAAAGCTTCATTTCAATATTTTTATTAAATGGTGTACCGGACCACACGTTCGTAATAGAGAACTATTACGAAGTTCACCATCCCTCATTAGGCCTCCACCTTTAGGCTTCCCTGAGGCTTAAGCCGGAGGACCCACCGTTAAACCTTTTCCAGATGAGGGTATACATTTATATTGTACAGTGTGCAGAATGACTGCATGGGATCATATAATGGTTCACTTCGGGGATCTGATCCCTGAGCCAGGGGGGTTATATTATGGTTTACTGTCGTGAATGCGGGGAGCTTAATCGTGATGGGGCAAACTACTGTCTTAAATGTGGCAGCCCCCTCAGGGGGAGTGAAGGGGAGGATACCAGGCCTCAACCGGCCCGGATGAAGGCGGGTCCAAGGACCATAACACTCACGGCCAGTGACGACACTGAAAACCTGGGCAGACTGACCCCTGAGATCCTCAGGATGGACAATGAAACACTCATGAAATGCAACGATGAGATAAAGGAGCTCGTGAAGAAAAGGAGGATCAGAAGAGGCGACTTTGAGGGGTCCATGGAGGAACTCATGGCTGAGATAAGATCAAGACTCGAGGCACTGAGTGGGGAGCTCAGGGCACTGAGTCCGCAGCTTCTAAGGGTCACGGTGGAGATCGACAGGAGTAAACCTGATGTGAAGATCACAACATCCCTGGATAAGGACCGCATGGAAGGCTACCTTGAGAAGATTAAGAGCAGGCAGCTCTCAGACCAATCCCTGACAACCCCATCATGGAGGGACCTCTGCCCTGTCTGCAGGGAAGCACCATTAACACCATTCCCAAAAAGGAGGGTCCCTGGAAGGTCTAAGAGGAATATGCGCTGCAGTAACTGCGGCGCAGTCTTCATTTACAAGGGAAATGGGTACCTTCTCAGCAGGGTCTCAGACAAGAACACCAGGGCCTGGCGCCTGTACGGTGGGAAGACACTCACAGAGGAGGAATGGACCAGGATAGCAAATGGCGGAGTATCCAATGAACTCCAGAGGGAGATCCAGAGAAAGAGGGATATTGAAGAGAGAAGGAGGGACATTGAAGGATGGCTTAAAAGTGCAGCAGAGGGGAATGTCACATTCAGAGAGCCCCAAACTCCCATAATACTCAGGAAGAACGAGAGGGCGGTCCTCGTACTCCACAACATTGACCTCTACGAACCGAGGGCCGTTAGAAGGACTGCCGGCGGATACGGGGGCCCCACCATAAGGGTGTCAAAGAATCTCTCATTCAGGATGGGGGCCCTCAATGCCATAAGCGAATCCCGTGACGAACTCCGGAGGATAGACACCGGCACACTGACACTGACGACACGGAGGATGATATTCACAGGGACAAAGAGGACAACGAACATAGACCTCAGGAAGGTCCTAGCCATCCAGCCCTACACCAATGGCATAGCGGTCCAGAGGGAGAACAAGAAGAGAACTGAACACTTCCTCAACACGGAAAAAACACTGCTGAACATCACCCACTCCGGGAGGACCCACACAATCCCCGCAGATGGTGCGGTGATGAAGGCAGTGATTGAGGGACTTATAAGGAAGCTCTGA
>LDZS01000018.1_pt1 | contig 18765 bp, 15 predicted proteins | sample 615471 | NCBI WGS metagenome assembly LDZS01 (sample SAMN03408295, study PRJNA278302) | terrestrial metagenome | isolation source: oil reservoir sample K3 | place: USA: Alaska, North Slope, Kuparuk formation | collected 2013
TTTTCCTGGGTTCGCCTTGTTCTAAAAGCATAGTAGGTAGAGAGGGGGATGCCGACAAAGCCGAGAACAAGGCGAACGCTATAACCTTGAGAAATCCACTTTTCTGCTATAGCGACTTTGTCGGCTATCGAGGGTTTACTCTATCCCTCAGTTCTCTAAGAATAGCCAGCTCTAGCTCCTTCTCTGCTAAAAGCCTTTTTAGCCGGTCATTTTCGGTGCTGACTGCTTTAAGCCTTTTTTCGAGTTCTTCCAGGCGTTGTTTTTCAGCTTTGGGGAGAGGTTTTAGAGAGCCGTTTTTACGCATCTTCTTAATCCAGGTATAGATAGTGTTCTCAGAGATTTGGTGACGCCTGGCGACCAGGGCTACGTTACCAACCTCCTGGCATTCAGCCAAAATTTGCTCTTTGAATTCCTCGGTATATTGTCTCATTGACTGTACCCCCCTAAGGCTATTATAGGTTCTACACGGCGATTTTCCAAACTGCTTAGGGGGCTAAATAGATAAAGCCACGAAAGCACGCTTTCCTTCACGGAAAGCCCCTGCCTTCGTGGCTTTTACCGCACCAATTTTATTTGCTTAGCTAAACTCTCCTAAAAAATCGACGACTTCGGTCGTCTCTTGAGTATGAAAAATTCCTTGTATTAAGTTCTACATTGAGTGGCAAATTCCTGCAAAAGCGTGCCAAAAAGCTTAAATAAATAAAAACAGGACCATAAAAATATACCAAAAAGTGGAAGGTTCACTGGCCGCATATCGCCTGAAAGAAGAGTTGCAACACACACAAAAAATTTTAATCCGTACCGCTTATCTACCCTCTTTACCACTATTAACACTGGTAACATACGACACCACCGCATATCCTGCCAGCACCGCCAAAGAGATGGGTAAAACCTCCCCTCCCCACGCCAGGGCGTGCAGCACATAGCTGGCGTGGGTAAGGGGCAGCACCTCGATAATATAAGAAACGGCCTTCGGCAGACGGTCGGGGGAAAAGAAGGTGCCGCAGAGAAAGGACATGGGTAAAATCACAAAGGTGGAAAAGTTGGCCATATCCTCGTGCGAAGTTAATGGTCATGGCGGCCACAATGTGCCCGTAATGCTTGGTCAGCTGGCGGATCTCAATCAATTTGTTAACCCCCAGCGAGTGATCTCAGTTCCCGCGGTGGGCATGGGCGCCCCCCATTATTACTTGTAGCTTTTCGTGATTCATTTCCATCTCCTGGAATGGCTTGCGACGCATGCGGTGCACCAGGGCCAGGTTGGCCGATTCCTTCACATCCTCTTCAGTAACCTGCGTGCGGCCGGCTAGGGCAGCCATGGTCTTGGCCGCCTTCATCATCACGAGGTCGGCCCGGTGGCCGTCTACACCCATTTCAATGGCAATTTTAGCAATAAGGTATAAAGTTTCTTCCGAAATCTCTACCCGGGGCAAAAGTTCCTTAGCCGTTACAATTTGCTGGCGCAGCTTCTCTTCTTCCTTTTCCCATTTGCGGATAAATTCCTGTGGGTTTTCCTCAAAGGCTGCTCGGCGCTTGATGATCTCCACGCGCAGTTCTGGGTCCGTAACCCCCACAATGTTTACGCAAAGCCCAAAGCGGTCTAAAAGCTGCGGCCTCAGTTCCCCTTCCTCCGGGTTCATAGTGCCCACCAGGATAAAGTTGGCAGGATGGGTAAAGGACACCCCCTCCCGTTCCACGGTGTTGAAGCCCATGGCTGCCGAATCCAGGAGCACGTCCACCACGTGATCGTCTAAAAGATTAACTTCATCCACGTAAAGAATGCCCCGGTTGGCTTGGGCCAAAATGCCCGGTTCAAAGTGCTTTTCCCCTTTTTTGATGGCCCGCTCAATATCCAGGGTTCCCACCACCCGGTCCTCCGTGGCCGAAACGGGCAACTCTACCACCCGCATCTTGCGCCTTTGCCGGGGAAGCTCTTCCCCTGCCTCCCGGCGCTGGCGGCAACGCACGCACATGGTGGTAACATCCTCCGGATCGCAGCTAAAGGGGCAGTCGGCCACCACTTCAATTTCCGGCAAAAGCGAGGCCAAGGCCCTTACGGCAGTGGACTTGGCGGTACCCTTTTCCCCCCGGATGAGGACGCCGGAAAGCCTGGGGTTGATGGCATTTAACAAAAGCCCCTTTTTCATCTCCTCCTGACCCACAATGGCCGAAAAGGGGTAAACGTATCTCATTCTTTTTTCACCCTTTCATGGAATTATCTCCCGCACCGCTTGTACCAGTGCCTCTGCCTTTAAGTCGTCTATCTTATAGTAGTCCGCCCCCAGGGCGAAAGCCAGCCGCCGGGCCAGGCCAAAGGCAAAAAAGCCCTCTTTTTCTACATCTACCACTATGGATTTGATCCTCTCTTCATCGCGGATGACCTCGGCTACCCGCAAGGCTTCGGCCAAGGGCTTATCCTCTCCCATGCTCACATTGGCCCGGCCATCGGAGATGAGAATTATAAGGGGTGAGGTGTGGGGGTCCTTACGCAAGTGGGTTTTGGCTACTTCGTAAGCTTTAAGAAGACCGGCCGAAAGGGGGGTCCTCCCCCCGGTAGGCAGCTCTTTTAAAAGCTTGTGCCCCATTTCCACGCTGTTGGTGGGCGGCAGGAGGACCTCAGCGGTGTGGCCCTTAAAGGCAATCATGCCTATTTTGTCCCGCTTCTGGTAGGCGTCGAGCAAAAGGGATAAAATAGCTCCCTTGGTTTCCACCATGCGCCGCTCAGCCCCCATGGAACCGCTGGCATCTACCACAAAGAGAAGAAAGTTCCCAATGCGCTTTTCTCGCACCTTTTCCCGGATATCAGAGGGCTCGATGGCCACCGCCAGGCCGTTTTTCTCCCGGTAGACCTGGTAGGGAGCTGCTGCTCGCAAAGTGGCGTCAAAGGCCAGGTCGTTATTTTCACGGCGCATGGTACTGCGCACGTAGCGGCCACAGCGGCTGGCCGTCTTGGTGCGGGAGCGGCGTCCGGAGCCTTGGCGTAAGACGCGATCCCTCCGGAAAGCAATGCGCCTCACGGCAAAGGGCCGCCCCACAGCAAAAACTGTTTCTTGGAGAGCTTGCGGAAGAGGGCCAGTTTCCTGTTGGTCCTTCTTTTCGGCGGGGAGGCTATCCGTTTCTCCTACTTCCCCTGGACGGTTATCCTCCATGTGCTCTTGGGGCAAGTCCCGGGCTTCCCCGCTAGGCGGTTTGGGCTGCCCTTCCCTTTCCAGAGGCTCCTTTTCTTCCTCCCGATGTTCCTCAGGTTGTTTTAAAGGCGGCGGAGGAGCTTGGCGTGCCCGGTGCAAAAGAACCAACTCCGCCGCTTCATAAACATCCTCCAAAGTAACTTCTTCCCTTCCGGCAAAGGCGGCAATGGTACGGGCAGCAGCCACCAGGACAATATCCGCCCGGTGACCGGCCACCAATGTCTCCATGGCCAGATCCACGGCTACCCTCATGAGCTTCTCGGGAACAACCACCTGAGGCAAAAGCGTTCGAGCAGCCACAATTTTTTGGGCCAGTTCCTTTTCTTTTTCTGCCCATCGGGCCAAAAAGCTTAAGGGATCGGCATCAAAGGCCTCCCGGCGGCGAATAATTTCCACCCGCTCCTGGAGTTCCCTTACGCCTTCCACCTGGACGCACAGGCCAAAGCGGTCCAGAAGCTGCGGCCTCAGTTCCCCCTCCTCCGGATTCATGGTACCCACCAGGACGAACTCCGCCGGGTGGGCATAAGATATGCCCTCCCGCTCCACGATGTTTACGCCCATGGCCGCCGCATCCAGTAGGATGTCCACCAGATGGTCATCCAGCAAATTAACTTCGTCGATATATAAAATCCCTCGGTTGGCCTGGGCCAGGATTCCCGGCTCAAAACGGGGCCGGCCATACGTTAGGGCATATTCGAAGTCCAAGGTGCCCACCACCCGATCCTCGGTAGCGGAAACAGGAAGATCAACTACCGGCACCCGACGGTAAACCTTTGGTAACTCCCGTCCTGCCGCCAGCTGCTGCCTACACTCAGGGCAAAGGCGGGCTGGATCCCCGGGGTCGCAGTTAAAGGGGCACCCCGCCACCACCTCAATTTCCGGCAGGAGCGCCGCTAAAGCGCGCACAGCCGTGGACTTGCACGTCCCTTTCTCCCCCCGGATTAAAATTCCTCCCAGCCGAGGATTTATCACATTCAGGATCAACCCCTTTTTCATCTTTTCCTGGCCTACTATGGCCGTAAAGGGGTAAACCACCCGTTGGTACACCACTTTAATAGCCCCCTTGCGCCGCCTTTTTGTGAGCGAGCAAAGACTTCACCTTTTCCACCATCATATCAATTAAGTGGGGCAAGGGCTCGGCCACCACCCCCACTATCTCCACGTTGGAGCGGTTCAAGTGTAAAAGAATTTTTGGGGCCGGGCTTTTGGCCACCGCTTCGGCCATGGCGGGAGTAAACTCCCCCAGCATGCTGTGGGCAATGAGTACGGCCATGGTACCCACAATAACGTCTACCTTAGGAGCATTATACACAATGGCGTTTTCACCGCTGGCCGCTTCATTGGCCCCGGCCTTGAGCATAGTCATAGCCGCTACGGCATTGGTTCCCAGGGCGATGATTTCCACATCCTCGTCGGGAAGGGCTTTACGCAGCTTTTCCACAATGACCTTGCCGATGCCTCCACCCTGCCCGTCAATTACTGCAATCCGCATATCCTCTTACTCCTTGCACTTCTTAACACTTCAACTCAATAAATAAAAATGGCTTGCAGGGATAAGGAGCTCCCACATACCGGCAAGAAAAGAGTCTAGGTTGGCCTGTTTACCGGTTATCCCCAACCGGTAAGCAGATCCAAAGCCAAGGCCAAGGTTTGGCCAGGGAAAACAAAAAACCATGAAAGCCCACCCCCTCCCCGGAGGCAAACGGTACCTTCATGGCCACCCTCGCTCGACCTTAAATTCTTGAGGAGATAAAAGCTACTTCAATTATATACGGCGGCTTCGGCCGCCCTATTATCCGTATGAAAATATATTCGCCAAAAAATATTTAGTTCCTTCTAGCTACCGCCCTATTATCTTTAGGGATTATTATCCGAGACTTTTTCATGGGAAACTAGGTACATACCATGAAGCCCAGCATGGGATAATAGACTTAGAAAGGGGGAATAGCATGTTCAAGCACGATAAGAACCTGCTAGAAATGGTACGTGTGGAACGGCCGAACCCAAACTACGCGGCGCTTTTGCAGGAGCAGATCGGGGGCCCCCACGGTGAGCTGAAAGCAGCGTTACAATACTTGGCCCAAAGTTTTCGCATTCAAGACCCGGCCATCAAAGATATTTTCCTTGACATCGCCGCGGAGGAACTCAGTCACCTTGAAATGGTATGTATGGCAGTTAACCTCTTGAACGGCCACGAACCTCAGGCCATGAACGCCACCATCGGCAATGTTCAGGCGCATGTAACGACCGGACTCAATCCCTTTTACAGCAACGCCTCCGGTCAGGTGTGGACCGCGTCTTACATTGAAGCCACCGGTGACTTGCCCGCGGACCTGCTTTCTAACATCGCCGCCGAACAACGTGCCAAGGTTGTTTATGAATATCTGCACCGGCAAATCGCGGACCGGTATGTGCGGCAGATGATCGATTTCCTGTTGAACAGGGAAGAGGCGCACAACACCATATTCCGGGAATGCTTCCAGAAGGTCCAGGGCACCGGCTCCACCCAGGACTGGGGTGTGGATAAGGACGCCCGGCTCTTTTTTAACCTGTCTAAACCCGGCAAATATGCGGGTTCCTCCCTGCATAACCCGCAACCACCGTCCTTTGCCCAGCCGCAAATCCCGCCCCAGTAAAATAGTTGGGGACGGCTTTTGCCCAAAAGTACTATTAGGCAAGATGGTAAAATCAAAACCAGGGAAGCGGCATCGCCTCCCTGTTCTATTTCATCAGCTCTGGTTTGGTACACGGTAAGTTTATTTGATTGGAAACAAGCCCACCTTCTTTATTCCTTAAGTTCGTGTCTCATACGTTCAAATTCCTCCCTGGTGATTTCGCCGGCGGCATAACTTCTTGCTTTTATTCTATTTTTTTGTATTTAGCCTCGAAATAGGCGTCTACCAGGGTCGCTCAGAACTAGCACGATAAACCTTTTCCCGCCTTTCTGCCAAATTGTATTTAACTGCCTCGACCACAACATCTCCACTTCCTCGCCGCTTCCACTCCGCCTCCCCCTTAGTTCACAACCCGTTTACCATCTACCCCCACCACTGCCGCTTCTTTTTCACCAGCAGGTAGATGAAAAACGGCGCGCCAACGAAAGCTGTGATAACACCTAGTGGTCTCCTTCTCCGGGTGATCCTTAACAGCTTTCCTCTTACCCTTAGAAGGAATACTAAGATAAGTTCTCTTGTTGAAGGCTCAGGCTTTGGTGGCTTCAATATACCCTATCCATCACCTATTACTTTATTTACCAAGCTTATAAACCACTTTCCTAAACAAGTTACCGGATCCTTTTCTCTAGAAAGGGAAAGGTCTCCCGGTCCTCCTAGGTAGCCCTGGATAAACTTATAGCCTGCTTCCAACACAGCTTCGGCCGGCAAAAGTCCCCATTCATATTCATCGCACAAATGGATCAAACTTGCCGCTAAAGCTACCAATGCGGGATCCCTTTCTAGCTGAGCCAGACACTTTAAGTATTTCTCCCGGTTAAGCTTAAGCCCCTCCCGGACAGCCTGGCGCCAAAAGTCTTCCGTTCGCCACCCATATCGTTCTAAACGGGTCAAAAAGCTACGCTGGCGTTCTGGATTTAGCCCGGTTTCCTTTTCCAGCGCTTCCTTGACGGCCTCCTTTACCGCTATACCTATCAGTTCTCCCAATTTGGAATGCTTACCAGCATCAGAAAACATATAAGGGGATTGAGGATTAGCTACCGCAATTATTTGATCAGTCCCTGACCCGGTAGCAATACCCCGGGAATAGCGGCTGGGAGCCATAAGCTCCTGGAGGGCAGCAGCCTTGGCTTCCGTAGCTGTAATTAGCGTACGTACCAGGGTAGGGGGAGGAAGGTTGCCTTCGATAAGTAGGATGATGTTGATGGTCCCGGGGATAAAAATCCACTGCCCATCGATTTCGTAATACAGTGCTGGATCTCCAGCCCGGCCTCCGTTCACATCTACTCCGGCAGTGACTATAGCGCTAACTTCTAACTCTCGAAAGCTTATAGTTTTAACAGCAGCATTTTCCATGTGAGCTGCTGTAAACAATCCCGCTGTATGTTCCCGGGAAAGCCCTAGGGTATCTACCAGATAATCAAAATAGCCCTTGAGACTCCCCCCTGGTAAGGTGGAAGGATCATGTCTATCCGCGGGAATGTGGTGGTTAAATATAGCTTCTAGATCCTCACGGTATCCGCCGTTAAATCTCGCCGTGCTTACTACCCGGCGGGGGCCAGGGAAATGGATAATAAGGGTCTCCTTTTCAATCTTATATGGGAGCATGGCCTGCTTCCTCCCTATCCGCTTTAGGTATAAGTCTGCCCCTTCCTACACTTGCCCAAGGCGAAGCCGGGTTAACCTTTGCCCAGGCGTCTCCTTATAGTTACGGAAATATTCCATTAGATCTTTCCAGCTGGAGCAGTAAATAAATCCTTGAGCCAGGCTTCCGTAGAGCTTAAAGGCCTCCTGGCGAGGTCGTAAAGTGTAAACTTCTTTGTCCTGGACCATAGCCTGCCGAAGGAGTTCTAAATTTCGTCTGTTTAACAGGCCCACTGGGTACCCAACATCCACCACCCAACTTACCCGTTCCAAAAGCTTGCTCGCCTTTTTAAAGGCTTCTAAACTTATTTCCTCGAAAGGCTTTTCACTTATAATGGTAGCCCCTACAGCTTGGGCAATATAGTAATCAATATCATTTTCGTGAATTACTCCAGTAAGGATACCAAAGCCGTTCTTGGCCAGAACACGATACAGGGTAGCAGCCCTTCCTCCTCCACCGAATACATATATTTCTGGACTCCCCCTGCTCTTTAACTCTAAACTTCCCAGGTGCTCATTGAAACAAGCATCCTTAATATCATATAGCTCGGCTATTATGTTTTCCGTTAAAATTTCTTCCGGCGGCCCCCAAGCTAAAATCTTTCCATTTTTGACCAGTATGGCCAACTCACAGGTCTTAAGGGCAAGATCTAGGTCGTGCAAAGAAGCGATTATAGTAATACCCTTTTCCCCGGCCAGCCGACGTAAGACAGAAATAACTTCCAGGCGATGGCGTACATCTAAGTGGGTGGTCGGTTCATCTAGAATAATCAGTTCCGGTTCCTGGGCCAGGGCCCGGGCTAACAACACTTTCTGTTTTTCCCCATCGCTTAACTCACCAAAATATCGAAAGGCTAGCTCCTGGGCATGGACTAAGTTTAAGGCTTCCCATACCTTTTTGTTATCTGCTTCCTTAAGCCGGCCCCAAAGTCCAGTATAGGGATAGCGCCCCATGGCCACCAGATCGAAAACTCTCAATAATTCTATAGACACGCGCTCCGTTAAAACTACTGCCATATGTTTAGCCAGGTCCCTAGCTGGGAGGTGATATAGGCTTTGGCCTTTAAGATACACCGCCCCTTTCTGGGGAGCTAGCAGCCCGGCTAGGCAACGAAGGAGGGTAGATTTCCCCGACCCATTAGGGCCCAAAAGGCAGATAAACTGACCCTTCCAGGCTTCAAAATCTATCTCCTCCACTACCTTACGCTCCCTATAGCCTACAGCCAGCTCCTTAGCCTCGAGCACCTTCATAAAGCCGTCCTCCTTTTAAGCAAAAGGCTTACTACTAAAGGGGCACCGAAAAAAGATGTAAGGGCGCTTACAGGTAATTCTACGGGACTGAGTATTGATCTAGCCAGCAAATCGCAGAGGCTGGTAACTATCGCACCAAGTAAAACTACAGCAGGGAGAAGGATTCTGTTATCGGAACTGCCCAAGAGGAGCCTGGCCAGATGGGGGACAGCCAGGCCGATAAAGGCCACCGGGCCAGCAAAGGCGGTGACAGTAGCTGTAAGGGAGCTGGCTAAGACCACTATGGCTACCCGCAAAGCCTTAATATTAACTCCCATACTGCGAGCGTAGTTTTCTCCTAATAAAAAGGCATTTAAGGGTTTACCTAGAAAAAATGAAAAAGCTAACAAAGGGACGGCAACCATCACCAGGAGGTAGACCTGTTGCCAAGTAAAACCCGAAAAACTACCCAAAGTCCATAACACGAAACCATGTAACCTTTCTTTTTCGGCTAAGGCGAGCAGGATGGTGGTTATAGCACTGCAAAGGTAACCCATCATCAGTCCTGTAACTAAAAGGGTAATTACGTTTTGAACCCGCGCAGCTAGGATTATAACTAGTAGCATGACCCCTAGAGCACCTATTAAGGCCGCCACGCTTAAAAACAAAGGGGAAAACCTGATCATACCAAGGGAAAGACCGGTAAGCACGGTTACCGCTACCATAAGAGTAGCACCAGACGAAACCCCCAGGACATAGGGCTCCACTATAGGATTGCGGAAAAACACCTGGAGGAGTAGGCCGCTGGTAGCCAGGGAGGCTCCCCCGAAGATAGCGCCTAACGCCCGAGGGAACCTGATCTCCCAGATTACGTCCGTATTTACCCCCTTTCCACCCGGGCCCTCTAAAAGAATGCGAGCTACCTCTCCCAAGGTTACAGAGACTGAACCTAGCGCTATACTTAGAAAAAAGATAAGGTGCAAGAGGCTCACAAAGGCTAGAAAGATAAACCAGTATTTAAGCCATGGGTTAGTAAAGCTTCGCAACAGAGATCCCGCCTTAAGAAAAGGATGCGTGTTTAAGTTTATTTAGGCGGTAACAGCAAGAAGTGTTTAATCTGGTAGCCAGCAAAACTTGCAGGATGTAAGATGGCGGCTAGATCCTCTATCTGCTCATCAGTTTTATCCAAGGCTTGGTAGTACCAAGGCTGGAAAGCCCAAACTTTATTTTCTTTCACAGGTTTAATATCCGCTAGTACCGGACCCTGCTGTACAAGTTTTTCCAGGGAAGAGACTCCGTAATTGGGGCTGCTAGCATAGATAAAGATATCGACCTCCTTACTCCGGGCATAAAATTCTTCCAGGCTGATGGTGACACTACCTTCCTGAGCAGCTTCTAAATCTTTAAAGACATAATCGCCTCCGGCTAAATCGATCATCCGGGCTACATAGGAACCACCCGCGGGTACATATACCTTGCCCTTGAAGATGCTTCCCCACACCACCTTCGGCCGCTGGTCAGAGCCAACCTTTTCTTTTAGGCTTTCTACTTTTTTGACTGCGTTTTCAAAATAACTTTCGGCTTCTTGGCCTTTGTTGTAAAATGCAGCCATAAATTTAATCCATTCTAGCCTCCCCAGGGGATCCTTCTCTAGCCAGCTATTGTTTACGGCATAAGGTATACCTAGCTCATCCAGTTTTTTAACAATTTCCGCGCCTCCCATAGCTCCCGTGTAGATAAAAACAACCTCCGGCTTTAAGGCCTTTATTTTTTCATAATCTGGAGTCATAGAGCTCCCTAGATAAGTGATACTGCCTCGCTCCAGGCCTTCTTTAACTTTATCGATGTACCATTCTTCCTTTTTACTGGTTACTCCCACAATACTATCCAGTTCCCCCAGCGCCTTAAGCAAGGCGGCATCTGTAGTGGAAAACACCACTACCCGCTTAACTGGCGTATATATTACTGGCAAATCCTTATACTCGGCCGGGGGAGTCTTACCTTGGGGTACTAGGATCAAGGTTCGGTTTTCACCATCAGTAACCTTTTGATATCCACCGGGTAGCTTTTCTATTTTAAAACCAGTGGCATACTTAAGATTTAACGGTTCCACCGGGGCAGAAGCTTCCCTTTTTGTGCCACAACCATTTAAGAAAACTAAGGCGAAAAATGTAATAAGCAAAATATGGGGTAGCAAAAATAAGTTTAATTTATAGGGAAATTTGGGCTTAGGTTTTCCGATAAATTTATCGTTAAGTGCGCGGGCACTTATAACCATAACCCCCCAAAAACCCCCTATCATTGCCAAATAAATTTAGAGGTTACCCATCCTTGGACATAAGAAAAGCAAAATCCTTACTTAGGCAGTTAAAGAAAACTAAAAGTCCCCCTACCCGGAGCGGGGGACTGTAAATCAGGCATAAAATAACCACCTCCCTATCCGCGTAGGTTGGTAAGTTAAAAGTCAACGGGCAGGTTTCCTGGCTCAGGTTCACCGGAACCTTACGTCTTCCCAGGGCTTAAAACCCCAGTGACCTAAGTGTAAGGCCCCTCCCCTTCACAGTGGCGGGACCGCGCCGGATTCTCACCGGCTTCCCTTTTAACCCCTACCCCTCAGGGTAAGGGCACCCGTTACCTCCTATAGGCTATTTAATTTTTTAGTGTCGATCATAGTTTAACATGATTATTTATACTTGTCCATATCCATATACCTACCGAAATTTTTAACGTCCAAATCTCCCTTTTATCTTCAAAGGCTGTTCTGGTACCTATCAAAGGGAGAGTTGGGCTTGAGCCCACTCTATAAAAATCCTCCTCAATACACAATCTCCCCGGTAAGGCCTATCCATCCGTCCGGTATAAGCATAGGCGCGGGCTAGGCACCCTCCGCCACAAAGGAATTTATTGGTGCAGTCCCGGCAGCCTTCCATATTTTCGACCTTCCGCTGCCACCACGGCTTCCCCTTGACAGCCTGTAGCAGGGAAAAATGAGGATCCATAATGTTACCTAAGTAAAAATCCGATAACTCGCTCAAAGAGGCACAAGGATAAACACTACCATCAGGTAGTATAGCTAAGGACTGGCCTGTAGTAGCATAACAGTAATATAGACGTCTACAGCCATGGGTTAACAAGTACTTTATACGTTCAACTTCCCGGAAGCGTATAACTGGCCCACCTAAAGAGCTTATTTCCTGCGCCCGTCTCAAGGCGGCCCTAAGCTTTTGACGAAGAAGTTCTTCAGCGGGAGGAGCAATTTTGCTATCTTGGGCTCTCCCCAACGGCCGTACTAAATCCAAGGATAAACCATAAATATTCCCCAGATAAGCACATAATTCCACTAACTTAGGAAGCTCCTCTGTACTCCTGAGGGTTAAAACAACGGTAAGGCCTACTTTAATCCCTTCGGCAGCCAAATTTCTTAAACCCTGAATAGTAGCCAAGGTAGAACCCTGGCCTCCTCTAAAGGGTCGCAAAGAATCATTTACTTCCGGCATACCGTCAAGACTTACACCTAAGGATAGGCCCAGCCTTTTTAACTCCCGAACAAGGCCTGGGGTAAGTAAAGTTCCATTGGTCTGAAGCTGGAAAGTAGCTTTTAGGCCTTGCTCCCTAGCATAAGAGATTATTTTTTTAATAAGGGAAAAATTGAGCAAGGGTTCACCACCGGAAAATTGAATCTTAAATGAGGGAGCCCGGGTGGCCACATAATCTACGGCCCGTCTAGCCACTTCCCAAGACATATTTTTCTTGCTTTCTCCTCCCCGGGCATAACAGTAACTACAGTATAAATTGCAGGCATCGGTAACGCGCAAGATCAACAATTTGATCTCTTCCATGGAATAACCATTTCCCCAACTTTTTCTTTAATAATTTGTCTCTTTACCATTTTCCTTCTTTACTGGTCCCTACTGGCAAACTGGATATCTTTAATGTAGATTATCCTTCTGTCTTAGCCTCTAGTTCTCCTTCTATTTCCAGGTATAGCTCTTTTAGGGCCATCGATATATCAGATCGAGCCTGCCACATTCCGCGTTCGATAGCTTCCAAAAGCTGGGCCGTGATGGTCTGGAGCGCCCAAGGGTTAACTTTTTTAAACCATTCTTGCATATTTGGGTCCAGGGCATACTTTTGAGCTAAGGCCTCATAAAGCCAGTCATCCAAGACTTCCGCCGTAGCATCCCAACCAAAGGAAACCTCTACTAAGGAAGCGAAATCTGCGGCACCCTTGTACCCGTGGCGTTTCATACTTTCTATCCATTTGGGATTTAGCACCCGGGAACGGAAGATATGCCTTGTTTCCTCGTCTAGGGTACGCACCCGTACCCGCCTGGGATCGCTGCTGTCGCCGCTAAAGGATATAGGAGCCACCCCTTTTACGGCTTTGACCGCAGCCACCATACCGCCATGATAAGAATAGAAGTCATCGCTGTCGAACATGTCGATCTCCCGCGTATCTTCATTTTTTATTGTGGCTTCTACCGTTATGAGGCGCCGGCGGAAAGTTTCTTTAGCTTCCTGGCCATAAGCACGGCGGCTGTAAGCATATCCACCCCATGTAATATAAACTTCTCCCAAGTCTTGAACATCTTTCCAGTTTTTAGCTGCAATTAATGTACTTACGCCCGCTCCATAAGTACCAGGAGCATCGCTAAAAATTCGCCATAGAGCTTGTTCCCACGCTCGTTCTTCTTCTACCCCAGCTGCTATTTGGGCCGCCACTTCAGCCTGTACATGGGCGGCAACAAAATTCATATCCTCCGGCTCATTTAGCTTAGCTACCATCTCCACCGCCCGGTCCAGTAGATGAATAACGTTTAAGAAAGCATCCCGGAAGAGGCCAGAAGCTCGTATAGTCACATCCACCCTCGGACGCCCCAGTTCCTCCAAAGGTATAATGGCCAGGCCCTTTATCCGCCCGCTTTTTCCCTCCCATACCGGCCGTACCCCTAGTAGGTATAGGGCCTGCGCTATATCCTCACCGCCAGTACGCATGGTGCTGGTGGCCCAGATGACCATACCTACACTCTGGGGGTAAGCCCCCATCTCCTTTAGATAACGTTCAAGCAAGGCCTCCGCCAACTTCTTCCCCACTTCCCAAGCCGCCTGTGTGGGTATGGCCTGGGGGTCTAGGGAATGGAAATTGCGTCCTGTGGGAAGGATATCCGCCATACCGCGGGTGGGTGCACCGGAAGGGCCGGGAGGGATAAAGCCTCCCTCCAGGGCCTTTATACAATTAACGATTTCTTGCTCCGTGGCTTTTAAGGCTGGTACCAGGCTAGAACAAATATAAATGCCTAAACGTTCTATCTCTTCATCCTGGTAACCCAATAACTCTTCTATAATCCGAGAGAGGGCTTCCTTATTAAAACCGGAATCTGATAAGGCTTCAATAAACTTCCGACTCAATTCCTCTATTTCGTCTAGGACCTCTGCATAAGTACGTCCCTCTTTAGGATCAAAGTATCCGGGCTGTTCCAGGAGCTTTTTAAAATCGTACCCCTTTAAAGAAGCTAGTCGCTCTCGTAAGGAGGGGAGTTCACCGTTGGGCAGGCGCGTTAAAGAAAGAAGCATTTCCACCAGGGCCCCATCCTGGGGTGGTTGTCCTAGAATATGGAGACCATCCCGGATAAGGCTATCTTTAACCTCATAAAGGTAGGAGTGGAGACGTTCCAGAAAGCTTTCCCAGTTAGCTTCTGCCTCTTCCCTCTTAAGGCCTAAGTCATACTCCAGTTTAGCAGCTTCTACCTTTTGCCAGATCAAGTCCCGGAGGGTAGGAAGCTTGCTATAATCTAAGCTTTTGGCTGTGTGGTATTCCTTCACCAGCACTTCTATTTCAGCTAGCTCATCATAGATTTCGGCCCGCGTCATAATGGGCGGAAGATGGTCAATGATACAAGCATGGGTCCGCCTTTTAGCCTGGGTACCTTCGCCAGGGTTGTTAATAATATAGGGATAGACATGGGGTAGGTCGCCTATGGCTAGGTCTGGGAAGCAGGCTTCAGACAAACCTATCCCTTTCCCTGGCAACCATTCCAGAGAACCGTGTTTCCCAATATGAAAAACCATATCCGCCTGAAATACGTCCCGCAGCCAGCGGTAATAGGCCAGGTAATGGTGAGGGGGAGCCAGTTCCGGGCTGTGATAAATGGTGGCTGGGTCCTCTAAAAAACCCCGCGGTGGCTGGATGCCTATAAAAACATTTCCTAAGAGAATACCTGGGATAAGGAGGTTGCCTTGATAGGTAAAGACCTCCCCCGGCGGCTCTCCCCAATCCCGGCTTAAATGTTGCCGGGCAGGATCTGGAAAACTATTAAACCACGCCTGGTAGGTTTTTGCCTCCACCCGGGCAGCCGCCCGCCGGTCCAGCTCCCGTGGATCCAGCCAGCCCCGCTCATTGGTCAACCCGGACAAAATCCTCTCCATAAGGGCTGCTCCATCCGGCGGTAAGTCCTCCACCCGGTAACCGGCCGCCTGCATAGCTTTTAGCAAGCGATGCACACTGGCCGGAGTATCTAAACCAAAGGCGCAACCTATCCGGTCGTTGCGCGGCGGGTAATTATGGAGGATAATAGCCACCCTTTTATCCCGATTGGGTTTGCGCCGGAGGCGGGCCCAGCGCAGGGCCAGGGAGGCCACTTTATTTATCCGTTCAGGAATGGGCACATACCTGCTAAGGACAGCCCCGGTTAAAGGATCCTCTCCGCTCTCTTCCCGGGTAGCTATAGGCACGCTGATCAAGTCCCCGTCAAACTCCGGTAAAGCCACGCTAATAACTACATCTAGGGGATTCAGGCCCTGCTGACTTTTTTCCCACTCCTCATAAGGTGTCAAGGAAATGATAACTTTAATCAGAGGCACACCCAGCCGCTCGTATAACTCCTTCTCTTCTACCCGGCTGAAAGTAGGTGTAGCCATGGTCTGGGAAAACATGAGGGTATTGACTACTACATCTACTATCGGAAGGCCGTCCTGCAGGAAATAATTTTCTAGTACCCAGGCCAAGCCGTGGCTACCTAGCTCATCATTCCTGGTGGCGTAAAGGAAGACTGGAAGGGCCACTCCATTCTGTTTTTCTATTTGCCGAACCAGTTCATCAATGAAGGCTGTATTACCCGCCACCCAGGAACTCTGGTAAAAAAGAATCCCTATTACTGGCCTATCTTCTTTAAGCTTCTCCTTTAGGTAAGCAGCCGCCCTTTCTGGATCCGGGTAGTCCGGATGGTAAAAACCCTCCCACGGTAGGGGGCGGGGTTCGACTGCTACCACCTCTACGCCATCATAACGGCTAGCCGCCCAGAGAAGAAGGTTTTTAAGGTTTTCTTCCCCACCATAAGCGACATAAAGGCGCACCCGGTGGTAATCTTCGGGTTCCATATTGCTTAGAGAAAGGAGCAGTTGGCTGTCGTCTCCCACGGAAGGTAGCACAGCCAAGGGAAGGTTATTTTCCCTGGCTAGTTGCACCAGGTCTTGCAGCCCGGGCAGAGAATCTGGCCCCCCCATAAGGTGCACAATGATAAGATCAGCTTTACAGGCCAATCGGCAAATTTCCTTGCCTAACTGCCTGCCTTCTCCCCGATGCGAGAAAGCTCTAACTTCTTCTATTATCCGGCCATAATCCTGCTGTACCTTTAGGACAGCCCGGCTTAAAACACCCAATTCCCCTTCAATGGCTGTATAAAAGCATATTTTTAAGCCCATAATCACCTGACCCCCTTCACTACTACCACACTGGCCACAAACAACAAAGCTGCGTACCCCGCCAGCACCGCTAAAGATGCAGGCAGGAGCCCCTCCCCCCAAGCCAGGGCGCGCAGGGCGTAACTAGCATGTGTAAGAGGCAGCACCTCTATAATATACGAAACGACCTTGGGCAAACGTTCAGGTGAAAAGAAGGTGCCGCAGAGAAAGGACATAGGCAGAATCACAAAGGTGGAAAAATTAGCCATGTCCTCGTGGGAGTTTATGGTCATGCCGGCCACCACCCCCAGGGCGGCAAAGAGAAAACAGGTAAGAAAAACCACCAAAAGAAACCAGCCATTTACCGCTAGGTGTGCCCCAAACAGGAGAGCCAGCCCGAGGATGATCAGCGAAGCCACCAGCCCGCGCACTGTCCCCGCCAGGACTTCTCCCAATACAAAAGCGCTGGCACTGATGGGGGCGATTAAGTATTCTTCCAAGGTTTTGTGGTAGAGCCTGCTCATATTCAGGGAAACGCCCACGGCATTAAAGCTGGTGTTCATAGCGGAAAGGGCAATTATGCCAGGAACCACAAATTCAAGATAACTTCCCCCATCCATTCTAAGGCCCCGGCCCAACCCCCACCCAAAGGCCACCAGGTAAAGGAGCGGGCTTACCAGCCGGGAAGCAAAAAACTTAATAAAGGTGCGCTTGAAAACCACCATTTCCCGCCAAAACACGGTATAAAAGTCCAAATTAATCAACCACCTTGCGCCCGGTTAGTTCCACAAAAACATCTTCCAGGTTGGACTCCCTGATTAAAACATTCCCTTTCAACAGACTGGCATAGGCCAAGGCATGCTGGCGAGTGGGGAAAAACTTATAACCGGTGTCCCTCCCCCCAAAGTACTCCACCACCACTTCCCCCACCTTTTGTTTTAACTCGCCGGGCGTGCCCAAGGCGATTAGCCTGCCCTTATCCATAATACCCACCCGATGACAGAGTACTTCCGCTTCTTCAATGTAATGGGTAGTCAAGAGCACGGTCATGCCTTCACTGTTCATGCGCCGGATGAGATCCCAGATCCTGCGGCGAGTCTGGGGGTCCAGACCCACGGTGGGCTCATCCAGGAAAAGAACTCTGGGCTTGTGCATTAAAGCTCGAGCAATCATCAAACGGCGCTTCATGCCGCCCGAAAACCGGCTCACCAGCTCCCGGGCACGTTCCTCTAGCTCCACATAGTGGAGAAGTTCCTCGATGCGCTTTCGCCTTTCCGCGGCAGGTATCTTGTGGAGACGTCCGTGAAGCTCCAGGTTCTCCCAGGCAGTCAGCTCCTGGTCCAGGTTCATGTGCTGGGGGACCACCCCAATTTCTTTTTTTACCTTATCCAGGTCCCGGGTCACATCATAGCCGTTAATCAAAGCCGTGCCGGAAGTGGGCTTAGTGAGCATAGTGAGCATCCTTATGGTAGTGGTCTTCCCGGCACCATTGGGGCCAAGCAGGGCAAAAATTTCCCCGTCTTTAATTTCCAAATCCAAACCCGCCACGGCTACAATATTTCCGTAATGCTTGGTAAGCCCCTGGAGTACGATCAATTTTCTAACCCCCAACAAGGATATCAGTTATGGCGGTGGCCTTAAGCGCCCCCATAATTACCCTGAGCTTTTCCCGATCCACCTCTTGGAAGCTGAGGTCTCAATTCCCCCTCCTCTGGATTCATGGTACCCACCAGGGCGAACTCCTCCAGGTGGGCATGGCGTTTTCACCGCTGGCCGCTTCATTGGCCCCGGCCTTGAGCATAGTGATAGCCGCTACGGCGTTGGTTCCCCTTCCAAAAAAGACTTCGCCAAAAAAGGAGCAAGGCCAAGATAAAAAGAATTACTATTCCAGTAGTCAGAGATAAATAGAGGGCATTTCCACCTCTTTTTTCCCTCAACTTTAACAAGACAGCCTCGTTGCCAACACCTTTTTCTCCTTGCCTTTTCCCCGCTAAAATGTACCCTCCATCCCTTGCCTCTAAAAGACCATAACCGCAGCTCCCACCCGCAAAATCCAGGGTTTTTTCCCAAAGGAGCTCACCGTTTTTATCTACCCTCACTACATAAAAGCCATAATAGCCCAACGGAAGCTCCCTTTTGCCTGCCAGCAAGTAACCCCTATCACCCAATGGCCAAAGGGCATAAAATGCCCCGGGTTGCTGCTCACCGTAAGTCTTTTCCCAAAGCAAATTCCCCTCACCATCAACCCTTCTTAGAGAAGCCACCATGATGCTGCCTTGCTCTTGGGCCACTTCTTTTTCCCCAGCCAGCAGATAACCTTCTCCTATTAGCGCCGGTTGCAGGGTCCAGCA
>LDZS01001808.1_pt1 | contig 18636 bp, 16 predicted proteins | sample 615471 | NCBI WGS metagenome assembly LDZS01 (sample SAMN03408295, study PRJNA278302) | terrestrial metagenome | isolation source: oil reservoir sample K3 | place: USA: Alaska, North Slope, Kuparuk formation | collected 2013
AGGTCGCATAAGTGCTGAACTTGTAGCCCTTACGATAATCGAATTTTTCTACGGCCTTAAGAAGGCCGAGATTGCCTTCCTGGATCAGGTCGAGAAAAAGCATTCCCCTGCCCACATAGCGCTTAGCGATACTGACAACAAGGCGTAAATTGGCCTCGCAAAGCTTACGCTTCGCTTCCTCATCACCCTGCTCAATTCTCTTAGCAAGCTCGATTTCTTCTTCAGGAGTAAGCAGAGGAATTCTGCCGATCTCCTTAAGATACATCCTCACAGGATCATCAATAGCGATCCCTTCAGGAATAGAAAGATCGAGTTCAAGGTCCTCTTCTGGGGTTGGTTTTTCCTCTTTCCCTTTGCCCGGTTCAGCACCGTCTCCATCTGTATCTAAAACATCGATACCCATCGCTCCAAAGTGTTCGTAGATGTCATCGATCTGGTCGGGACTCAGTTCGATACCTTGGAGTGCATCCATGATCTCGCGATATGTAAGAGAACCTTTTTCTTTACCTCGCTCGATCAACTCTTTTACAGCATCGATCTTCAACTGGCTTTCTTTCATGATTTCCCTCCTTTCTTGCTGGAATAAATGCTAAATCTCGAAGATAAATTCATCCTGTATGTTTTAACCCTTCCAATCTCACATACAACTGGTTTAATTCTGCCAGAAGGGCTTTAATTCCTTCTAAGTCTCCAGACTTTTCACGCTCTCGCAAAGCTGTCTGGCGTTTCTCAATTTCCTTCTTCAGTAAATCCGTTTTCAAAACACGGATATAGTCTCTGATCAAGCGCTCTTTGAGAGTTTCATCAAGCTCTTGCTCTTCACCATCTAAAAGTAAATTAGCAAGCCGCGCCTGCTGTTCCTCCCCAAGAAAGTCCAAGAGGCCAGCAGGTCCCGACCATCCGGAACTCTCCAAAACCCTCACATAGGGTTCAAGTTCCCCCTCTTGGAAAACGCTCAAACCCAGTTCATTCTTGACCTTCTTCCAGACCTCTTGATCCTGGCACATCATCCGGAAAAGTCCTCGTTTGGCAACCTCTACTGCTGACTCCCTGGGCAAAACGAAAATTTGTTTGCCCTTTCCCATAGTATTCCTATTTTTTTCATTTCTATCCTTTTTCGTCTGGAGCCGCGAAAGGTGTCTGTAAAACTGGGCGCGCACTAGTTCTCCCGGAACCTGGAGATGCTTGGCAATGGTCTCGATATAACCATCCCTTACCACAAGATCATCTACTTTCAAGAGGTCATCCAGAAGTTGGTTGATTATTTCAGCCCTCCCGTGTACTGATTCGGGATCATAGTGGGATTTCAGTTGCTTAATCTTGAACTCCAAGTAGGGAATGACTCTTTCTTTTAAGACGGTCTGAAAAGCATCATGCCCATGTGTCTGCAAAAATTCATCAGGGTCTTTTCCTGAGGGGAGGTCAAGAACGTAAACCTTTCCCCCCAGTTCCTGGAGATACCCTGCTCCCCTAAGGGAAGCAGCAGAACCCGCAGCATCACGATCAAAGGCGAGAACAACTTCCTTGGTGTAGCGTAGCAAAAGCCGTGCCTGCTCCCTGGTAAAAGCGGTTCCGAGAGCAGCAACAGCATTGGTAAAGCCGAACTGGTGCATGGAAATACAATCAAGATAACCTTCTACAACCAATGCTCTTTTTTCTTCGCGAATTCCCGGAAGCGCCAGGTGCATACCGTAAAGGTTTCGGCTTTTACTGAAAACAGGAGTATCTGGAGAGTTAAGGTATTTCGGCAGATCATCACCAAGGGTTCGCCCCCCAAAACCGAGGCAGCGCCCTTTAGGATCGTATATCGGAAAAATGATCCTTTCCCGAAACCGATCCATTGTAGTTCCCTTGCGGGAAACAATGAGCCCCAACTCTAAAAGCATGCTAACAGGATAGCCTTTAGATTCTAGAAACTTCTGAAGAGATTTTCCATCATCAGGAGCAAAGCCAAGCCTAAACCTTTTCCAGGATTCGGTTGTGATTCCCCTTTCTTGCAAATATCTCCGAGCCTTTTCCCCTCTCTCTTCCTCAACCAGAACCTGATGATAAAACTCAGCAGCAAGCTGATTAATTTCGAAGTATTTCTCTCGAGGACTGTCGGCACCCGTTGATTTCTTTCCCCTTGGAACTTCTAACCCCACTCTTCTGGCGAGTGCTTCCACGGCTTCAGGGAAGCTGAGGTTCTCTATCTTCATCAAAAAAGTAAAAACATTGCCACCTATACCACAACCAAAACAGTAAAAAATCTGCTTTGAGGGAGAAACAGTGAAAGACGGAGTCTTTTCGATATGGAAGGGACACAGTCCCACATAGTTCTGGCCAGTCTTTTTCAGGACAACATATTCGCTGACTACATCGACAATGTCGACAGCATCTCGCACGGTCTCAATGAAATCTTCGGGAATGGGACCTGGCATTTTTTAGCCCCCTGCACTGGTAGAATCAAAAATCGACCCAAGGAAAGGGCAGGAAATACTTCTCGAACATCCTGATGGCGAACCTATCTGTCATCCCTGCCACGTAATCAACAGCACACCTCTCAACACCTTCCTTAGCGATATTTTCTTGCATATAATCAGGCAACAGGTGGGGGTTTTCTACATAATGCTGATATAGAATTTTTATAATTCGACGCGCTTTGCTTTCTTCCTTCTTCGCAAGAGATCCAATATAAACATTTTTAAAAAGGAACTCCCGGAGTTCGTCCATTGCCTTCTGAACTTGAGGGCTCATTCTAATCTCCGGCTGGTCCCAACTGTTTTCCACGAGGTCAACAACCATCGTGTTGATCCTCGCCGAGTGGCGGTTGCCCAACACCTTGATACATTCTTTAGGCAAGTCCTCGTCTCTGATGATCCCTGCCCTAATGGCATCGTCAATATCATGGTTGATGTAAGCAATTCTGTCTGCAATCCTCACCACCCAGCCCTCAAGGGTGGCAGGTTTCCCAGGGCCTGTGTGATGGAGAATCCCGTCACGCACTTCCCAAGTCAGGTTGAGACCTCTTCTGCCTTCGAGCTTTTCCACAATCCGCAGACTCTGCTCATTGTGGCGAAAACCAGGTGAGTAAACCTCATTTAAAGCTTCCTCTCCAGCATGCCCGAACGGAGTATGACCAAGATCATGGCCAAGAGCAATTGCCTCGGTGAGGTCTTCATTGAGGCGTAGAGCACGGGCGATCGTCCGGGCGATTTGGGCGACTTCCAGAGTATGAGTGAGACGGGTACGATAATGGTCACCCTCAGGAGCAATGAACACCTGAGTTTTGTGCTTCAGGCGCCGAAAAGCCTTCGAATGAATAATGCGATCACGATCACGCTGAAAGTCAGTCCGGATTTCACAAGGTTCCTCAGGATAAAGGCGTCCTTTACTCTTGGCACTAAGAGTGGCGTAACGAGAAAGATAGGCAGCTTCTCGCTCTTCAACTTCTTCACGGATACAGGCCCTTCTCCTCAAGAATCCACCTCCTAGGGACGGCTTCGCAAACCTTTGGTGGCTTCAGCGACCTCGACGATTCTCTTGGTGAGCACCTGTAACCTTTCTAGAGCGTTTTTATCCTCCACCGCAGGCTGCTGAGCACATACCCCTTGATGACCACAATCAAAATCTTGATGACCATCCCCGACGATAATCATTCCCTGAACCAGCATCATGTCGTGGATCGCCCGGAGGGCAGTCTCCTGGCCCCCAAAACGGGCTCCTGCTACCGTAACAGCTCCTCCAACCACATTGAGGAGTGCCTTTTCCCTCCGCAAGACCCTTGTCTTATCCCAGAATGCCTTCAACTGAGCAGAAACAGTACCAAAGTAAACAGGGCTTCCGATAATCAGACCATCGGCTGTGCGCAGGAGATCAAGAGCAGCACCTAGCTCATTTCCCTGGCTGCACTTACCGCTGCAGGGTCGGGAGCAATTTACACAAAAAGGAACAGTCAAGCAGGAAAGCACGTCAACAACATGCAACAAGTGTGTTCTTGCCCCTAAATCTCCGGCAATTTTCAAGGCTTCCTGGAGAAGGTAAGCAGTGTTTCCGTTTTTACGAGCACTTCCGTTGATCCCAATGATGAACAATTTATTCCCTCCTGCTTTCTCTAAAAAATAGGTGAAGTGATGTTCCTAATATAATATACTCTTCTTCAAACTGGTGTTCCTGCAAGAGGACTCAGATTCGACTAAAAGTTTTTGCCAAAAATCGATGTCAAAAACGCACCCCTGACAGGAGAGAAAAGGACGGTAGCAATCGGCAGAGACGTTGATGGTAGGCCACCTGAATGAACGCTCAATAGGCCGAAGAAAATTCCCGGGGTTTTCCCCGGGAATCTAGTTATATTTTAGCTGAAGCCACCAAAAATTACAAGAGTTGTCTACATCCGCTGCGCCACTCAGGGCTTTCTTACTTGCTTCTCATACACAATACCAGCTTTTTTACCCCCGAATTCTAGCAGATGCTATGCCGCAAAAGACACCCTGCTACTTCCCCTTATCATAGTATGCGCAGGGCACTATCTGTGGCGAACAGCAGCCTGAGCAGCAGCAAGTCTAGCCACTGGGATCCTGAACGGAGAGCAACTGACGTAATCCAAACCTGCGAGGTGGCAGAATTCAATTGAATGGGGTTCACCACCATGTTCCCCACAGATCCCCAGCTTCAAGTTGGGATTGCTACTCCTGCCTAGTTCTACGGCCATCTTCACCAGTTTCCCTACTCCATCTCTATCGAGGACAGCAAAAGGGTTTTCCTTGAGGATCTTCTTCTCGAGATACTGCGGAATAAACTTTCCTTCGGCATCATCCCTACTGAAACCAAAGGTGGTCTGTGTCAGGTCATTGGTTCCGAAGGAGAAGAAATCAGCCACCTTGGCGATCTCATCTGCAGTAAGGCAAGCGCGGGGTAATTCGATCATCGTCCCAACAGGAATATCCAACTGGAAACCGGATTTCTGTTCAAATTCCCTGATAACCTCTAGGCACAACTCCCGGAGGATCTCCAGTTCTCTGGCATCCATCACCACCGGAATCATGATCTCGGGTTTCGGATGATAACCTTCTTTAAGCAACTGGACAACAGCACCCACAATCGCTTCGACCTGCATCCTGTAAATCTCTGGTGTCGTGATTCCTAATCTGCAGCCCCGGTGCCCAAGCATTGGATTAAACTCAGCAAGAGCGCGCGCTTTTTTGAGAATTGCTTCTTTTCTGGAGATTTCCGTGGGATCACCACTTGTGAGCCTCATTGTGGTGATCTCGAGAGCAAGTTCCTCGGTATTCGGAAGGAACTCGTGGAGTGGAGGATCAAGCAACCTGATGGTGACAGGCAATCCATCCATTACCTTCAAGATTTCGTAAAAATCTCCCTGTTGCATGGGGAGCAGCTTGTCAAGCGCTTGGCGGCGCTCTTCCGGGGTTTCTGCAAGGATCATCTCCTGCACAATGGGAAGCCGGTCTTGGGCCATAAACATGTGCTCGGTGCGGCAAAGACCTATTCCTTCGGCACCAAAGCTGCGGGCTCTCTGAGCATCCTGCGGTGTGTCTGCATTAGCACGAACGCCCAACTTGCGAACCTCATCGGCCCACTCAAGAATGAGCCGAAAATCTTCGCTAAACTCGGGTTCGATCAAGGGTACTGCTCCAAGAATTACCTGACCAGTACTCCCATCAATAGAAATCAGATCACCTTCCTTGACAACAATCCCCTCAACGGTAAAAGACTTATTCTCTAAGTCGATCCGGAGAGCCTCACAACCACACACACAAGGCTTTCCGATTCCTCTCGCCACTACTGCAGCGTGACTGGTCATTCCACCTCTGCTCGTAAGGACACCTTGAGCAGCAAAGATCCCGTGGATATCGTCAGGAGTCGTCTCTGGGCGAACCAGAATCACCTTTTCCCCACTCTTGCCTCTTCTTTCCGCTTCATCAGCATCGAAAACAACCGCTCCCGAGGCAGCACCTGGAGAGGCGGGCAATCCCTTGGCAATAACCTCCAGCTTCGCTGAAGGATCAATCCTGCGGTGTAGCAACTGGGTCAACTGGGTGGGCTCAACACGAGTAATGGCTTCTTCCTTGGTAATCAGCCCTTCCTTGACCATGTCTACAGCAACCTTAACCGCGGCACTGGCAGTGCGTTTGGCAGTTCTCGTCTGGAGCATGTAGAGCTTTCCCCGCTCAATAGTGAACTCCACATCCTGCATGTCGCGGTAGTGTTTTTCCAGAAGACTACAAACCCTCTCGAACTCCTTGTAGGTTTCGGGTAGGTCTTCTTTCATCTTGCTGATCGGATGAGGAGTTCTGATCCCAGCGACAACATCCTCCCCCTGGGCATTCATCAGGTATTCTCCATAAAGAACCTTTTCCCCGGTCGCCGGGTTCCTGGTAAAAGCGACACCAGTCCCACTATCTTCACCCATATTCCCGAAAACCATCATCTGAACATTGACAGCAGTTCCCAGGTCATCAGGAATCTGATGAGCTTTCCTGTAAACAACTGCCCGCGGATTGTTCCAGGAATCGAACACAGCTCTAATCGCTCGATTCAACTGAACCTTCGGATCCTGCGGAAAATCTTCCCCAGTTACCTCTTTAACAACCTTCTTGTAGTCATCAATAATCTTCTGTAAAGTTTCCACATCAAGCTGATAGTCGTACTGGATGCCTTTCTGTTTCTTGTACCTTTCGAGAATTTCCTCAAACCTGGAATTCTCGATACCCAACACAATATCACTGAACATCTGGATAAAGCGACGGTAGCAATCAAGGGCAAAACGCCGATCACCGGTAGCTGCTGCCAGGGCCTCAACTGTTTCGTCATTAAGGCCAAGGTTAAGAACAGTGTCCATCATCCCCGGCATGGAGATCGCTGCCCCCGAACGGACAGAAACCAAAAGGGGGTTCTTTTTGTCTCCAAAAACTTTTCCGGTCTTCTTTTCCAGAGTTTGGAGCGCCTCCTGAACCTGTTGTTCCAGACCTGGTGGGAATTCCCTGTTGCGGGCATTATATTCCCTGCAGGCCTCAGTAGTGATCGTGAAACCAGGAGGGACAGGAAGTCCAAGATTAGTCATCTCGGCAAGACCAGCACCTTTACCTCCGAGGAGGTCCCTCATATCTGCTCTTCCTTCTTCAAAAAGGTAGACATACTTCTTCCCTGTCATCTCGCTCCCCCTTAACTCTTTTTCTTTTTCCAACAGTCACCAAACCGGCTATTAGCTGAATTTCAGTGCTCGTGCCTTCCTTTGTAGTAAATTTCTAGAACCCTGCTTGCTGTTTCTTCGACAGCTTTATTGGTGACATCAACGACCGGACAACCCAACTGGGCCATGATCCGGTCGGCATAAGCCAACTCTTTTCGGATCCGCTCCAAACTGGCATACTCGGCATCAGTAGTGAGTCCCAAAGCCTTCAGGCGTTCCTGGCGGACCTGGGTCAGCACCTCAGGCCTGATTGTCAATCCCACAATCCTACGAGCAGGAATTTTAAACAATTCGGCAGGTGGAGCCACCTCGGGGACGAGGGGAACATTGGCCGCCTTAATCCTCTTGTGAGCAAGATACATGCAGACTGGCGTTTTCGAAGTCCGAGAAACTCCAATGAGAACGACATCAGCATGAAGCAAACCGCGGGGGTCTTTACCATCATCATACTTCACCGCGAATTCGATGGCCTCCACTCTCCGGAAGTAGTCATCATCCATGCGATGCAGAAGTCCTGCCTGCAACTTGGGTGCAGCATCAGTAACCTGTGCAAGGGCATCCAACATCGGACCAAGAACGTCAACGGTGGGAATGTTACGGGCGCGGGCGAGTTCCTCCAACTCCTCCCTCAGCCCTGGAATAACGAGGGTATAGACGATCACGCTGGGAAAAGCACTCGCCTCTTCAACTATTTTTGCAAGTGTGCTCTTTTCACAAACATAGGGAACGCGTCTAATCTCGAACTTTCCCGCATTGAACTGACTTGCACCAGCTCGAGCTACGAATTCTGCGGTTTCTCCTAGAGAATCAGAAACAACATAGATCACAGGTGTTTTCATCAAACAAGACAACCCCTCTCAAAACTATTTTCTTTCTCCTAATTCCACAAAAAGGCGTGCCACGGTCGTCTTGGTAAATCTACCAGTAATTCTAAAGCGTTCTTTACCATCTTCACCAGTAACTGGTTCGACCACAGGAAGAGCATCCACTTCGTGGTCTACAAGCTTCTTAGCAGCTTCATAGACAGTCTCATCCCCGGAAACAGTAACCACATTGGGCATTCGCGTCATCACGACACCTACCGGAATTTCTCGCAGATCTGCTTTACCTAAGGCAACTTTGAGTAGGTCCTTACGAGAAACCACACCTTCAAGATACCCGTTTTCAGAAACGATAAATAGTGTTCCTACATCTTCAGTAAACATCGCCACAATAGAGTCGTAAACCGATGTCTTGCCTTCAACAACAACAGGAACAGCTTTCACCTCGTCAACCTTCAGGCGGCGAACCTCTTCGACAGCCAACACCTGGAGGGCTTTGTCACTGCAAAAATACCCCACCCGTGGACGGGCCTCGAGCAATCCCGCCATCGTCAGCACAGCCAGGTCAGGTCTCAAAGTCGCCCGGCGCACATTGAGCAGTTCTGCAATCCTTTCTCCAGTTATCGGAGCATATTTCCTGACAATTTCGATAATCTGTTCCTGACGAGGTGTAAGCTGAATAAGAATCCACCTCTCTCTTGCAATTTTGATATGCTTTTGATATAGTTCAGGCAATTTGCCAAAAGCGAGCACTAAAACGAATCTGACCCGCTGATATAAACCACTGATTTACAGAGACAGAATCTAAAAATGTGCTATACTATTTATTGCCTCTCCTCTTAAAAATTATATATTAATCAATACGATTCCACAACAAAAATTCCTTCTGGAAGAAACCTCAGGAACCACGGAGGGAAGAGCATGGATAATATTGACAAGTTAAAGCTTTCTGATGCAATTCTGAAGAAAGCTAAGGAATTCGGTGCAAGTCTTGCTGGAATTGCGAGTATTGACGAATTAAAAGAAGCCCCCTCATTCACAGTAGCACCCCGAATGGCCGAATACTCTGGAGTTGGTGCTGACGGAGTAGTATGGCCCACAGGGGCAAAATCGGTAATCGTCATCGCATATGCACACCCTGAAGAACAGCCTGAGCTAGACTACTGGTACAGCAGAAACACGTTGGGCAACAAAAAGCTCACCGAGATCATTAACAAGCTTGCCCAATGGTTGCAGGAATATCATGATGTAAGTCTCTTTCATTTACCGTATCATATTGAAAGAGGAGGAATATACCTAAAGGATGCTGCGGTACTGGCAGGATTGGGATGCATCGGGAAAAACAATTTATTGATCACTCCAGAGTACGGACCACGAGTCAGATTAAAAGCCATGACTATTAACATTGACCTTCCATCAACAGGACGACTAAACTTTGATCCATGTGTTCATTGTGATCAAAGATGCATAAGAGTGTGCCCCCAAAACGCCTTTGAAAAGCAGATATATACTGAAGAAGAATATGGAAGAGCAGAACTTCCCGGCAGAAAAGGGAATTACAATCGTATTGCATGTAACGTCCAGATGAGAAAAGATGAAGATTCTGCCGAGTTTCTAAAAGTCGGAACCAGCGGGGACTACATTAAAGTGGTTAAGTATTGTAGAAGATGCGAATTATCGTGCCCAGTAGGAACCAAACCAACCTAAAAGAGAACAATGATGGTTAGAGGGAATTTTTCAGGTTAAGAAGAGGGCTTGGAGATCTTGCTGAGATCCCCGAACTGCTCAAGGGTTACTGCAATATCTTTGAGCAAAGCAAGCCGGTTGTTGCGTAGTTTTTCATCCTCCACCATCACCATCACGTTCGTGAAGAAGCGGTCGATGGGCCCGACCAGAGAGGCGCTTTTGACCAATGCCTGCTGAAAATCCTCCTCTCTCAAGAACTGCTCTAAATCTTTCTTTAGCTCTTTCCAGAAGGCAAAAAGCCGCTTTTCCTCTTCCTCTTGAAGAAGCTCAGGAGATACCTCAGTAACCAGAGCTTTACGCGAAAGGTTGGCTGCCCTCGTGTAGGCAGTCAATAGAGCCTCAAACTCCGGTGTTCCCCGCAAAGCAGCCAGAGCCTCCAGTCGCTTTTGAACCAGACAGATGCGGTCACAGCTTCTACCAATAGCCGCCTCCACCAGGTCGAAGTCGTAACCCTGCTCCAGAAAGAGGTTGCGGAAGCGGATACGCAGAAATTCCTGTAAATTTTCTTTGGCAGATTCGTAAGAAACCTTGAACTGCGCTCTTTCTCCATAGGCATCCCATGCCCTGGTAATCAGTGCCCCAAGAGAGAAGTCAAAACCCCAGTGGAGGCAGATGTGGCAGATTCCCAAAGCCTGACGCCTCAAGGCATAAGGGTCCTGGGAGCCCGTGGGCTCCAGACCAAGCCCAAAACATCCTACGAGGTTGTCGATCTTGTCAGCGATGGCAACAACAGCACCCAGTTTCGTCTGCGGCAACTGGTCTCCTGAAAAGCGGGGACAGTAGTGTTCCCTGATCGCCTGGCAGACCTCTTCAGGCTCTCCACTGGCGCGAGCGTATTCTCCCCCCATGATCCCCTGGAGTTCAGGAAACTCATAAACCATGCTGGTTACCAGGTCAGCCTTCGCGAGGAATGCCGCTCTTTCAGCAGCCCGGATCTCAGTTTCCGCAAAACCCAACACTTCGCCGAGATACTTGCTCAGAACTACTAGGCGCCCTACTTTATCGTAGATAGTGCCCAAACCCTCCAGAAACACGATCTCCTTCAGTTTTTCCACTTTATCGGAAATGGGAGTCTTCAGGTCTTCTTCGTAGAAGAATTCGGCATCCTGAAGTCGAGCCCGCAAAACTTTTTCATTACCTTCGCGGACGAGGTCCAGGTCCTCAACCGGGCCATTACAGAAGGTGATGAACCTAGGGAGAAGTTTTCCTTTTTCATCCCAAACAGGGAAGTAGCGCTGGTGTTCCTGCATCGGGGTGACAATCACTTCTGGAGGAAGTCGGAGAAAGCGCTCCGGGAAACTGCCGCAAACAGGAACGGGATATTCCAAAAGGTAGGTAATTTCCTCTAAAAGTTCCTCGTTGGGATGAACGCGTCCTCCGACTTTCGCTGCAGTCTCCTGAGCCGCTTCCCAAATCATCTTCTTTCTCTGCTCCTGGTCGACGATCACGTACCCTTGACGGAGTTTCTGGAAATATTCCTCAGGCCGCTGGATGACGATCGGCTCTGGGGCAAAAAAGCGCAATCCGTAACTCTTCCGATCTGATCGCAATCCATCAAGCTGGAAGTCTACTACTTCTTCTCCAAGAAGGGCTAGAAGCCAGCGGATCGGACGGGCAAATCTCAGTTCTCCAGTACCCCAGCGCATCGGCCTGGGAAAAGAAAGACTGGTAATCAAGCCAGGCAAACTCTCGGAAAGCACTTTCATAGTTGGCCTTCCTGAGAGCACCTTTCTGGCAAAAACGTATTCCCCAGAAGGAGTCTCCCGAACAACAAGGTCAGCAACATCAACCCCATGGCTCCGGGCAAATCCAAGTGCCGCTTTTGTTGGGTTTCCTTTTTCATCAAAAGCAGCCCGCTTCGGAGGCCCTTTCACTTCTTCCACAAGTTCTGCCTGCTGCTGCTCAATCTCCCAGACGTAAAGGGTGAGCCTCCTGGGAGTCCCATAGACCTTGAGCTTTCCGTAACCGATCCGATTCTCAGCAAGCATCTGTTCACTGAGTTGCTGCAACTGGGTAAGAGCAGATTCCATAAACCGCGCAGGAATTTCTTCAGTCCCGATCTCCAGCAGAAAATCCACCATTCATGCCTCCTTTATACCTGCTTCTTGATTGAGATTCTCGGTCTGCCCCGGCTCCAGTGGAGGCAGGTTGAGGCGCTTCCGCTCCTCGGGGTCCTTCAACAATGGGAACCCAAGCTTTTTCCTCTGTTCGAGGTATCCCTGTGCACAAAGGCGAGCAAGGTGGCGCACCCGATGGATGTAAGAGGTCCGTTCAGATACACTGAGAGCGCCGCGGGCATCCAGCAAGTTGAAAGTATGGGAACACTTAAGCACATAGTCATAAGCCGGCTGCACCAACCCCTTGGCGATCACCCGCTCGGCTTCCTTTTCATACATCTCAAAGAGGGTGAACAGCATCTCTGTATCGGCAACCTCGAAGTTGTAATAGGAGTAATCGACTTCCCCCTGGTGGTGGATATCGCCATAAGTTATCTCTCCAGTCCAGATGATGTCGAAAACACTGTCAACCTTTTGGATGTACATGGCAATGCGCTCGATTCCATAAGTGATCTCTGCACAAACGGGGCGGCAGTCAATACCCCCACACTGCTGGAAGTAGGTAAACTGGGTGATCTCCATACCATCCAGCCAGACCTCCCAGCCTAAACCCCATGCCCCCAGTGTCGGGGACTCCCAGTTGTCTTCCACGAACCTGATGTCGTGCTTGCGAAGGTCGATGCCCAGGTATTCGAGGCTTTTCAGATAGATGTCAATGACATCATCAGGTGATGGTTTGAGGATCACCTGATACTGGTAGTAATGCTGGAGTCTGTTGGGGTTCTCCCCGTAACGCCCATCAGTTGGGCGGCGTGATGGTTCAACATAAGCCACATTCCAGGGCTCTGGACCGAGCACACGCAGGAAAGTCGCCGGGTTCATCGTCCCCGCGCCTTTTTCCAGGTCGTAGGGTTGTTGGATGACACAAAAATTACCCCAATACTCGTTCAAGGAATGGATGATCTCCTGAAACGTCCAGCAAGCCACGCGACCAACCTCCTCTTCAGTATAAAAAATCCCGCCCCTGGAAATTATGTTCACAGGGACGGGATTTCTCCCGCGGTTCCACCCTGTTTGGTGCTCAAGAAAGAGCACCCCCTCGTTTCTATAGCAAGCTTTACTACCCTGAGAACTGAGCACTTCTCAGGGGTTCCTCTTGCAGCTCAAGAGCGCCCTTCACCACCAGGACCAACCGGCTCCCACCCTCCCCGGCTCGCTGTGCAGCCCCTCGGTGGTTACTCCTCTCCGTCATCGCCTTTTTTACCTAAACTTTTTTACCTAAAAATCTAACAGCTTCACTCAAAGCTGTCAAGCACTTTTTACAGGGTTATCCCCCTGATGCTCGAGTTCAAGAGTGCACCTGTTCATAAGAGCAGCGACAGTTCCCAAAGCCCCAAGAACAGCCAGTTCGGTGCTCACAAGCATTCCTAGAAGCCCAACCATCCCTACAGCAGCCGGGATCTCCATGATCGTCTGCTCGTCCTTTTTCAACCTCAGTTTGGTTTCTGCACTCCTCTCAAAAAACCTCTTCAGGCAGAAGAACAACTGACCACCACGGCCATGCAACTTCTCCCTCCAAACACCCCTTTTTCCCTCCAAAAGGATCAAGGCCTCTACCAAGTCACCATTGCTTTTTTCGAGGGTCTCGCGAGCTTCCCTGTAGCTCACATCCATTCTTTCCCTGAGAAGATCAATTTTTCTCAACATCTCTTCATCGCCTCCAGGCACATTACCACCCCCTCAAGATTAATGTGCCCGGAGCCATCTCTTTTATACCAACAAACATAAAGCCAAAAATGGGATGAAAACAAAAGTCACCTGTGACTAAATATTTGAAAACATGCGTTCAGAGCGAAGCAAAAAAGAATAAAAAAAGTAACCAGGAACATGATCCTCAGTTACAAATAGCTTAAAGTGAATTTTCAGAATTTTTTCTTAGGAGAGTTTCTAGAAACTCCCTTGCTCTCGGATTCACCTCTCCGTGGTAAGTGAGGTAAGAGCGAAGCAAAGATTCCAGCTCAGCCAGGTTCTCCCTGGGGATTTTTACTTTGACCGCCCGCGCAAAAGGTGCCTGCAGAAAATAACCAAGAAGTCTCACGGTAACTGGGGCAAGCCGAACGACCCGCGAGCAATTACGGGCACACTCAGGACAAAGCACCCCACCTTTTTCCACACTGAACCAGACTGATCCTTCATTTTCCGCAACCAGCCATTTATGGTCATCGGAAACACATCGGTCAAGCCGCGGGCGGTAACCGAGAACCGCCAGGAGTTTGGTTTCAAAAACCCTTGCCACAACCTCGGGGTCTTCCTGTTCCAGACACCTGAGTGCGCTCAGCAACAGGTGGAAAACGCTCCCTAGGGGCTGCCTCTCCATTGTCAGACAGTCGACAAGCTCAGCGCAGTAACTCGCCGTCGTCAGGCGCAACAGGTCATTCTGAAGAAAATGAAAGGTTTCTCTGGCCTCACCCTGGGTGACTGTATCCAGGCTCTTCCCCGAATAGAGAACAAAATGAGAATGGCAGAAAAGCTGAACAGCACCCCGCAACCGACTCGTGGGTTTGCGCACACCTTTGGCAATTGCCGAGATTTTTCCGTATTCCAGTGTGAAGAGGGTCAATATGCGATCAGCCTCTCCATAGATGCGGCTTCGGAGAACAACGGCTTCTGCCTTGTAGATCCCCATCGTCATGCCTCCTGAAAATTTGACTCATGTGTGCACTGGCAGCAGATTCACGCAGTTGATCCAAAACACAGGGATCTCAGTGGTGCCTATTCCACTGCAGAATGTTTGGGCATCGAACCTGTAACACCCTGGCAGTGTTCCCGGGGGACGCCCATCACCCCCCAAAAATCGCGAAATAGCCTCTGTTTTTATCATATGACACCCCTGATTACGAAGCAACAGCTTTGAGAACCTTACCCTCGAAGACTCAAAAACCCAGAGCTTTCAGAGCAGCAAGAATAGTGAAAGGGCAAAAAGGCGAAACAAGAGAAGGGATAGCACTGCCCTCAATTCGGAGCAGGCTATCCCCTTACCAAACGAACAGATCACCAGATACTCGTGCCTATACCTTCTTAGCAAAAACGGAAGAACAACAACTCTGGAGGAAAACCTTATTTTAATCGAGACCAAGGGCCTTCCTCTTGGCGGTGAGGTGGTCAAGGATCAGGATGGCTGCCTTGAAGGGGTCTTCCTCAACAGCGAAGACGGCACCGAGAACCTCCTGGGCACCTTTTGTCAGGAGTTCCACCAGGTTCTTGCTCCCAAGGATTGGAGGAACTGTGCCTAAAACCGTGAAGATCCCCGAGCCAACGACATAGGTGCCAATAGAAACTGCCTTTTCGGACATCCACTCAGGAGCAGCCCCGGCCACCGGCAAGTCACTGATATCCACACCAAGGGCGTTGGCAACAGCAGCAGCAACCACCAGGATCCTGCTGATATCAACGCACGACCCCATATGGAGCACGGGCGGGATCTCTAAGGACTCACAGACGGCACGCAGACCTGGCCCCGCCTCTGCTGCAGCCTCTGGTAAGAGCAGTCCAGCCTTGGCACAGGCGATGGCGGCGCAGCCGGTCTCCACAACCAGGACATCATTCTTGATCAGCTCGCGCGTCAGGTTGAGATGGCCGTGGTCGTGGGTGTGCTTCGGGTTATTACAACCAACGATACCCACAATCCCCTTGATCTTCCCGGTTTTGATAGCATCCAGAAGGGGATCGAGAGAACCGCCAAGTGCTTTAAGGATGGCCTCTACGCTGAAGCCAGCCACGTATTCCACTTCTTCTTCAGGTATCTGTACCAGGCTAGGCTTCCTGTTGGGGAAGTTTTCGACAGCGACGCGAACGATCTTCTTGGCAATTTCCAGTGCATTGTGCTCCTCGAATTGAATGTGGAGAGCATCAGCGAACCTGGCTTTGGGTGAAGTGGAAATGATCTTTGTATGGTAGCACTGAGCAACTTTGGTGAGAGCAGGCATGATGCACTGGATGTCGACAACCATCGCTTCGACGGCCCCAGTGATCACCGCCAACTCTTGCTGCAGGAAATTGCCAGCTACCGGTATCCCGTGGCGCATCAGGAGTTCGTTCCCGGTACAGCACATCCCACAAACATTGATTCCAGTGGCCCCTTTTTCTCTCGCCAGGGCAAGCAGTTCCTCATCCTTGGCCGCAAGGGCGATCATCTCTGAAAGTGTCGGCTCATGCCCGTGAAGCACAATGTTTACCTGGTCTTCCTTTAAAACCCCGAGGTTGCTTTTGCCCCGGACAGGTTGAGGGGTTCCAAAAAGGACGTCAGAAAACTCAGTGGCTACCATCGAGCCTCCCCAGCCATCGCTGAGGCTTGTCCGAACTCCGTGTAAGACAAGGTTAACGTAATCGTTGTCGACTCCCATGTGGGTGCGGTGCATCGATTCTACGATCTCCCGGTCAATACCCCGTGGCAGCACCCCGGCTTTCTCCCAAACAGCTCTCCTCTTTTCGGGGGCTCTTTTCACAAACTGAACCGAGCCCTTGACCATTCCGAACTCTTCCATAACGGCGCGAGCAAGCTCCCGCGCTACCTCTTCTTTACTCCTTCCTTCCCAGGAAATTCCGTATTCAGAGGCCAGGGCACGCAGCTTCTCTTCATCCTTGATTTCATAACCCTGCGCTTCCCCACAGGCAGCAGCATAAACAGTGGTAATAATGTCTCGTCCATGGTCCGAATGCGCTGCCGCGCCAGCAGCAATCATCCGCAACAGGTTCCTGGCAGCAATGGTGTCAGCAGTTGCCCCACAAACCCCTTCTTGGGGTCCATCACCAAAGGGATCAATGCGGCAGGGTCCCATGTTGCAGTTGCGGCAACAGATTCCCAACTGGCCAAAACCACACTGAGGCTGCTGTTTTTCAAAGCGGTCCCAGGCGGTTTCAACCCCCTCACGGGCAGCCTTCTTCAGCAAGAACAGAGCCGCCCGGTCAATACTCCTCTCTGCCAAAGCAAATTCCCCCTTTCCCTCAAATACAGAAGTTGTCAACCTCTAAATTTTTTCCAAAAAGAGAACCCAGCCATCACCAGAAAGCCCACAACCAGTGGTTGCACCACAGTCCCACTCAATTGACCAAAATGGGTTGAAGGACTCGCTCCTGGTCTGAACTTTCCCAAAAACTGCACAAGTCTTAGTCACGGGGAACCTTAAGGAGGCCTATGAAGCCACAAATTGGGCTACAACGCGCTGACGCTTGACCTTCTGAGCATCCTGGGGGGTAAGATAGAGGAGAGCATTCGTCGGACACGCTTCTACACATGCAGGAACCTGACGATCTGGACAGCGGTCACACTTGGCAACAATCTTTCGTTCCGGGAGGCGGGTAATCACCCCAAAAGGACAGGCAATCTCACAGAAACCGCAACCGAGACAGCGCTCCGGGTCGTGGAGGATCGTTCCTGATTGTTCGTCCCGGAACATCGCCCCTGTGGGACAAACAGCCACACAACGCGCCTCCTCGCAGTGGCGGCAGTTAATCGGGACCTTCGAAGAATCAACGGCATGCACAAAAATCCGCTTGCGAGGAGGGACTTTCTCGGCAATGGCTCCAAAAAGGGAACGAGACTCCGAATGGGCCACGGCACAGGCAATTTCGCAAGACTTGCAGCCAACACAGCGGCTGATATCGATGAAAACCTCTTTCACACCTGCACCCCCTTTCAATTCCATGAGGATGATTTTTCCTGATCAAGAATTTCGCTGCAAATGATCAAAATCCTTCTTTTTTTTGCCCATTCACCTGTTCCCGTTTACTCAAGAATTTCTCCAAATCTTTGAGGGCGCGGGCATCGGCACGGAGAGCAGCCACATTTTCTGCTTTAATCGAGGCATAGACCTCTTCTCGATGTACGGGAAGTTCACGCGGAGCCTGGATGCCAAGCCGAACCTGGTCACCACGAATCTCAAGAATGGTTACCACGATATCCTCACCGATGATAATACTCTGACCTGGTTTCCTCGTTAAAACAAGCATCACCCACTCACCTAGCCACACGCCCGTTCGGAAGATGCAGGTGGAAGATTGCCAAAAAGGGGGTGCCTGGTGCGATATCCACTAGATTCCAGAATTACCTGCTGGCCCAAACGCTTTTCGTGGTTGATGACGACTGGAGCCAGCAGGTTTGCAGTCATCCCGCAGACCCCTTCCGGAGGAATCGTTACCACCGCCAAAACTGTTGCCTGACGAGGCTCTCGAAGCTGGAGAAACTCACAAACACTGTCACTTAATTCCACCCTGTAATCGGGAAAGAACAAAAAGGGGTCGGTCATCAAAAAAGCGACATCAGGATCGTCCTTCGCCTGCATCCAGACGAAATATTCTGTTCCCTGAAGGGGAACAAAAAAATATTCTTTGAGTTCAGGAAATCCCACCATTCCCTGCGGGAAGCTGATCAGTTGTTCAGGTTCAACCTCAACAACTCCAAAACGAGTGGTGTTCACTTCCATCTTTGCTCACCTGGCTGAAAACTTAACCACTAGGCGTGGTTAAGTGGCCTCCCAATTGACCAGGTTTTCGCCTCCCTTCATCCCTCGAACTACCCCGATACAGGGCTTTATTCTATAGGAGGCCGCACAACTACCCAAAAGTGTCGAGGATCGACCCCGGTAGTCTCTCCAAAACTCTGACCTCCACTTTCGGAGGAACGGCAAGGTAGGTTTCAACATGACCCCAGGAAAACTCAACGTGAATGTCCCCCCGGGTCACCTGAAGCTGCAGTTCTCCAGGTTCGCCAAAAACCCTCAAAGGCACTACTTCTACCCTCACCTGTGGGGGGCGGATGGAACCA
>LDZS01001915.1_pt1 | contig 18396 bp, 17 predicted proteins | sample 615471 | NCBI WGS metagenome assembly LDZS01 (sample SAMN03408295, study PRJNA278302) | terrestrial metagenome | isolation source: oil reservoir sample K3 | place: USA: Alaska, North Slope, Kuparuk formation | collected 2013
CCCGGGCACTCCCCTCCCTTGGCGCCGCAGGTCCTGCAGCGGAGGCTGGGGTCTATCACACCGAGCCTGGGATCCATGAGCCCGTTCTCTATGGGGTACCCGTCCTCGTCGTAGGTGTCCGGGGTGACGATCTGGGCGACGGACATCTTCCTGATATCCTCGGGGGACATGAGGCCAAAGTTTATCTGGGAAATTTTCTTTAAAATTCCTCTCAAGGTATTCTCTCCTTTTTTTTATTCCCTTAAATCCATTATCATGCCTTATCTTCCAGTATGAGTTTCGGGAAGATACAGAGACTCTTGAGTTCGTCGAGGAGTAATTTGAAGGCGTATGATACTTCCACAGGGAATGATTCTGAGTCCTCACATATTGGACAGTATTTCTTGTCCCTTATCTTGTCGTAGACTGCTATCATACCACAGTCTGCACATACGAGTGCCTCATACTTGTCTGATTCATCAAGGAGCCTCTCCTTAAGGGCGAGGGCTGCTCCATGTGCAATGAGACAGTCCCTTTCCATTTCACCGAATCTGAGACCTCCTTCCCTGGCCCTCCCCTCTGTGGGCTGTCTTGTGAGGACCTGGACCGGACCCCTGGATCGTGCATACACCTTGTCTGTTGTCATGTGGTGCAGTTTCTGGTAGTAGGCCACTCCAATGAATATCTCTGCCTCTATCCTCTCACCGGTTATGCCGTTGTAGAGTGATTCAACACCTGCACTTTCAAATCCGTTGGCCCTGAGGGCCTCCTTTATGTCATCCTCGTCCTCTCCTGTGAAGGGTGTTCCATCCACCCGGCGGCCCTCCATGCACGCAGCCTTACCCGCCAGCATCTCGAGGACCTGTCCCACGGACATCCTTGATGGTATGGCGTGGGGGTTGACTATGAGGTCGGGCACTATTCCGTCCTCGGTGAAGGGCATGTCCTCCTGGGATACTATGAGGCCGACAACCCCCTTCTGACCGTGTCTTGAGGCGAACTTATCACCCAGCTCGGGCTGTCTCTGTTCCCTGACCCTGATCTTGGCGAGTCTGCTACCCTCGACAGTTTCTGTAAGGAGAACGGCGTCCACTATACCCTTTTCACCATGCCGCACGGTTACTGATGTTTCTCTTCTTCGCTCTGCCACGGTCCCGAATTCATCTATCTCTTCAAGGAAACGTGGTGGTGATGTTTTACCTATCAGGACGTCACCGGATGAGACCTCTGCCTCAGGGTTTATTATACCGTCCTCATCGAGGTGCCTGTAATCGCTCTCTGACCTGTAGCCCCTGACACCCTTCTCCGGTATCTCGAAGCGGTCCTCCTGACCACCGGGGTATCTCCTCTCGGCTGCCTCATAGGATCTGAAGAATGATGACCTTGCAAGGCCCCTCTCAAGGGATGCCTTGTTGAGTATGAGGGCGTCCTCCATGTTATAGCCCTCATAGGACATTACCGCAACAACGAAGTTCTGACCTGATGGTCTTTCATCGTAGCCTGTCACGTCTATTATCCTTGTCTTGACTATGGGGACCTGGGGGTGGTGGAGGAGATGTGCACGTGTATCTGTCCTCAGGTCATAGTTTGATGCGTATAGACCCAGGGCCTGCTTGGTCATCCCCGCCTCCATGGTGTTCCTCGGTGAGGAGTTGTGGTTTGCAAAGGGGATGATACCTGCGCAGATACCGAGCATCGTGGAAGGATCTATTTCGAGGTGGGTGTGTTCATCATTGATTTCATCAGGGCTCATGGCTATGTAGGCGTTTTCCTCCTCCTCTGCGTCCAGGTACTCTATTATTCCCGCGGCTATGAGGTCGTCCCATGACATTTCCCCTGCTTCAAGCCTTTCAAGGTGTTCTTCTGTGAGGAGAGGTTCTCCGTCCTCAACTATGATCAGGGGCCTCCTGGCCCTTCCAGGGTCTGTGAATATGTAAATCTCATGGTTTTCAGGGTAATGGGTTATGTTCATTTCAGGGGAGACTTCTCCGGATCTCCTCTTTTTCCGCATCTCCTCAACAAATTCTTCAGGGTTTTCACAGGTCCCTATAAGCTTCCCGTTAATGTAAATTTTGGTTTTACTCACTTAACAGCCTCCCGGTGGAAAATTAGTTCACAACCCCCATTTTTTTAATGACCTCCTCAACCTCACTGGCATCTGAGCCCTCGGATATCTTTGCCAGCAGGGCGAGGTTCTTAACAAGACCACAGTTTGGACCCTCAGGGGTTTCGTTTGGACAGATCTTACCGAACTGTGTCGGGTGAAGGTCCCTTGCCTCGAAGTGGGGCTGGCTTCTGCTGAGGGGTGAAACGACTCTCCTCATGTGGGAGAGTGTACCCATGTAACTTGTCCGGTCCAGCAGCTGGCTCACACCGGCCCTTCCACCAACCCAGTTACCGGTTGCAATGGCGTGCTTGAGGTTCTCTGTCAGTACGTCGGATCTCACAGCCTGTTTTACGGATGGCTCCTTACCCCTGGCAAGGCTCCTCTCGAGCTGGTAGCTCATATCCCTGCTCAGGCTTGTGAAGGCCACCCTCAGGAGGTCCTCCATGAGGTCACCTGAAACCCTGAGCCTCTTGTTTGTGTAGTGGTCCTTGTCGTGTGGCCTGCGCTCCCCTGATATGACCTGCAGGAGCATCTCGGTCATCTCGGCAAGGTATGTCGCCTTTTCCAGCCTCTTTTCAGGTTCTGTTCCTATGTGGGGCAGGAGGTAACGGTCTATAACGTCTTCAGCCCTTTTTATACGGTAGTCCTCGGTCATCCCCTTGGCGACGCGGTTACCGATGTACTTTATGGCGCTCCTTATGAGGTACTCCCTCCTCTCATCTTCGTCAAGTTCCTCCATCTCCTTTTTATTGAGGTTGAGCCTGTCGAGGGAGACCTGTATATCGTCCGCAGCTATCATCTGGTAGTTGAAGTCGTCTGATATGCTGGTGATGATCTCCTGGTCAGTTGCAAGTCCAAGGGCCCTGAGGAGTATGACAAGCGGGATTTCCCCGGGAACATAGGGGAAGGATATCCTCAGGAAAACACCGGTCTTCCTTGGCTTACGGTACTCAAGGGATATCCTGGCCCTGAATCCACTCCTTATGGATGTTACTATTGCCCTTGCCCTGTTCTCATCCTCTTCACCGATTCTTTCAAGGATTATCTTGTTGGGAGCTATCTCCTCCATTGTGACGATGGACCTCTCTGACCCGTTAACAATGAAGTAGCCTCCAGGGTCTGCAGGGTCCTCTCCCTTCTCCATCAGTTCCTTCCTGCTGAGGCCATGGAGGTGGCATATCTCAGATTTCAGCATCACCGGCAGCTCACCGATGTATACCTTTTCGAATTCTGTTTCAGGGCCCCCCTCCTTGAGGAGCCTCATCTCCAGGCTCATGTGGGCTGAGTAGGTGAGGTTTCTTAGCCGGGCCTCTGTGGGATATATCTTGCTCTTTGAGCCGTCAGCCTCCTTGATGAAGGGCTTCTCTATGCTCACCTTTCCTGTTTCAACCCGGTACTTTCCCTGTTCCAGTTCAATGGGTTCGCTTGTATCTATTATTTCCTGTATGCGGTTACTTACGAAGTCGTTGTATGAATGGATGTGGTGGTCCACCAGGTCGTATTTATCAAAAAACGCGTCTACCAATCCCCATGCACTTTTTTTCATGGACTTCCTCCAAAACAAATTAGATGATGAAATGATCCTGCAGTGTTGATCTTAAAAACTAGTCCTGAACAAGCCTGTAGGTTACGAATTCCTCTGCAGTCGGACTTTTACGGATTATTTTCACTATATCCCCCCTTTTAGCACCTATGGCCTTGGCCACAGGGTCTGTTGTTTTTATTTTTGGAAGCTGTTCTGGATGCGCATCGAGTTCTTTCAGCACCCTCTTTGCTTCAGATTCATTCAAAATCACGTGTTCCGGAACCAGCTGGTGTTTCAAGATCTCCCTCTTCACAATTCAGTCCTCCAGATAAAAAGTCACCGTAAAATTAGATAGCGGGCCCGACGGGAATTGAACCCGCGACCACTTGGTTAAAAGCCAAGCGCTCTGCCAGACTGAGCTACGGGCCCTCAGGAAACGCCCTGGCCGGGAATTGAACCCGAGTCGCGGGCTCGACAGGCCCGCATGATAGCCCCTACACCACCAGGGCAGGTCTCTAGAATGAGAGCATTCCATTGTTCTCTTGTTACCTGCTTATATACTTTTCCATTGCTATATGACATGCATGCTATGAGTTATATTTTTCTAGTATTTAAAGCAGTTATATTTTTCTAGTATTTAAAGCTTTCACACCATTGGTGGAGTCCCGCCTGCCGGACTTGAACCAGCAACCCTCGGATCTACAGTCCGATGCTCTGCCAATTGAGCTAAGGCGGGTTGATATACATCATTGGACATGATGTATATTTAAGCTTTGTGGATGGGACCACCCGGATTTGAACCGGGGTCTCAGGCTCCCAAAGCCCAAAGGATCGACCAAGCTACCCTATGGTCCCTTTCTGAAGCCCCGGACGGGAATTGAACCCGCGACCACGAGATTACAAGTCTCGCGCTCCACCAGACTGAGCTACCGAGGCATTTCCAATGTTAGTAACTACTCATTTATATAGTTTGTGGTTAGGGGTGCCTGGATTCCTCAAGCACCCTGACTGCTGGAAGCTCCTCACCTGCAAGCAGGCTTATGCTGGCACCGCCGCCACTGCTGATGTGGTTTATGCTGTCCTCAAAGCCCATCTTCACTGCTGCAGCAGCAAGGTGACCCCCGCCAATTATTGAGAAACCCTCTGAAGAGGATATTGCATTCAGTATGTCCTCGGTTCCTATGCTGAAATCAGGGTTCTCAAATACGCCTGCCGGACCATTGGCAAAGAGGGTCCTTGCCTCACGTATCCTCCTGGCGTAGAGCTTTATGGTTTCCATTCCGATATCCTGTATCGGATGGTTGGGTATCTTTTTCACAGGAACATCAACCCTCTTGCCGTCCCTGCATACAGCCACATCCACAGGTACAAGTATCCTTTCAGGGAAGCGCTTCTTAAGTTTCTTTGCCACCTTGATGAAGTCACAGTATCCCCTGCTCCTGATGAAGTCCATGTTCACCTTACCGATCTTAACCCCGCATCCCGCAAGGAAGATGTTGGCAACAAGGCCCGTTGTCAGCACAAGGTCTGCGCTACCGTTTTCAAGGACGTTCTTCATGACCATGATGGAGTCATCAACCTTCACCCCGCCGAGCACATAGACACAGGGCCTTTCAACATTCTCAAGGGCACCCTGAAGTGTTCGAAGTTCCCTTTCCATTACACGACCCGCAGCTGACGGTACCCTGAGGGCGAAGCCAACAAGGGATGGCTGGGACCTGTGGGCTGCCGCGAAGGCGTCGTTGATGAAGTAGTCCAGGAGTGGTGCCAGCTTTCTAACCAGGTGTGTCTCTGCCTGTTCCTCCGGGTCTCGCTTGAGCACCTCCTCGGAGTAGAAGCGGACGTTCTCGAGGAGGATTATCTCACCATCCCCCAGTCCTGAGATGCTCTCCCTTGCCGCGGATCCGAATATGTCCTCAACGTACTTAACGGGCCTCCCGAGTATCCTGGAGAGTGCCCTGGCATGCTGCTCCAGTGTTGTGAAGTCATTCTTCCCGGGCCTGCTCTGGTGGGCCATCACAACTGTCCTGGCCCCCCTATCTGAGAGTTCCCTTATGGTCTCTGCATGGAGCCTCATCCTTGTGTCATCGAGTATGGTCCCATCATTGGGGTCCACAGGCGAATTTATGTCCACCCGGACAAGGACTGTCTTTCCTGTGACTTCAATGTCATCCATGGTTTTAAATTTAAAGGACACCGGGATCACCATCAAACCTTACTTACAAGATCCAGAAGGGCGTCCCGTGGGCTGTCAGCCAGGATGATACCTGATGCAAGAAGAACACCCTCGGCCCCCAGGTCAACAGCAGCCTTCATGTCGTCTCCTGTGGATATTCCGGCGCCGCAGAGTACGCTGACCTCAGGGTTCACCTTCTTCACAGCATCAACACTTCCTGTTATAACCTCAGGTTCGGCCTTTGACACAGGTATCCCGGATCCTATGAGTTCAGGGGGTTCAACAGCCACGAAGTCCGGTCCCAGGGCGGCAGCAGCAGCAGTGGTCATGACGTTGTTTGTGCATACCACGGACATCATCTCAAGTTCCTTCATCCTTGATATCACCCATTCGATGTCTGCAAGCTGCATCCGCTTCTCTGAATGGTTTATGAGGGTCCCCGCTGCACCTGCGTCCCTGGCGCACTCTGCAAGGATGCTCCCTGTGTGTCCACCAGCATCAACGGCGTCAATGTGCTGTGCCAGCACCGGTATTTCCACAGCATCACTCACCAGGTGGAGGTCCATGTGCTGCGGTGCCACAGCCATGTTAACACCGGTCTCATCTGCGACATCCTGGCATATTGATGCAAGTTCGAGGGCTCTCTCACCTGTTGATTCGAGGTATGTTTTAAAATTCAGTATGACGATGGGTGTGTCCTTCAACTCCAAATCCTCCAGCATGATTAATGGGATATCTCATAGTATGGTTGAGGTGTATTATAAAATATGCTGTGACATCCGTGCGGGAGTTCTTGAAGGGGGTTTGTGAATGAATTTGCCTTTTAATATCCGGTGCATCCCCACAGAATAGGGTTAATGCATAAAGCTATTAGATGATGGCAAAACAGTGAAAAATTAAATTGTAAACATTATACTACATGTTGTAGGTCTTCACAACGCTTGTTGCGCGACCGCAGGTTGCAGTATAATGTTTACTGCCGTAACGCTTGGTTACCAGTGACGGTTCAAAGCTCGTCCATCTGCCCTCTGAATACACGTGAAGCCATCGGTGTCTTGATGATGCCGAGGTGGCACCCTGCACGACCTTCACCTTGTAGCCGTTTGCTGCAAGTTTTCTGGCAGACCAGTCAGAGAGTCCCCAGCAGTCCCCGTAGCCTGTCTTTTCAACGCCTTCAGCTGTGTGTGGTCCGCCTGATCTGTGATTAAGGTTTTTGTTAATGTAGGATGCAAGCTTCTCAAGACCCTCATCGCCCTGGAGATTGTTAAGCTCATCAGAGCTTACAGCCCGGGTGTATGCTTTTCTTGAGGTTGTCCTGTAGGTAGCACGGCTCCTGTATTTCTTCTTTGTCTTTGTCTTATAGGCAGCCTTTGTCCGGTACGTGTACTTCTTTTTTGTCTTTGTCCGGTAGGTTTTCTTCACGGTACCCCTGGAAGCATGGACCTTGCTGTATCTCTTGTACTTCTTGTACTTGGATGCTGCATCAACCTTTGGCAGGGATGTGGACTTTGCTGTTATCTTATCGCCACTGGAATCCTGAAATTCCAGCTGTCCGATGGGTATGGTACTCACTGCTACTGCAAGTGCAAGTAGAGCGAGGTAACGCGAGTGTCTCTTAATCTTACCGCCTCCACTGATGGCAGGATCTACCCGCCGACCTTACCATGAACCTTAATCACATCACCACTATATATAAACCTTTGTTTCCGGAATAAGACAAAAAGGCTTATATAATGCTTTTTTCAGCATTCAGAGGATTCTGATCATGAATTGATAATGGCGCCCCAATACTCTGTTAAAAGGTTTTATTTTTTCTAAAGAAGGAATATGGGACCCTAAAAAAAGCCTAAAAGCTTTTAAATTAAATCAGCACTTCAAGCACATCCAAGCACATTTCAATGGATTCAATTCCATCATGGACTTTTAAGAGAGCTTATATGACAAAACCGGGGATTATAAGACAGTTTAAACAAAGCATTTTTAATAATTATTTTAAATTTATTATTATAAATTCTCTGGCTGATGTGGCTCATGTGAGATGGCTTAACCTGGGCTCATGTAATCCCCGCTGCCCGTGTCCCGGCACTATTGTTTGAATAGGACATACCACCATGTCCACTCAGAGGACATGCGGGCATATATTTAAATGTAGCTGCAGAAATCATATCAAGGGCAGAACATCTGAAGAAAATGTTAGAGATGGGTTGGTCATGTACCTGGAAGAATCTCAGAGAAGAATGGAGAGGATGGGATACCGCTTTGTGGGAGAGCACAGACATTCAGCGGTTAAAACCTGCCTCTGGACAAAGAAGAGCATAGTCAATGAGGGAGTATGCTACAAGGAAAAATTCTATGGAATCAGGAGCCACAGATGCCTCCAGATGTCTCCAAGTGTGCCATTCTGCCAGCAGAAATGCCTCTTCTGCTGGAGGGACCTCTCATCAACAGGGACAGCATGGGAGGGCCCCCATGATGAACCCGCAGATATAATCGATGGGGCCATAGAGGCACAGAGGAAACTGCTATGTGGATACCTCGGCAATGAGAGGGCAGATAAAATCAAGGTGATGGAGTCACAGGACCCAACAAATGCTGCCATATCACTTGCAGGGGAACCAATGCTCTACCCTGACATGGATGGCCTCCTGAGGGAATTTCACAGGAGAAACTTCACAACATTCCTTGTAACCAATGGCCTGGCACCCATGAACCTTGAAAAACTTTCAGAGGAACCCACACAGCTCTACATATCCCTGGACGCCCCTGACAGGGACACCTATAAGGAACTCTGCAGGCCACAGATACCAGGGGCCTGGGATCTCCTCAACAGCTCACTTGAACTCATGCCATCCTTCAGCTGCAGGAAGGTCCTCAGGATCACCGCAGTAAGGCATATTAACATGAAGGATCCTGTGGGGTTCGCCAGGATGATCGAGAGGGCCAGACCCGACTTTGTTGAGGTAAAGGCCTACATGTACATAGGCTACTCAAGAAGACGCCTTGATATAGAGAACATGCCCCTCTTCTATGAGGTCCATGAATTTGCAGAAGAACTTGCGGCTGCATCTGGGATGGAGATTGTGGATGAATCACGGGAGAGCAGGGTTGTTCTTCTGGCTTAGGGCGCCGGATTCTGGATGACCAGACACCACCCTTAAATAATTCATCCACGATAATTATTAATCAGGTGGTAATTATGAGGCAAATTCTTCCATTAATTCTAATTGCATTCCTTGTGGCCGCCCCTGTATTTGCAGTTTCAGGGTTCTCTGTGACACTTGGGGAGGCCACCAGCAGCAATCCGTCATACAAAAGCGCTGTGATGGACTACTTCAAAGCAAAGACAGATAAGGACCTTCAGAGTGCTGATATTAAGATTGTAACAGCATCAGAGGTCAACGAGGTTTCACGGGGCGTCACAGGCCGTGTGTACTCACCATCACAGATACTGTCCTGTGCAATGGTGGACCTCTCCTACAGTGACGGTATCAAGGTCTCGGTTGATACCAGCAAGATAAGGGTTGTAACACCTGAGATGTATGCAAGCGCCCTCAGGTCATCGGGGATAGATCGTGGCTACGTAGTAGTGACTTCACCGGTACCTGCATCAGGGGAGGCTGCACTTGCAGGGGTCCTGAAATCATATGAGATCGCCGTCGGAGAGCAGATACCAGAGGAGGCCAAGAGGGTATCTGTTGAGGAGATATACCTCCAGAGCAGGCTTGTTAACGAAACAAACGCCACAGGGGATAGGGTGGCTGAACTCTTCGATGAGGTCAAAAACAGGACCCAGAGTCAGAACCTCCAGGACCCCGCTGACATACAGAGGGTCGTGGTTGATGTATCACAGCAGATGAACATCAACCTCACAGAGACCCAGGTCCAGCAGGTTGCCGATTCGGTTGCAGCATCCCAGAGGGTTCAGGGAAGCCTCACAGAATTTAAACAGAGGCTGGAGGGTGTTAGCCAGCAGGTTGGAGGCTCAGGTATACTGGACCAGATATATGCGTTCCTGCAGGGCATCTACAACTACATCATGGGGATTGCATCCCCCTAGATTATTTTTTAGAGTGCCGGAGTTCCAGGGGATTTTAGTGGTGGCGTACTTTCCAGCCTGGAGTAGTTCAGGGGGTCCCCTTGTTCAGGGGCATCCTTTTCGGTGACAGGTCTTCACATCAGACCATAATATATATTGAGGATTATTACAATATCTCCTAATTATGTTGATAGCTCAGAATAACCTTCAGTTCATACTGGAAGTTGCAGTGATAATCCATGTTGGCATAATTCTGCTCTTCAATGTGGTGGCGGCACCCCTCAGTCTTGTGATGTTCCTGGGGACCGTGCTGACAGTCGCACTTGCACTCATATTCTCACTGGATGCAGCTTTTCTCCTGCTACCCTTCCTATCACACCATGAATTCACCCACCCCTTTGGACCCTTCGCGGTTTTATTCTGGGTTACCATGGTTGCATCCTCAAACCTCCTCACCGAGGCGGGTATAGGATCAGCATCTGTTAAGAAGCTTTCACTTCTACTCTTTTTTGTAATAGCCATCTCCGGGGGGCTGATGCACAGGTCATTCCTGGTGCTCTGGCTCCTGGGATGGGCCTTCGGCTATCTCCTCATGTCAAAGAGTTTCAGGAGGAGCACAAAGATAACCCCAAAATCGGTCCTATCATTCATCCTCGCAGGTGCTGGCGGATTCGCCCTCATGGAGTTCCTCTCGAAGGTCCTCAATAAGAGCGTTCTGAGTCCAATGCTTAGGATCACAAGGCTGGAGGAGAACACGGTTCCAAGCCTTTCACTGGTCCTTAAAAATACGACATTCTGGGGGCATGTGCAGGGTTCCTGTTACTGGAAATCTGCCTGCCTGGGGGGCGCCGATGGATACATCACCCTCCCCGTCACCATGATCCAGAACCTGGGGCTTCCATACCATATATTCTACGGGGTTCTGGTGGTTAAGAAGGACTACATCGACTACATGCTCCCGGGTATATTTGCGGTGGCCTTTGACGCGGGCTTCTTTGGGCTGTTCTTCCTCCTCTTCTGGGTTATGATAGTCACCTTCTGTGGGCTCAGTGTTCTCAGGAGGTATCAGGAGCAGAGGCTCAACGGTAGCAGGATGTACCTTGGCAGGGAGGCCCTCCTTATAGGGTCCCTTGCAGCGTTCCTCTCACAGAGCCTGGTGGGCCTCTTCATATTCAACAGGTCATTTAACTCATCAGCCCTTCTCACATACATAATAATATCCGCCCTTGTAATGGCCCACACAGTTACCGTTAAGAGGACCATCCCGTGATCATCTAATTCTGACACTAAGGAGACGATCAGGGCAGGCTTCTATGCATGCAGGAAGCAGAACATCAGCATCCATGCAGAGCACGCATTTGTGTGCCGTCAGGTCCGTAAAGGTTATGCATCCTGCAGGGCATGCCTCAAGGCAAAGTTTGCAACCGACACACCTCTCCGAGTCAATAATGGGAATATTATTTATTATTTTTACTGCACCAACCCTGCAGGAAGTCATGCATGGCGCATCAGGGCATTGTCTGCAGAAAAGGGGCTTCTTAACGTTCTTACCATACTTTATTCTACTTTCACCATGAAGCTGTTCACAGGCTGAGGCACACAGACCACAGCCTGAACACATCAGTTCATTTTTGATTATTATTCCACCCATAACTTCACCTTATGATTGAGGGCTCTCTGACAGCTTCCCTTGGTTTCCAGTCCCTTCTATCCAGGATATTCATTATTTCATCCTTGTGCTTGTAAGGAATTTCTTTTTCACTTCTCAGGAAAAGATCTATGTCTTCGGGAATACATCCATAATATTTCATGTGAAGATCCACATAGTTACTCAGTTTAATCATGCGTCCCCTGGGTGTGTCATTTGGTCTTATACACATCTTTGAGGCCATAACAATACACTCATTTATACTCTCTGCTGCATATGTGAGGTGTATGGGGGCTGGTTCTGAGGGGACGGGGGAACCATCACCTCTATCAGTAATTAGCCTTGGCGCAGATTCACCGAGGTAGAGGCGGCGGTACTTTGACGCATGGGGGCCCAGTACCGCCGGTATGCCCCACCGGTTGGCACCGGTGATTATTGCAAATGCCTTCTGTGACATTGCACCCCAGCCTATGACACACACGCCTATCCTGTTAAGTATGTAATCTGCTATTTCTACTGTGTTTCTTTCCATGGGGATCTTGGCGAATATTCCGGCTATCTTTATGGCGCTTCCAATGGCATGGGAGTTTGCAACACAGGGGCCAAGGTTTAGAAGTCCGCCCCTATCAAAGTCTCCAGGGTACCTTTCATAGAGTGTCTTTCCATCATCGTCATGTGAAAGGGCTATATCCATGGCTGCGCATCCAGCTGCCATTACTATGTATCCCCTTTTAAGAAATTCTTCAGCAATTAGCTGCACGTCTACCTCACCCGCAGGGTAGTTGGAGCAGCCTGCAAGTGAGATTACACCGGGTATATCCCCGAACACTATTGGCGCACCAACCCTCCTTATTTCTATGTCCTGGACCGGTCCTCTTCCAGCCCTTATGAGGAATTTTTCTGCTGAACCCTTACGTGACTCCCTTATGAGGTCCAGTATGGGAATAGATTCTTTACAAACCTCCATGCATCGGCCGCATCCAGCGCATTTTTCATAGAGCTCTGATAGGGATCTGAAATCACCTCTCTTTGCTTCTTCAATGGCATTCCTCAGGGGTAAGAGGGCAGGACAGGTGCGGTCACATTCCCCGCAGAGATTACAGTATTCTATGAGGGAATTTATGTCCATATCCCATCTTACTTCAGGTTTTTTTGGTGGGAGACACCGTGAATCACATGGGAGACACTTTAGACAGTTTTCTCTGGATTTTTTCCAGGAATTTTTGCCTGAATTTCTGTGGAGCTGCATTGCGAGGTTCACAGCAACCATGGCAGCCTTCTTTTCATCCTTTAAGAGAACACCATTCATTCCCTGCAGTATTCTGTTTACAATTTTGTAGGGATTTTCGTCACTCATATCCTCCAGACCCATACTGCACTTGTCACTTGTTGCAATTACCATGATCCCCATTTCACTGCAGATTTCATATACATCTGATCTTATGCACTGTTCATCCAGCACCACCACATCTGGTATGCCGGATCTGAGGAATGCCAGCTGTCTGGATATGGGTCCAACTATCTTTGAGGATTTTGAGTATCTGCCCATATCAATGGCTGTACAGCAGAGTCCACAGATTTCAATTTCATCTTCAACGCCTATATCCTCTGCGTAATCTATGATTTCAGCAGAGGGTGCTACATTGTGCCCTATGCAGAGTATAACTGGTTTTGTTCTGTCTATGACATCCATTCCAATTTCAAGGAGGTGGGTTTCTGATTCCCCTGTGGGGAGTTTGTACTGGTTTATCTGCGCTATCTCTGCAATTTCGAGGGAGAGGGTGTCCATCATCCCTGCGTGGAGTGCCTTTGACTCAAAATCTATCGCATCACCTTCCTGCCCTGTGTGAACAGAGGCCATGAGGTTCGTCAGCTCCCTCTCTATATATGACATTATCATGTCAAGGTCAGCAGGGGTTTTTGGTTCTATACCTGTTACCGTGGTGGAGATGGGGGCCATTATATCTATTGAACTGTCGTAGTGGAGCTTTGACGAGGGATCCTTTTCAAGGAGTCTGTCCACAAGATCCCTCGCATGGGCCGCATGGGCCGAAGCACCTATTACTGAGGTTGAAAGGGCCTCCCTGGCCTGCTGTTTTTCGATATTTATGCCGCAAGCACCCTTTTTGCTGTATGAGAGGTCGCACTTGCCGTAGGTACACATGCAGCATAGTTCGCAGAGGGGAGCATAGAATGGTTTGAAGTAGGATAAGAGCTTTCTGTCCCACTTTCGTAGCGTATCATAATCAGACGATACCCTCTTACTTTCATAGGGTTTTCTTTTGAGGTATTCATCAATCTCACCAAATTCAAGGTGCAGTCCTTTCACATTTATTCTGGATGCCTGTGGCATTTTTTCACCGTACACCAACAACTATAAATATCATTATTAATCATTATAATTGTATAAAGAAGTATTTAAATGTTGTGAAAGCATGACAGCATGGAACCCTGCACTATCGTCTTTGAGGAATTCAACGGTTCTACCACCAGAAATGGTTGCATCAGCAATCAAAAAGGCTAAAAGGCCACTGATGGTTATAGGATCCCTTGTAAATAGCATTCCAGACGATATAACTGATAGGATAACTAGAATAACTGAAAAAGGAGACATGGAAGTCGCCTTAACTGGAGGATCCAGCCTTAAGGGCGATAGATTCAGAAGAAGAAACATCATAGGGTTAATTGAAATTGTAGATAACCTCAAAAACCCTGCATGGAAAGGCTTCGATGGAAATGGCAACTATGACCTCGTATGCTTCATAGGAGTACCGTACTATATTGGCTCCCAGGGTCTTTCAACCCTCAGGGCCTTCGCGCCACACCTTAAAACAGTGACTCTCTGCAGATACATGCACCCCAATGCAGATATATCCTACCCCAACATGTCCTATGATGAGTGGTTAAAATGGCTTGATGCACTCATAGAAAACCTTGAATAGAATATTCAAACCTAAAGAAATTATAAAGAAATTAGGCCTTTGCTATCTCCACGGCCTTCTCAGCAGCCCTTTCAAGGGACGTCTCAAAGGGTATTCCGGCCTCCCGCAGGATCCTCTGACCCTCCTCCTCATTGGTCCCTGTCAGGCGTATCACAAGGGGCACATCCCTCCCGGTATTCCTGAGGGCGTTCACAACACCGCGAGCAACGTCATCGGCCCTGGTTATACCGCCAAGGACGTTGAGGAATACAACCCGGACTGAGGGATGGGATATGACGAGGTCAAGGGCCCTCCTTATGACGTCCTCTGAGGCACCGCCACCGATGTCGAGGAATGTGGCGGGTTCCCCGCCCTTCAGTTTTATGAGGTCCATTGCGGTGAGGGTTAACCCGGCACCGTTACCTATAACTGCAATATCACCATCGAGCTTCACAAAGGCAAACTCCTCGGGTTCATACTCCTCCATTTCCATAAATTCCCTGTGGCGGTAAATGGAGTCGTCATCCACCTCAAGCTTTGCGTCTGCTGCAATGACACTGTCCCCTGAGATGACCAGGGGGTTTATCTCTGCAAGCCTGGCATCGTACTTCCTGAAGAGCTGATATAACTTCCAGATCACTCCACCGACAGAGGGTATCAGTTCACTTTCAAGACCCATCTTCCTTGCAATCTCCCTGGCCTCATAGGGAAGGAACTCATCGAGGGGGTTGATGTGGTAGCGCACGATCTTTTCGGGGGATCTGGCCGCCAGTTCCTCTATATCAACCCCTCCCTCGGCACTGGCCATTATGAGGGGCATCTTCGCTGTCCGGTCAATGACGGCACTCACGTAGAGCTCCCGGTCTATGGTTATCTTCTCCTCTATGAGGACCTTCTCAACGGTTTCACCACGGACCTCTGAGGAAAGGAGGTCCCCGGTAACTTCAGCGACACCTGAGGGGGATGCGAACCTTATACCACCGGCCTTTCCCCTTCCACCTGTAAGGACCTGGGATTTAACTGCAACATCACACCCCAGCTCCGCAGCTATCCTTTCAGCTTCTTCAGGGGTCTCTGCAACACCTCCACGGGGGGTGCTTATACCCTCAGCCCGGAATATTTCCTTGGCGCTGTACTCATAGAACTTCATCTGCTTCCCTCCATTATAAGTTCGCGACCGGCCTGGAATGCCATGAGGTTCTTCTCCTCTGTACCTGGGGGTACGCTGTCCTTTATGGCCTCCTCAGCGGCCCTGACACTCACAATCCCTGTTGCCTCGGTGAGGGCCCCGATCATGACCATGTTGGCCACTATGGTTATGCCAACCCTTTCCTCGGCTGTTCTGGTTGCGGGGGCCCTGAAATATTTAACCTCCCTCGCCCTGATGAAATCCTCTATTTCAGCCTCAACAACCATATCAGGGTCAACTATGAGGGTCCCTCCCCTTTTGAGGTCGTCCATGTATGTCAGGAGGGCCTGATGGGACATTGCAACGAGTATATCCGGGCTCTGAACCTTGGGGTAGTCTATCTCATGGTCACTTATCACGACCTCCGCCCTTGAAGCCCCTCCCCGGGCCTCAGGTCCATAGGACTGGGTCTGAACAGCGTATAGACCATCATAGAGACTTGCAGCCTTACCAAGGACTATGCCTGCAAGTATAACTCCCTGTCCACCGAATCCAGCTATTCTGATTTCCTTTCTCACTTCAATCATCCCGGTAAGCTGATCTGATCATATCAAGGGCCCTGCCTGACTTCTCATCAACCATACTGCAGATCTTTTCGCAGAGTTCAGGCTGTGGCCTGTTTGCAAATTCTCCAACTATGATTTTACCCTCAACCTCATCTGGTTCCATCTTAAGGGCCTTCCTCCTGTTAAGGCTGTTCTCCTTCATAAACCTCATCATCTCCACCGGGGAGCGCATCCTGTTTTTCCTCCCGAAGTAGGTGGGGCACTGGGATATGGCCTCTATGAATGAGAAACCCCTGTTCTTCAACCCCTTCTTTATGGAGTTTGCAAGCTGGAGGGGATGTGCGGTGGTCCATCGGGCCACATAACTTGCCCCGGCAGCGGTTACAAGCTCTGCAAGGTCAAATGGATCCTCAAGAGCTCCATATGGTGCGGTGCTCCCATAGCTACCCTCTGGAGAAGTTGGGCTTATCTGACCGCCTGTCATCCCATATATGCTGTTGTTAATACAGATCACCGTCATGTCGATGTTCCGCCTGGCACCATGGATGAGGTGGTTACCTCCTATGGCTGCGGCGTCACCATCCCCTGTGAATACAACCACGTCAAGTGAGGGGTTCCCTAGCTTGAGACCGGTTGCAAAGGATATGGGCCTTCCATGGGTTGTGTGGAGTGAGTCACAGTTAACGTAACCTGGAATCCTTGAGGAGCAGCCTATACCTGAAACCATTGCAATGTTTTCAAAGTCTATGCCGGCCATCTCCATGCCCTTGAAGAAGCTGTTGAGGACTATTCCATTACCACATCCTGCACAGAATATGTGTGGAAGCCTCTCCCTTCTGAGATACCTGAGGTAAGGGTTTTCTCTTTTTTCCATCTAAACACTCCTATCTGTTCATCTTCAGGATCATGTTGAGGATCTCCTCTGGCCTGTGGATCTCCCCACCAATCTTAGGTAGGAGTTCAACCTCAGCCATTCCAGCAGCAACACGCTGAACCTCATAGAATATCTGGCCGAGGTTCATCTCAACCACAAGCAGCTTCCCGGATCTCTCTGCGGCAGCCCTCACTTCGGTTTCAGGGAAGGGCCACGGTGTGTTGATCTTCAGGTACCCTGCCCTGACACCATCCTTCCGGGCCATCTTGACGGCCGTTGCAACTGAACGTGAGGGGGCTCCGTAGGAGATAACAGTTATATCGGCATCCTCTGTCAGTTCCTCCTGGACATCGCTTATCCTGTCCCTGTGCCTGAGTATCTTGTCACAGAGCCTCTTAACCAGCCTGTGGTGTCCCTCAGGGTTTGATGCGTCAGGGTAACCCCTCTCATCGTGTGTCAGTCCAGTTACGGGTATCCTGTAGCCATCACCAAAGGCTGGCATCTCAGGGACACCATCCTCAGGGGCCCTGAAGGGAAGGAACTCCTCCGGGGGAACTGAGGGACCTCTCCTTTTTCTGATCTTCACACGGTCGGGGATGGTTATCTTCTCCCTCATGTGGCCCACTATTTCATCGCCCATGACCATCACCGGGACCCTGTATTCCTCTGCAAGGTTGAAGGCGCGGACCGTGAAATCGAAGCACTCCTGCACCGATGATGGGGAGAGTGCTATGATCTCGTAGTCCCCGTGGGAGCCCCACCTGGCCTGCATCATATCGCTCTGGGAGGCCATTGTGGGCTGTCCTGTGGAGGGGGAACCCCTCTGTACATTCACGATTACTAGGGGTGTTTCTGTCATGGCGGCGTATCCCACGTGCTCCTGCATGAGGGAAAAACCGGGTCCTGATGTGGCGGTCATCCCCCTGACACCACTCCAGACAGCACCTATAACAGCCCCCAGGGCCCCTATCTCATCCTCCATCTGCACAAACACACCACCCTCCCGCGGGAGGAGGAGGGCCATTTCCTCTGCTATCTCGGTTGATGGGGTGATGGGGTAACCCGCGAAGAACCTGCACCCTGCCTTGATGGCTCCGCGTGCGCAGGCATCGTTTCCCTGGATAAAATACTCCTCAGTCATCTTCATACACCACTATCGCCTGATCTGGACACAGGAGCATGCAGAGCTTGCATCCCGTGCATTTTTCCAGATTTTCCGGGACTGGCTCATGCACACCCTTCCTGTTGAGTTCCTCTGATCTAACATAGACCCCTTCGGGGCAGAACTCTCTGCATATGTCACATCCCTTACAGAGATCTGAATCTATCTTTATCATGGTCATCTTCCATCGTGGTTCTTATCTTAGCTTTGCCTTCAGAATTTAAATAATTAATCAAGAATAATATTATTCAGAACTCAGATTATAATAAATTA
>LDZS01000019.1_pt1 | contig 18388 bp, 19 predicted proteins | sample 615471 | NCBI WGS metagenome assembly LDZS01 (sample SAMN03408295, study PRJNA278302) | terrestrial metagenome | isolation source: oil reservoir sample K3 | place: USA: Alaska, North Slope, Kuparuk formation | collected 2013
GTAAATACGCTGGTCTTCGCTGGCCTGGCCTGGCTTGTGGAGAGCCAGCGGGTGGGCTGGGGTAGCCCTGGTTAATCCTTTGTCCAACCGGGTTCCTTTCTCTGGATCAAGGCTGCAAGAGCGGGGATCGGTAGATTTCAAACTTATACGTGTTCCACAGCAAGTAAGTGGACTTTTTAATTTAAAAATAGGTTTGCCGCCTGATGGAGGGTATGAGGTGAATCTCTTTACTTTTACCGTTTTTTCTGTTGGGGTGGCCCTGGCCGTAGTACTGTGGCTGCTGGTAATCAGAAGGCTGGAATCGTGAAACGTTAGGGTAGGTATGTGTCTTTGGCCTGGTTGATATGGTTTGTCTTTTCACTGGGATTATCTATTTTAGCGGCGGGAAAGAAAGGCTGGCTTCAGTTCTGGCCTGTGGGTCTGGTTGCCCTGGTGGTGGTCTATGTCCTGGACAGCGCCCTGGTCAATTTAGGAGCTTTTTCCTATCGTTACGGCGTGCCGGCTTTGGGGGGGCTGCCCTTGCTGTACTTTTTATCCGTTTTTCCCAACGGTATTATTTTGGCCCGGTTTTACCCGCCCCGGCGCCGGTTGCGCCTGCCGTATGTGCTGGTGGTGGCGGCATTGTTTTTATTTGTGGAGCGGTTGATGATCATCACAGGTAATTTCCGGCACCTGCATTGGACCCTGGAGTACAGCCTGGTGTTGAATGTAATTGGAATGGTCCTGGTTCTGTGGTTGGGGGAGTGGCTGGGGGTGATTAAACCGGGAGAGTAAATGTGAGGGAGTTTCCACGTCAGTCGGAGTGTATTACAGACGGAAGCGGGGCAGATCGCCTTGGATTTTTGGCGGTTGGTAAAGAACGTCGGAGTGTAATTACAGCCGGAAGCGAGGGCGTGTTTCCAGCCCTGGCAGTATTTTGCTGGCGGCCATGGGATTGGCTTCCAATGCTACTATTTCTGTGCGCAGGGTAAATATATGCCGGTCCTCTTCATCCCTTAAGCGCCTGAACAAATCCCGGGCTACCGGATTGAGCATCAGGAGCATTTGGGCATTGTAAAAGTTCTGGCTCCACATCTTGTCGGTAAGAACGTCGTACAATAGATCCAGCTTATTCACGGTTTTTTTGACACCTCAACGAATGTTTAAATTTTTCATTTCCGTTTTGAGCAGGGCAATACGCCGGCGGCTGGCTACGGCAAAGCTGCCGAAGAGCTCCTTTAACTTTTTGTCCCGGGCATTGCGGGCTAAAAAGGCGTATTTTGACTGGCGCTTCTGTTCCATATCTATGGCCAGTTTAATGGCATTGTTGAGAATTTCCTTTTCGGTAAGCAAAGACAAGCCAACCACCTCATATTTAGTCTTTTCTTTCAAGGTTCTGGTTATGCGCTCCAACATTCATTAAGACCTTCATCAAATCTTTGACCAGTTCATTGGTCACGGTATAACAAATTTCCGTTCCTTGGCGCCGGCCCCTGATGATTCCCCGGGATTTCAAAATGCCTAAATGTTGGGAAACGGTGGATTGTGGTAAATCGAGACATTCTCGCATTCTGGTCACGTTGCATTCGTTGTTGATCAGCCCGTCTACAATGCACAGGCGAATGGGGTGGGCCAGGGCTTTCAGGAGTTCGGCCTTTTCCTCGTATTGCTGGACTTTGTTCATAGCATCACCTGCTATCGTTTTATCCGTATATTACGATTTTAAAGCGGCTTTCCCCGACCTGTCAATGACCCGTTGGGCAGGTCAATTTTGATAAATTAAAAGGAAAGTAAGCGGCAAGGGCGAATAGTAGCTAAGGTTACAAAAAAGGCTAATTGAAAGAGGGGAATAACGCTTGCCTGAAACGGAGGGGTTATAATATGACTGTACGCATAGCCATCATTGGCGGGACGGGAGTGTACGACCCCAACATTTTAAGCGATGTTCGCCAAAAACGCCTGGAAACCCCCTTTGGTCCGGCCTGGGCAAAAATCGGTACCTACCGGGGCAGGGAGGTGGCCTTTATGGCCCGGCACGGGGAAGACCACTCGGTGCCCCCCCACCTTGTTAACTACCGGGCCAACATTTGGGGTCTCAGGCAGCTGGGGGTGAAAAACGTCTTTGCCACGGCTGCCGTGGGTTCTTTGAATCCGGAGATGAAGCCCAAACAGTTTGTTTTCGTGGATCAATTTCTGGATTTCACCAGGTCCCGGGTTCAGACTTTTGTGGAGAAAGGGGTGGTCCACCTGGACATGACCGACCCCTATTGTCCGGAATTGCGGTCGACCCTGGCCCGGGCCGCGCAGGAGCTGGAAATGGAGCATCATGTCAGAGGTACCTATGTTTGTACCGAGGGGCCGCGCTTTGAAACCCCGGCGGAAATCCGCATGTTCCGGCAGCTGGGCGGGGATCTGGTGGGCATGACCAGTGTACCCGAGGTGGTCCTGGCCCGGGAGGCGGGTATTTGTTACGCCACCATTGCCATGGTGACCAATTTTGCTGCAGGTATTTCGCCCACCCGCCTCTCCCACCAGGAAGTGGTGGACGTGATGGCCGAAAATGTGGGTAACCTGCGCCGGCTGGTTATGCGGGCCATTGAGCTTTTGGACCCGGACCGCACCTGCCTGTGTCACGAGTCACCGCTGGATCCCTCAGCCGTGAAATAAAGGAAGGGGTGGGCACCTTGGACACTATGCGCTGGGAGAACGGGACGCTGGTGCTCCTGGATCAAACTAAATTGCCCGGTAGGGTGGAATATATCTACTGCCGGGATCACGAAACTGTAGCTGAAGCCATTCGCAGCTTGCGGGTGCGGGGGGCGCCGGCCATCGGCGCGGCGGCAGCCTACGGCCTGGTACTGGGGGTGCTGGCGGCGGGAGCTAAAAGCCGCGAGCAACTGCTTGCCCGGGCCCGGGAGGTGGCAGACGTTCTTGCCTCCACCCGGCCTACAGCCGTCAACCTCACCTGGGCCTTAAACCGCCTGCTGGCCCGGCTGGAGGCTTCACCGGTTGCGGACCCGGAAGAATTAACGGAGCTTTTAATAAACGAAGCCCACACCATTTACCGGGAGGATCTGGAGGGCAATAAGCGCATCGGACAATTTGGCCAGGAGCTGGTTCCCCGCGGGGCAAGGATTCTTACCCATTGTAATGCCGGCGCGCTGGCCACGGCCGGTTACGGCACTGCCCTGGGGGTGATCCGGGCCGCCTACGAAGCCGGGAAACAGGTCAGCGTTTATGCCGATGAGACCCGGCCCCTGTTGCAGGGAGCGCGCCTTACCACCTGGGAGTTGCTCCAGGATAATATACCGGTTACCCTGATCACCGATAATATGGCCGCTTATCTTATGGCCCGGGGCATGGTGGACCTGGTGGTGGTGGGGGCGGATCGCATTGCGGCCAACGGGGACGTGGCCAACAAAATCGGTACCTACGGCCTGGCCGTACTGGCTAAAGAACACGGCCTTCCCTTTTATGTGGCTGCCCCCCTGTCCACCATAGACCTTTCCCTGGTCAGCGGTAAGGATATTCCCATTGAGGAGCGGGAGCCGGAAGAAGTGACCCACCTGGCCGGTGTACCGGTGGCTCCCGCCGGTGTTAAGGTGTGGAACCCCGCCTTTGACGTTACCCCGGCCCGGCTGGTGACGGCCATTATTACCGACCGGGGGGTGGCCCGGCCGCCCTATGCAGAAAGCCTTCCCCGGCTGTGCAGTACTGTTGCAAAACCAGAAAACAGTATTTATTTTATTAAGAAATGAGGAGAGCGGAAAATGCAGGACTATCTTGTACGGGACATCAACCTGGCGCCCGGGGGCAGGCTGAAAATAGACTGGGTGCGGGTTCACATGCCGGTTTTAAATGCCATCCGGGCGGAATTCGAAAGGGAAAAGCCCTTTGCCGGAGTGCGGGTGGCCATGAGCATTCATCTGGAAGCCAAAACGGCTTACCTGGCCGAGGTACTCAAAGCCGGCGGGGCAGAGGTGGCCATTTCCGGGTCCAATCCCCTCTCTACCCAGGACGACGTGGCCGCGGCCCTGGCGGCGGCAGGTATCCACGTCTATGCCTGGCATGGCGCCACCGACCGGGAATATACGGAGCACCTGGTCAAAGTTCTGGAAATCCGCCCCCACGTGGTTATTGATGACGGCGGTGACCTGGTTCACCTGCTGCACACCAGCTGTCGTGAACTGGCCTCCGAGGTGGTGGGGGGATGCGAGGAAACCACCACCGGCGTATCCCGCCTGAAAGCCATGGAGCGGGAAGGAAAACTCCTTTTCCCCATGATTGCTGTCAACGATGCCCGGTGTAAGTTCCTTTTTGATAACCGCTACGGGACCGGGGAATCGGTATGGGCCGGCATTATGCGCACCACCAATTTGCTGGTGGCGGGCAAGACGGTGGTGGTGCTGGGTTACGGCTGGTGCGGCAGGGGGGTGGCCATGCGTGCCGCCGGGTTGGGCGCCAGAGTAGTGGTCTGTGAGGTGGACCCGGTCAGGGCCCTGGAGGCATATATGGACGGCTACCTGGTGATGAAAAGCGAGCAGGCTGCCGGGGTGGGGGATATTTTCATCACCGTTACCGGCTGCCGCGATGTTTTAAGGGGTGAGCATTTCCGGCGCATGAAGGACGGGGCCATTCTCGCCAATGCCGGCCACTTTGACGTGGAGATCAACAAGCCCGAGCTGGCCGCAGCGGCCGTTTCCCGCCGGGTGGTCCGGCAGAATATCGAAGAGTTTACCATGCCGGACGGGAGGCGCATTTACCTCCTGGGGGAAGGGCGCCTGGTGAATCTGGCCGCCGGGGACGGTCACCCGGCGGAGATCATGGACATGTCCTTTGCCCTGCAGGCCCTGTCCGCCCGCTATATCTGGCAGAATAAAGACCGCCTGGCGCCCCGTCTATACCTGGTACCGGCCGAGTTGGACCGGCAGGTGGCGGAACTGAAACTTTCCTCCCTGGGCATTGAAATTGACCGGTTGACACCGCAACAGGAGGCCTATATTCAAGGCTGGCAGGGCGAATGAGCCTCAGGTTTTATCTTAAAAGAGTAAATCAAACTGTGGGAGGAATCGGTATTGTATGACGGTGGCGGCGGAAAAGTACAAAGAACAGGTATATAAAATGGGCCTGCGCATGGCCACCAGCGGGCTGGTGACGGGCACCTGGGGCAATCTTTCCGCCCGGGTTCCCAGGGAAAATCTGGTAGTAATCACGCCCAGCGGTTTACCCTATGCCACCCTTCAGGTCCGGGACATGGTAGTTCTGGACATGAACGGCCAGGTGGTGGAGGGAGAGCGGCGCCCCTCCACGGAATTCCAGCTGCATCTGGCCATTTACCGCGCCCGTCCCGACGTCTATGCCGTGATGCACACCCACAGTGTTTTTGCCAGCGCCCTGGCCGTGGCCCGCAAGCCCATCCCTCCTATTTTGGAGGACCTGGCCCAGACGGTGGGCGATGGTGTGCCCGTGGCCAGCTATGCCCGGGCCGGTACGGAGGAACTGGCCCGGGCGGCAGTGGAGGCTCTGGGAAACCGGGGGGCGGTACTGCTGGCCAACCACGGCGTTGTCGGAGTCGGGCGCAACCTGGAAGAAGCATTTATGGTCTGCCAGATAGTGGAGAAATCGGCCAAAGTTTATGTCTGGGCCGACCTGGTGGGAAAGCCCGCCATCTTACCGCCAGACGAGGTGCAGGCATTGAGGGATTCTTACCTGAACAGTTACAGCCAGGCCGCCGTGCGGAATTACGCCGTGAACGACCGGTAAAGTATGGCCGGCCTGCCGGGACGGTATCAAGTTCTGCCCGCGAAAGTTTGGAAAGTTTCCAGGGTTTGGAGGAGTTAATAATGGGTATGTTGATCCGCGGAGCCGCCGTGCTGACCATGGAAAAGCCTGAGTCTCTGTTGCCAAGCGGGGAAATAATTGTTGAGGGGCAGTATATAACCCATGTGGGTCCGGCCGGAAGCGTTTCCCCGGAGCGCACCATTGACCGGGTAATCGACGCCCGGGGTATGCTGGCCATGCCGGGCTTCGTGAACTGCCATACCCACGCGGCCATGACTTTATTTCGCGGTTATGCCGACGACCTGCCCTTAATGCAGTGGCTGCAGGAGAAAATCTGGCCTGTGGAAGAACGGCTCGAGCCTGAAGATGTTTACTGGGGTACCATGCTGTGCTGCCTGGAAATGATCCGGTCCGGGACCACTACCTTTGCCGATATGTACTTCCATATGGACGAGGCAGCCCGGGCTGTGGAAAAGGCAGGGTTGAGGGCCAGCCTGTCCCGGGGGATGATTGGGCTTTCCCCGGGGGCGGGGGAGGCCCTGGACTACAGCCGCCGTTTTATCCGCGACTGGCATGGCCGGGCCGGGGGGCGCATTACCACCATGCTGGGCCCCCATGCCCCCTATACCTGCCCGCCCGATTTTTTGCACCGGGTTATGGAAGTGGCGGCCGATTTGAAGGTGGGAATCCACATCCACATTGCGGAAACCCGGGCTGAGATCGAGGAAATACGTCAGAAATACGGCAAAACACCTGTTGTGCTCATGGATGAGGTGGGCCTGTTTGAGTTTCCCGTGCTGGCTGCCCATTGCGTCCATCTCGATGAAAACGACATCCGCATTCTGGCCGAAAAGAAGGTGGGTATAGCCCATAACCCTGAAAGCAATATGAAACTGGCCAGCGGTATTGCCCCGGTAACCCGTTTGCTGGCTGCCGGAGCGCTGGTGGGCCTGGGCACCGACGGGGCGGCCAGCAACAATAACCTGGATATGATGGAAGAGATGCGTTCTGCGGCGCTGCTCCAGAAGGTGGCCACCATGGATCCCACGGCCCTGGCTGCCTTTGATGCCCTGTCCATGGCCACGGCAAACGGTGCCCGGGTGCTGGGACTTCATGATGTGGGCCTGCTTAAACCCGGCTATAAAGCGGATATTATTTTAATTAATCTTGACCAACCCCATTTCTACCCGCGGCATGACCTGGTGGCCCACCTGGTTTACGCAGCCCGGTCGGCGGATGTGGAAACAGTCATCATAGACGGCCGGGTGGTCATGGAGAAAAGACAGGTGCTGACCATGGACGAGGAAGAGGTATACCATGAAGTGCAGAAACGTTCCCAGAGGCTGGTGGGGACAGGTCTTTAAATTACGGAGCAGGTGAAGGTGACTGTATGGCAGTAGTTAAACTGACCCGGGGCCGGCATCACCGGGTCTTAAACGGACATCCCTGGGTTTACCGCACCGAGGTGGAAGATATTCACGGTCATTTTAACCCCGGCGATGTGGTGGAAGTGGTGGATCACCGGGGGCGGTTTGTGGGGCGGGGCTATATTAACCCCTCCTCCCAAATTCTGGTGCGCCTGCTTACCCGGGAGCAGGGGGAAAAGATTGACCGGGAGTTTTTTCGCCGGCGCTTAATGGCGGCTCTGGAATACCGCCGCCGGGTGGTGCGGCATACCAATGCCTGCCGCCTGGTTTTTGCCGAGGCCGATTTTCTGCCCGCGCTGATCGTGGACCGGTTTGGCGATTACCTGTCCGTGCAGACCCTGGCCCTGGGAATAGATGTGCACAAAGATACGATTGTAGAGCTTCTGGATGAACTATTAAATCCCGCCGGTATTTACGAAAGAAACGACGTGCCGGTGCGGGAACTGGAGGGGCTGCCCCTGGTGACGGGCTTTCTTAAAGGCCCCTTTAACCCATTAGTGGAGATAGAAGAAAATGGGTTGCGCTTTTTAGTGGACCTGGCCGGGGGGCAGAAAACGGGTTATTTTTTAGATCAACGGGAAAACCGGCTGGCCCTGGAGGGGCTGGCCGGGGGAGCCCGGGTGCTGGATTGTTTTTGCCACACCGGCACTTTTTCCGTCTATGCCGCCCGTTTCGGGGCCAGAGAGGTGCTGGGTATTGATGTGGCGGGCGACGCCCTGGAGATGGCCCGGGAAAACGCGGCCCGAAACGGGTTCGGGCAGGTTTGCACCTTCCGGGAGGGTAACGCCTTTGATGAACTGCGGGCCATGGACCGGGCCGGGGAACGGTTTGACTTAATTATTCTCGATCCGCCGGCCTTTACCAAATCCAAAGAGGCGCTGGAGGGGGCCATCCGGGGCTACAAGGAGATCAACTTGCGGGCCATGAAGCTGTTACCTTCAGGTGGTTTTCTGGTTACCTGCTCCTGTTCTTACCATATGACCGAGGATCTCTTCCTGGAAGTACTGCTGGATGCTGCCCGGGATGTAGGGCGGCAGTTGCGCCTGGTGGAAATGCGCCGCCAGGCCAAAGACCACCCCATGCTTCTCGCTTCGCCGGAAACTTATTATTTGAAGTGTTTTGTGCTTCAGGTATGGTGATAAGATTCTCAAGGCTTCCAGGGTTTAATGTTGCCCCCGTGCCCTTGGCTTGAGCCTCCCAGGTTTTTATCTGAATTCTTCTACCTGCTCACCGCACGCCTGAGCACCATGCGAATGTATATAACTGACACCGGCCTTCTTGGCCGTTTTTTTATCGCCGTTAGGTCCTCCTCTGAAGCGCAGAGGTCAACTTTCCCTATACAAATTCGTGGAAACAAAAAAGGCCGGAAAGCCCGGCGGGAAAGAAATACGAAAGAGTTGACAAAATAAAATACAGAAACGTATATTAAAATCACAACGGTATTGGAGGGGTGGAAATGCCAGCCAGCGTGAGAATCAGCTCCAGGGCGTGGAAAACATTGAAAGAAATAGCCGAACATACAGGCGAGACGATGTATGCCGTCCTTGACCGTGCTGTTGAGGCGTACCGCCGCCAGTGGCTGTTGCAGAAAACCAACGAAGCTTACGCCGCCTTGAAGGGTAACCCGGAGGGGTGGAGAGACGAAACTGCCGAGCGCAGGGAATGGGATTCCGTTTTAAGTGACGGCCTGGAGGGCGGTGACTGATGGCGAACCCCCTGCGTGGTGAAGTCTGGCTCGTCGACCTCAACCCCGTCCGCGGTCACGAACAGGCGGGCAGGCGCCCCGCCCTGGTGATCTCGGTGGACATGTTTAATTCAGGGCCGGCGGAGTTGGTGGTCGTCCTGCCCATCACTACGAAAGATAAGGGAATCCCGCTTCACGTGAGAATTGACCCGCCGGAAGGCGGGGTGAAGGAGACGAGTTTCGTCAAGTGTGAAGATATCCGGTCCGTTTCGACCGAAAGGCTGACGGTCCGGTTGGGCAGGGTTTCCCGTGACGTCATGGCGCTGGTGGAAGACAGAGTGAGAGTGCTGCTGGGCCTGTGAAATGTTTATTTTAGGGACAAAAAACCGCGAAAGGAGCTCTGCGTAGTGGCAATCACCGGCGCCTTTTTGTCGGAGTCGACAAAATCCTCCAGCCAGCGCTGCGCCTGTTTGCCCTCCTCGGAAACAATGGGCACGGCATAATTATCCAACCCGGTTTCTGGTCCAAATTCATCCTGTAGGAGACGTACCACCAGTCGAGCATGTTCGGTATCCACACAAAAAACCATAATTTTATCCATTAAGACCAAACCGGCGCATGAGTTTGGCCAAATGCTGGACCATGGCGCGGGTACGGTCCGTACGCGGCGCTGTCCCCGCATCAGGTGCTTGATGACTTCCCGGATGGCTACTTCCCGGAAGTAAAAAGGGCTATGACCGCAGATGGACGCGGGACAATAGGGATTATAGAAGCGGATTACCATCCCACCGTGCACCCGGGACGTGGCAAGACTCCCGGCCTTCCGTAATGGGATTGACCGACTTTTACCCCAAAACCAACCTTCAATTCTCAATGATCTCGCCGGTTTCCAGGTCGTACCATCCTAAACGACTTTCTCCTGGTATTGGAATAAGGTTTTCAATCGGTATTGTCGTCTTCACGTTAGGGTCAGAATCGTAAGCGTACCGGCCCCGGTAACGCAAACTGCTGTCACGTGGGCTGTAGAATACCCCCTCAACGTAAAACTCCGTATTGCCGCTAAATTGATCCAAGCCCACACTTCCCGGAAGAATAATTTGTACGCGCTGATCGGGTGGAAGATCTGCCGTAAGAGCAGCCTCAGCCGTTGCTAACTCCGGTACTTCTACGAACACTTCCCGAGTTGCTGACGCTAGAATTTGTAATGCCTCAACCGTTTCTCTACTCAAGTCAATGAATAAAGTGCCCACATCAACCAACTCTACCGCCTTAGCAAGCACTTTTTTCGCCACATCAGGTTCAAGTAACCTCCCGGATAAGCGCAAACTACCATATGTCTGGTCATATATAGCAACAAACTGCGTACCATCTTCTAGTGGTCCGCGGGTTATTCTCAATTTACCAGTAGCCCAGTTAATGTCCTGACGATCGAAAGGAATCTCCATCAAGAAACACTCGTAAATTAACTGGGCTAAATGCTCTACATTTACTCCCGGTAGTGCTAAAGCCGGATGAACAACGATAACCCCCGTAGTGAAATAATTGCGGGCAAAAACTTCTTGGGTGAACTTTATTCCAATACTAGGGCTTAAAGGATAGCGTTCTGTTATTTCCTTCGAGCCCCGCCGCTCCTTAAAGCCGTAAACCATCTCTTTAATCTGCAAGTTTGCTTCAACAAGAAATAGCTCCCCAAATCTCCCCGCTCGGTGAATATTACCAGGAGAAAGATTCGGGTAAATTGCGGAAGGTCGTACCGATGGCCGGGTTGTATAATAACGCTCACGGCGGACCCTCACTATTTTCGAACGGGAAAGTACTTGATAAACACGGTATGGGATTGTAGTGTAATAATATATGGCTCCCGGGTAAGCTTCCCGCATTACTTGGCCGTAGGAAAGGGAACCTAAGTGCTCTCGGAACGGCCCCTGGTGGAATTCAACAATGAATTGGCTTTCTACATCGCGAAGAGGATAAACGTGATGGGGTGTGTCACCTGCCTCCATCTTCATGCTTTGGAGATCGGTGGGAATCTCGCCAGTCCGCTCTTGCTCACATAAGGCCATAAAGCCAGGTGGCCAGTTTACTTTTGTAATGAAGGGATCTGTTTCTCTATTGACACGAGCACAAACCTGATCGTGTTCTCCCCCAATTCGAGCGAGACACATTGCATGAATGTATTGAATACGTGGATTTTCCAGGTAAAGAGCGCCCTCTGCTAAAGGACGATTAAAAATTTCCTCAGGTTTCCTGAATACCGCCTCACTATAAAAATCCCCATTGTGGATAATTACGATAACACCCGGACGTTGACGTCCTACACGGCCGATTCGCTGCAAAAGGCTCGTATTTGAACGCGGCACCCCAACTAGTATGCCAACATCAAGATGTGGAATGTCAACGCCTAACTCCAAAGCGCTGGTACTTACCACGCCGCGCAGTTTTCCGTGGGTCAACCGGTCCTGAATTATCTCCCTGTCTTCTTCTTCGAAGCCTGCTCTGTATGGAAGCACATCGAGTCTCTTCAGGTGATCCATCTCAGGTTCCAATTCATCAGTTGTATCCTCATCATTGCTGTCCCGTTTCAGAATCGTTGCTACAAGTTCGGTTTGCTTTCTGCTATCTACAAAGGCGATAAATCTGAAAGCGGTTTTCCGCGCCAGCTCTTGCAAAAACTTAGAAACCGAGGTTAGAAGATCTTTGTTTTTTTCAGGTCGGACCATAAATATCTCCAACTCGTGTTGGCCTGAGGTATCAAAGGAATCATCCACAAGGCTGAAGTCTCGCCCGAACAAAGCCCGGAAATGCTCCAACGGTTCTCTTAAGGTAGCCGAAGCCGCGATGTATGACGCACGTTTACCAGCTATATCCATTAAGTGTTCTAATCGCCGAAACAGAAAAGCAGCATTAGAACCGAAGACGCCGGTATAGACATGCACTTCATCCACTATGATCAGCCGGAGTCCGCGCATAAAATTGTAAACCACACTATCCCCAATGTTGGGCAGTAGCCAGGCATGAAGAATATCCGGCGTGGCCACCACAGCTGCAGCAGTTCTAAGAAAGGCAAAGCGCTGATTAACAGAAACATCCCCATCAAGTCGGGCGACACCATCAGGCGGTAAACCAGCCGCCCTAAACGCTTTTACCCATCGCTGTTCTTGTTCCCGCGCCAATGCCTTAAGAGGGTAGATAGCCAAAATCCGCGTACCTGGATGCCTAGAAATGGTCTCGATGGCTCCGGTGTAGAAGATGATACTTTTGCCAGAAGCCGTGCTGGTGGTAATTCCCACATCCGAACCGTTCAAATATCGTTTAAGGGCCTCAATCTGGTGATTATAAAGACCATCGGGATAATTAGTTAAAAGGAATCTCTGCGTAAAATCGGAAAGGTCGAGGCCAGTAACTGGAAATAAATTTCTTACGCGAGGAGGCCTTTTAATGGTGTGAACCAATTCCCATCCGTAGTTATTGAAAAAGTTCCTAAAAAACTCCTGACTCATTCGCGCCACCCTTCTGTTTGTAAACTTTTTAACGTTACGGTAACCCCCTGCCCGGATTTTGACCGCCTGGATAAAGCTGTTGATCCTCTGCAGGATACCGCTTTGCTCCACCTGCCCTTATCTTATGAAACAGCTCAAGGCGATTCCCCGATCCCGCATATTCAGTGCGTCTCCTTTTCAGCGCTGTCAAGCCGGTCGGCAACGCACTAAAAGCCATCTTTCAGCATCCCAGAAAAGAGAATCGGTCATGACACGAGAGAACTCCTTAATACCCCGCTGCTTAGGGATTACGTCAACGTTCTTCCATTTCACCTCTCCTAACAGCGGGTGTCTTCCCCACAGGCCAGGATACCGGCCGTGACCCACAGGCGGACCGATATCAAGGCCCGCCGTGCCAGTTCATCGTGGAGTTGCCGCCACCGCCAAGCGACAACAGGATCTCCCGGCAGTTTAGCCTGGCCATGTACGCCCTGCCGACCGCGAATGGCTGCCGCCCAACCAGGAGCAACTCGTTCCAGACGCGCCAAAAGTTCTTGACGACGCTGCAGGTGAACTTGCTGCCGATAAAGGTCGGTGAGCCGTGTGTATACTGCACAATAGGTTTCTACGTCAAGGTGTTGTATAGCCCGATATAGTTGCTCAGTTATAGCACTCTGCTTTCGCCCCGGTAGTGCCTCTAACCGCCTCGTTAGTTCTACTAGCCTGGCGCGGGCGTGAGACTGACGGATAGATAAGGCCCTGGCCTCCAGAATTGGCGGTATCTGTTCCATGAGGGCGCGCCCTAAAACAGCGGATGGAGACAAGTATGCCTCTGTGCTCCCAGTTTCGCAGGGTCCTCTGGTGACGCGGAAAAGGTCGGCCATTTCGCGGGAAAGGAGATGCTCGTCGTAGCCCGCGGGCATCTCTCATCCCTTTATTCTATGGGTTTCCACCCTTTTCCTCCCTGCGGAAGCAAATTTTGACCATAGCGAACAAAAAGCAACAGCGCAAGACAACATCTAGTTAAGGAAAGGGCGAATCGGATCCTTTACTGCCATAGAGGGGAGCTTCCTGTAGGAAAAACTTTGATGTGTTTTGTTCTTCAGGTATGGTGATAAGATTCCCAAGAGCCTGCTGAAATAAGCAGCAATCGGAAAAAAAGTTGGCCCTTCACCCCTTAAAACTGGCTGGCCAATCGTATAAAATGTACGAAGCAAAAAACAAAAGAATGGAGGGTGGTTTATGAGGGGGTTGAAAAAGTTTTTCTCCCTGGCACTGGTTACCGTACTGATCTTTTCCCTGGCGGCCGGTGCGTGGGCCGCGCCAAAGGGTGGGGGGCAGCCCGGCCGGGCCTGGGGACATGCTGAACGGAACATGGAGCAAGAACATGAAAGGAACATGAATGAAGGGGCCACGGTTGAGGAAAAAGAGCAGAACCAGAACCAGAACCAGGAAAGAGAGGAAAATGGGCTAAAAAAGCAGGAAAAAAGGAAGAGTGTGGCAGAACACGTTTATAAGGGTGTAGAAAACGCCCTGCAGCATGTGAAAAACCCGGTGGCCCGGGCCGCTCTGCAGGCCATTTTGGAAGGGAGAAGCGTTGCCCAGGCGGTTTATGAAGCAAAGCAGTACCTTAAGGATTGGAACGACCAGAATGAGATCGTCATCGTAGCCGGGGAATTGAAAGAGGCGCTGGAAGAGGATGTGTCCGCCGATAGCCTTACCAGGGCACAAGGTTATAAGCACCTGGGCGAGATGTTCATTAAGGCCGGAAAAATGGAGGATGCCCGTTCGCTGTTGGAGCAGGCCCTGAGGAACAACCCGGGTGACGATGAAATCTATTCTATCTTAAATAAGGTTTTTGCTAAAGTAAAAGATAATAATAAGGTAAAAGTGTATATAAAAGGAAACATGCCCATGTTTGATGTGGCCCCCGTGGTTGAAAATGGCCGCGTCCTGGTGCCGCTCCGGGTACTGGCAGAGAGCCTCGGTGCCGCCGTTGATTACAATGATAACACCATTAACATTCAACTCAACAATTCCACCGTTAAACTGGTAGTGGGCAGCAGGGAGGCATTAGTTGACGGAAACCCGGTTATGCTGGAGGTTCCCGCCAGGGTTGTTGACGGACGGACACTGGTACCTCTGCGCTTTATCGGAGAAGGTTTGAAGGCTAAAGTAAATTACTACCGGGAAGGCAATCTTGTGGCGGTAGAATAGTGAAAAAAATGCTCACAAAAGCCACCCTGTCGGGTGGCTTCAATTATTATGATCCCCAGAACTGGGGCCAGGTTACCCCGCGATGAGTAAATATTCAGTGAACCCGCTTGGATGCGGCGCTGTCCCCGCTCACTCCAGTGCTCCGCGCCGACAGCACCGCGGTTCGCTTCGGGCCGGCTCTGGCTCTCTGCGGATTGCCCACCACTAATCCTTCTTCGTTGTTACCTTTTGAAACAGTATGTCTTAAAAGGTCTTCTTCCGGGTAGTTCATCATGCGTCCTCGAGAGCCGAGCCGGCAGCCTCGCTTCACCGGGTGCTGTTACCGGCGCTTCGCAAGTCGTTCGCTCAGGACAGCGCCGCATCCTCTTCATAACGGTTTTACTGAATATTTACTGCGATGAGTACCGCCGGGGTAATTGGCCTATGCTATGCTTATGGTCACTCACCCTTTATCCGGCCTTTCACGCATCCGTTCCCGGACTATGATATGTGGCCGCTTACCGCCATTTTTATCTTTTCGGTTACAACTCCTGGTTGTCCGCTTCCGATGGGGCGGTCATAAATTTTTACCAGGGGCATTACCATCATTAAAGAATTGGTCAGGAAACACTCGTCGGCATCGAACAGTTCGTGCGGGGAAACCGGCCGCTCCTGTGCCGCAATGCCCAGCCGGCGGCAGGTTTCCAGCACCACCTGCCTCATGATGCCGGGCAGCAACCCCTGATCCGGAGAGGGAGTAATCACCTGGCTGTTTTTTACCAGAAAGATATTGCTCACTGCTCCTTCTGCCACATAGCCGGCGGTGTTCAAAAAAAGTGCCTCATCCCACCCTCTTTCCCGGGCTTCCTTTTTGGCCAGCACATTTTCCAGGTAGTTTAAAGTTTTGAATTTTACTAGAGGAGATTGTTCATTACGCCGGAAAGATGACCAGCCGGCCCGAAACCCCTTCTGGTAGTCCAGGGTGCTGTAAGGCAGGGGGCGGGTGGAGATGACCAGGTTACCGGTGGCTTCGCCCGGGGCCGTTCCGGCGGAAAGGGTTAGACGCAGGGCGCCGTCAATGGTATCGTTTAGTTTTATTGTTTGATATACCAGACGGCCCAACTCAGTCAGTAACAGGGGCAGGACCATCCCCAGGGCTGTGCATCCCTTCTCCAGCCGTTTCAGGTGTGCTTCCAGCAACACGGGTTGACCCCCACGTACCAGGATGGTCTCAAAAAGGCCGTAGCCATAAAGGAATCCCTGGTCCAGGGCGGGAATTTGGGCGCGGCTTGCCGGCAGAAACTGGCCGTTTATACATATCACGGTGTTCAATTATCTATCACCTCACCGCATCCTCGTCATTACGGTTTTGCTGAACATTCACTGATATTCTGTCACCGGGTTGATCGATGCTCCTCATGCACCACCGGCCTGACGGCCAGGGAAGTAAAGGCCTGCCGGTCATCCAGACCCAGCGCCCGTACCAGTGCCCGGGCTTTGTCCAGCGTTTCTACGTACTCCATGTAAGGATCTGAGTCGATGGTAATGCCGCCGCCAACCTGGAAGTAGATTTGTTCCCCTTTAAATATCAGCGTGCGGATCACTATATTTAAATCGGCGTTACCGTCAAAGCCGATGTAGCCGATGGAGCCGGTGTAAATACCCCGGCGTACCGGTTCCAGTTCCTCAATGATTTCCATGGCCCGGATCTTTGGCGCCCCGCTGATGGAGCCGCCGGGAAAGGCCGCCGCCAGCAGGTCCACCACATCTTTATCCGGGGCCAGTTCCCCTTCCACAGTGGAAACCAGGTGAAATACGGTGGCGTACTCTTCCAGCCGGTAAAGTTCCGGCACCCGCACCGATCCCGTCCGGCAAACCCGTCCCAGGTCGTTGCGCTCCATATCCACAATCATCACCAGTTCGGCCCGGTCTTTTTCACTGTTCCACAACTCCTCCCTGAGCTGCATATCGCTGGCCGGGTCTTTTCCACGGGGGCGGGTTCCTTTTATGGGGCGGGTCTCCACTTGCCTGTCGGTTACCTTGAGGAAGCGTTCCGGTGAAGAGCAGACCACCTGGAACTCTCCAAAGTTAAGATAGGCCGCCATGGGGGCGGCATTGATGGCCCGCAGGCGCCGGTAAAGGGGCCAGGGTTCCACCACCCGGGGCAGGGAAAAGCGCTGGGACAGGTTGACCTGAAAGATATCCCCGGCGGCAATGTACTCTTTGGCCCGCTGCACCGCCCGGCAGTAGCTGATTTCGTCAAAATGGGCAAAAAGGACGGGCGCGTTTCGTTTCCCGGGATGGCTTCCATGGTGAAAGCTGTTTACCCGCGGTATACCCGTGTCGCCGGCATGTGACCACGGTTCCCGGCTTGTTTCCATGGGAACGCTTTCCATTTGTTGCCGTTGCAGCCCGCTGGCCAGCAAACTGCAGGTTTCAGCCAGCCTTTGCCGCGCCCGCCGTACGGCAGCTGCGGGACCGGTTTCCGGAAAACCGGTGGAAACCACCCATACTTCTCCCGTAACCCGGTCTACCACCGTGACCACGTCGTAAAACCCCAGGCAGAGGTCGGGGGTTTGTAAATCGTCCACGGCCAGGGAAGGCATTTTTTCCAGTACCCGCCCCAGGTCGTAGCTGAAGTATCCCACCGCGCCGCCGCCGAAAGGAAGGGGACAGCTGCCCGGGGGCAGGCGATAATGGGCCAGTAAATCTTTGAGCTTTTCCAGAGGGTGGCCGGCTAAAAGAGTAGTTTCCCCTTCCCGTTCCAGCCATAAGCGTTTTCCCCGGGAGCGCAACACCAGAAAGGGATCTGCCCCCATCAGGGAGTACCGGCCCAGTCCCTGGATGATCAACCCGCTGTCCAGCAAAAAGCTGTAGGGGCGGGAGGATAGCCCTTCGAAGAGGGCTAATACGTCTGCTGTTACCGGGATTTTCTTTATTAGAGGTAAACACACCGGCATAATCGATCCTCCCTTTCATTGGGATTCAGGCCAGGGTCAGGAAATTTGCCAGCAGTTTTTTCCCTACCATCGTTAAAATGGATTCCGGGTGAAACTGTACTCCCTCCACCGGATATTCCCGGTGCCTTAAACCCATGATTTCCCCCTGATCGGTTTGGGCGGTAATGGTCAGGCAATCCGGGAGGGTTTCTCTTTCCACCAGCAGGGAGTGGTACCGGGCAGCGGCAAAGGGATTGGGTAACCCGCGGTAAATACCCGTGCCGTCATGGTAGACCAGGGAAGTCTTGCCGTGCATGGGCCGGCCGGCCCTTACGACCCGCCCGCCAAAGGCCTGACCGATGGCCTGGTGGCCCAGGCATACGCCCAGGATGGGGATGCGACCGGCAAAGTGTTTGATTGCAGCCAGGGATATTCCTGCTTCATCTGGTGTGCAGGGACCGGGGGAAATCACAATGTGGCTGGGAGAAAGAGCTTCCATTTCCTCCAGGGTCACCCGGTCGTTACGGAAAACCCGTACCTCTTGCCCCAGTTCCTGCAGGTACTGGACCAGGTTGTACACAAAGGAGTCATAGTTATCGATCATGATGACCACAGTAAAAACCTCCACCAATTGGAAGATTCAGTGAAACCACTCCCGCACCGTAAAAACAAAAAAACCAGCCCCTGGCTGGTTCTCACCCCAGAATCTCCGAGTCGTCTCAAGCTCCCCCTGGCTCTTCCCTGCTCAGCTCAAACTCAGCTTTCAGTTGTCAAGGTCAGCTTAGCACAGGTTTTAACGGTGTGTCAAGGAGGTTTAACGTAAAAATTACAAGGGTTTAATGTGAGCTTAATTTGTATTTAACAGGTTCATGCGATAGTAAAAGTAAAATACGAAATATAAAC
>LDZS01002379.1_pt1 | contig 18311 bp, 19 predicted proteins | sample 615471 | NCBI WGS metagenome assembly LDZS01 (sample SAMN03408295, study PRJNA278302) | terrestrial metagenome | isolation source: oil reservoir sample K3 | place: USA: Alaska, North Slope, Kuparuk formation | collected 2013
ATCTTCCGGTTGCGCTTCACGCAGCCGACTTTGGCTGCTGTAGCCCTCAGCCACTCCGGAGGGAACATTTTGTTCATTACTTTTTCAATCTCATACGGTTCGCTCTTACCGGGAAGTGGAATCAATGCTGAACCTCCTCTAAATTATTAGTTTGGAGGAGAATTCCACACAGGGAGGGACCCTTTCCTCTTTTTTTAAACAACAATTCAGTTATTTTACCAGGGATAATACACTATCTTTGGTGGTTATGGTATATTTCGGGCTTAACCGAACACGAATGAGCAGGCACCATGACAAATAAAGAGCTTTCGAAACGTTCCTCAAAAAAGTTATTTTAGGGGAGAAGGATTCTTTACACTCTTTACCAGGAGCTGGAGCTGGAAGCCTTGCGGCTGTTGGGATGCAACATGACGCTAATCACTAAAGGCAAGACTACCGTCACCCCCCAGGGTCGTTGACCTCGGCACGCTGTACGTTGTTATCTCATGGTAACCCAGGAGGTCCTGCCCCCTCTTCAGGTCACAGGAAGTATGGCCGACAAGCGATACAAAGCAAGAAAGCCAAAAGGCGGCCAGGGAGTAGGATTACGACATAGTACTGAGGAAACCGGGTAATTCGGTGAAGGGAAGGCTGTAGCACAGAAGTGCTCTTGCGAGGGAAACAGTTCCCCTTCTCATAGGTGGAATAGAATTGTCAACGTGGCTTCCCCCAAATTCTTAGGCACCCTTCTTACGGTTTTTTTCTAGCATACTTTATTGTTCCTGCCGTATAAAACCAATGATTATGGGATAATCTCGTTTTTTATTTCTACTTGAATCTGTGATTGTACTTCCAGATCTTTTTTACCCAGCGGTGTCAGCCTTGTGTGTCATAGAGATATCGGATTCGATCACTGATGTGACACAAATGTTATATTTCTGTCCCATTTTTGGTTGGGCTACTCTACCGTTAAAAGTCGCTAGCCGCTAGGCTTGACGGCTTTTTTCATTGTTCGATTTGGCTTTGTGGCATGGTACTTGCTTTATTAGGATAACAGAATATTCGTTGATTGTTTCAAGGAACACAGGACGGAAGGAAGTGAGGGATTCCGTGGCCCGCAAGCGTTTTATTGTTGAAATCGGGACAGGAGCCGACCTGCACGGCGGTGACGTTTCAAAAGCCGCCCAGAGGGCGATCAGAGATGCCGTATCACGAAGCTGTCTGTGCGGGCTGTTTGACATCATTGGAATAACAGATCCCAATGAGATGTATATTGAGGTCAAGGTGGCCTGCCCTAACCCGGAAAGGATCAACAGGGAGGAAGTGTTGAAGGCGGTGCCCTTCGGTTCCACCTGTCTGGAGGTGGTGCCGGGTGGTCTGGCAGTACGGGGGCTGGAGCTTCTCGAACTGGGAGAAGGTGACACCATCGTTGTGGCGGTGGCAGCACTCACCGTTTATGTTGACGTTAAGGACTGATTCCGGCATCATGGCGGCTTTGCCTGATGATATTACGGTATGAGTTACTGATTTGTGGGAGTGCGATATCAAATGAAAGGGGGGGGTAACGTAACTCATGTTAAACAATTCACACAGATTTTAAAAAGATTTAAAAAGGGGGTTATTTTTCATGAAAGCTGCTGTATGGTACGGAAAAAAAGATGTCAGAGTGGTGGATGTTCCGGAACCGCCGGCACCAAAGCCCGGTTGGGTCAAGGTTGAGGTGGAATGGTGTGGCATTTGTGGATCAGATCTACACGAATACATTGCTGGTCCCATCTTTATTCCCGTTGACAAGCCTCATCCCTTAACAGGTGGTACTGCTCCCGTAATCTTGGGCCATGAGTTCTCCGGTACAGTTGTGGAAGTCGGCGAAGGGGTTAAGAATGTCAAGGTTGGGGACAGGGTAGCTCCCGATGCCTGCCAGGTATGCTGGGAGTGCTACTCTTGCAAGAGATATGATTATCCGTGCTGTGAGAAGCTGGCATTCACCGGTCTGCACACCGACGGTGCTTTTGCACGTTATGTCAATGTTCCCGCATATACCATTTACAAAATTCCCGACACCATGACCTTTGAACAGGCAGCACTGGTAGAGCCCATCTCCGTTGGTATGCATGCCGTTCGCCGGGCCCCGGTTATTGCCGGTAATAACGTAGTAGTTATCGGAGCCGGTACTATCGGACTGTCCGCCCTGCAGTGCGCCAGGGTTGCCGGAGCGGCCCAGGTAATTGTGATTGAGGTGGCCAAAGCCCGCAAGGAATATGCCAAGAAACTCGGTGCTACTGCTGTTCTTGATCCCACTCAGTGTGACGTTGTGGCGGAAGTCTTTAAGCTTACGGACGGCATCGGTGCCGATGTGAGCATCGAGTGTGTCGGTAGTGATAAGACCACTCCGCTTTCGCTTGCAGTCCTCCGTCCGCGCGGTATTTCTGTTCAGGCTGGAGTGTTCGAGCGCGAGAGCAGCATAAACTTCAACGGAATCGTTTTCCCTGAAAAAGAGATCAAGGGTTCACTGGCATACAACGGGGAGTTTGCCCCTGTGATCAAGATGATTGATGACGGCCGCCTCAATGCAGACATGATGATCACCGGCAGGATCAAGCTGGATGAAATTATCGAAAAGGGGTTCGAGGAATTAATCAACAACAAGGACGAGAATATCAAGATTATCGTATCTCCCAAATAAATTTTAAGGAGGTAACCTGGATGGAACTCACAAAAGAAAAACTGCTGGAAATGTATAAAACCATGGTGAGGATCAGGACCTTCGAGATGAAGGCCGCCGAATTGTTTGCTGCTGGCAAGCTTCCCGGCTTCGTGCACCTCTATGTCGGCGAGGAAGCGGTGGCAACCGGTGTCTGTGCGAACCTGACGGACGAAGATTACATCACCAGCACCCACCGCGGCCATGGCCACCTGATCGCCAAAGGCGGCAAGATCGACCTGATGATGGCCGAGTTGTTCGGCAGGACCACAGGTTACTGCAAGGGGAAGGGCGGCTCCATGCACATAGCAGATGTTGATCTGGGTATTCTCGGGGCCAATGGTATCGTTGGAGCCGGGCAGCCCATTGCCACCGGCGCAGGCTTTGCCTGCAAGTACAAAAAGACCAACAATGTGGTGGTCTGCTTCTTTGGCGACGGAGCATCCAACCGCGGCACCTTCCATGAGTCTTTAAACATGGCTTCCATCTGGAAACTGCCAGTAATCTTCGTGGCAGAAAATAACATGTACGGTATTTCTAACTACCAGAAGAACCACATGAACGTTACTGATATCGCCGACCGGGCCGCTGCCTACGGAATCCCAGGTGTGGCCGTGGACGGAAATGACGTCATAGCCGTTTACGAGGCTGCAGCCGAGGCTGTTGCCCGGGCCCGCAAAGGGGACGGCCCCAGCCTGATCGAGTGCAAGACCTGGAGACACCGCGGTCACTTCGAAGGCGATCCGCAGGTTTACAAGAAACCGGAAGAACAGGAAGCATGGCTCAAAAAGGACCCAATTCCCAGATTTGAAACGAAGTTGATTGAGCTTAAATATGCCACCCAGGCCGATCTCGATGCAATCAAGGCCGATGTCCAGGCAGAGGTCGAAGCTGCAGTGAAGTTTGCCGAAAGCAGTCCTCTTCCGAACCCCGACGATGTCCTTACGGACGTCTATGCAGAGTAACTAATAGAAAGGGTGAAAGAACATGGCACAGATGACTTATGCCGAGGCTATCAGGGACGGTATGCGGGTTGAAATGAAAAGGGACCCCAACGTCTATCTTTATGGCGAAGATGTAGGTATTTTCGGGGGCTGCTTTGGTGTAACCGCCGGATTATACCAGGAATTCGGACCGGAACGGGTAATCGATACACCGATCAGCGAAACCGCCATCGTCGGCAGCGCTGTAGGTGCGGCCGCTGCAGGCCTGAGGCCGATTGCCGAAGTCATGTTCGTGGACTTCATGGGGGTCTGCATGGACGAGCTTCTCAACCAGGCCGCCAAGATGAGGTACATGTTCGGCGGCAAGGCAAGACTCCCCATGGTAGTGAGGACACCGTGCGGAGCCGGAATGTCGGCGGCTGCCCAGCATTCCCAGTCCCTGGAGGCGTGGTTTACCCACATCCCCGGCCTGAAGGTGGTTATGCCCGGAGAACCGGCGGATGCGAAGGGGCTGATGATTGCGGCAATCAGGGACGACAACCCTGTTATCTATATCGAGCACAAGCAACTCCTCAATGTGGCAGGAGAGGTCCCGGAAGGGGAATATGTCGTTCCGCTCGGCAAGGCCGATATCAAGCGGGAGGGTTCCGATGTGACCATCGTGGCCTGGTCCTGGATGCTGCAAAAGGCCCTAGCTGCTGCCGAGGAGCTTGCGAAAGACGGCATCAACGCCGAGGTTCTCGATCCTCGCACCCTTGTGCCGCTTGATAAAGAAGCAATTTTGAAATCAGTTGGCAAGACGGGGAAACTGGTCATCGTTCACGAAGCGGTCAGGACAAGCGGGTTCGGCGGGGAAATTGCCGCTTTAGTTGCAGAGGAGGGATTCGATCTCCTCGATGCCCCAATCAAACGGGTAACCGCCCCGGATACTCCGATTCCTTTCAGCCCGGTGCTGGAGAGCGCTTACCTGCCAAACGAAGAGAAGATCATCAAGGCCGTAAAGGAACTGTTCTAAGGTTGATAAGCGGTGGGCAGGGTGATACCTGCTCACCGCGATTGAAAGTTATTTTAAGAGAGGGGAAGAGGAATGGCTGTAGTAGGGATCATTGCCAACCCGGCTTCCGGCAAGGACATCCGGCGGCTGGTGGCCTACGGCACAGTCTTTGACAACCAGGAAAAGGTCAATATAGTGCGCCGCGCCCTGCTCGGGCTGGCTGCCACCGGAGTCAGGCAAGTGGTTTATATGCCGGATTATTATGGAATTGTCCCAAAAGCTCTTGATGGTCTCTCCAGCCAGCACCGTCTTTCCCTTGAGGTAAACCCGGTAGATATGGAGTTGACGGGGACCCAGATCGATTCCTATAAAGCTGCGGTAGAAATGAACAGGCTTGGGGTTGGCTGTATGATCGTCCTGGGGGGTGATGGCACCAACCGCATGGTGGCCAAGGGATGCGGTGAGGTGCCGCTGGTTCCCATTTCTACCGGAACCAACAATGTCTTTCCGGAAATGGTGGAAGGAACAATAGCCGGTCTGGCGGCCGGGATTGTGGCCGGCGGATGGTATTGCGGGTCTCTGGCAGTACATCATACGAAAAAAATTCATATTTACAAAAATGGTGTTCATGTGGACATTGCTCTCATCGATGCCGTCGTCCTGCGGGACAGCTTCATCGGTTCCCGGGCTGTGTGGGATGCGGAGAGAATACGTCAGGTACTGGTAACGCGGGGGGAGCCCCACAATATCGGTATCTCTTCCATCGCAGGAAACCTGGAACCCGTCGGGATTCAGGAGGAGAGGGGGCTCGCCATTGAATTTGGAGAAGGCGGTATCACCTTGCTGGCGCCAATTGCGCCGGGGCTCATACAATCCGTGAAGGTGAGGAATCATCGGACTGTTGAAATAGATGAAGAAGTGTCTGTTGCCGAAGTTCCCTGTGTAATAGCCCTCGACGGGGAAAGGGAAGTGGAAGTAAAAGAGGGTGACACGGCATCCTTCAGGCTGAGCTTTGACGGTCCACGGGTCGTGGATATAAAAATAGCCCTGCGCGAAGCGGTGACCAGAGGCTATTCCCGTGTGAGAACAGGTTACAAGGCTTAAAAGGAGGACAACAAGATGGCAGCACAGATAACCATGCCTAAATTAGGACTGTCCATGAAGACGGGCACTGTCGCCAAATGGCTGAAAAACGAAGGGGATCGCGTTAAAAAAGGGGAGCCGGTCGTGGAGATCATGACCGAAAAGATCACCAACACAGTGGAAGCGCCGGAAGAAGGCATACTGCTTAAAATTGTCGCTTCAAAAGGTGCGAAGCTTCCGATTGGGGCTTTGCTTGGGGTGATTGGCTCCGAAGGCGAGGACATATCCGCCCTGCTTGCAGAGGCGCCTGGCGGGACGGCAGCTGCTGCTTCGGCCGCACCGGCAGCAGGTGAGAGGATAAAGATCTCCCCGGCTGCCCGGAAGCTGGCAGAAGAAAACGGTATCGATTACACCCGTATTAAAGGAACGGGTCCTGAGGGGCGCATCACCAGAGAAGATGTGGAGAGGGCCATCGCCGAGGGGATTCCTGCGGCGGATGACCGGCCGACCCTTGAGGTTATTCCTTACGAAGGCATGAGACGGGCTATTGGCGATAACATGGCCCATAGCTGGGCGGTAGCGCCCAAGGTTACCCACCATACCAGTGTGGACCTTTCAGGCATCATCGCCCTCCGCCGAGAGATCAATGAGGGGGTTAAGGAAAAAGACAAGGTTTCTATTACTGCCTTTTTGGTTAAGGCTGTTGCAAAGGCTTTAGAACTCAAGCCGGCGGTGAATGCCACCCTAGACGGGGAAGAGATCAAGGTGCTTCAGGATATCAACATCGGGGTGGCGGTGGCCCTGCCGGAGGGGCTGATTGTCCCGGTTGTTAGAAACGCCGACCAAAAGGACATCTACCAGGTTAATAAGGAAATCAGGGATCTGGCCAAACGCGCACGCCGCAACAAGCTAGAACCGGACGAGATGACCGGCGGCACCTTCACCGTTACCAACCTGGGAGCCTACGGCTCGGTGGACTGGTTCACCCCGATCATCAACCAGCCGGAGTCGGCTATACTGGGTGTCGGCCGTACGGTAGAGCGGCCAGTTGTGGTGAACGGGGAGATCACCATCCGGCCTATGCTGGGACTCTCCCTGGCTTTTGATCACCGAGTGATTGACGGCGCCCCTGCTGCCGAGTTTTTAAAGGTCTTGATCGATCTGATCGAAAAACCATACCGCATATTTATTTAGACCGAAGCGGCAACGGACTGGAATAAATTAAAATATATGGAGGTAGGCAACGATGGATAAAGATCCCAAGGAAGTACTGGCCGAACTGGGTGAACGCATGGTGCAGCTGGAGGACGAGGCCCCGGAGCTATCGGCTGCTTTTGTGCAGATGGATCAGGCAGCCTACGTGGAAGGTGAACTGGAGCGGAAGTACAAGGAGCTCATCGGGCTGGCTATCTCCATCTACGCTAAGTGCGAATACTGTATGAACATCCACGTTAAGCAGGCCCTGGCTGAGGGAGCCAGCCGGGAGGAGATCCTGGAAGCGGCCGCGGTGGCCGTGGCCTTTGGCGGTTCCCCAGCCATGGCTCACCTGGCGGCTGTGGTTATGAAAGCTTTGGACGCCTTTGAGGAATAAAACGGAGGAACCGGAAAGAGAGGGGACTTAAATGGCCAGGATCGATAAGTATGAAATGCCGGATGAACTTTATTATACGACCGACCACGCCTGGGTTAAAGTTGAAGGGAGTCGGATCCGTATCGGGATCACCGATTTCATGCAGCAACTTGCCGGCGAAATCACTTTTATTCGTTTACCCCGGACAGGAAAAGTGATGGAAGAAGGAAAGACCCTCATCACACTTCAGTCTGGCAAATGGGCGGGGAAGGTTGTGGTTCCGATGAGCGGGAAGATAATCGAAGTCAACAAGGATCTGGCTGCCAATCCCAAGCCTTTGAACGCCGATCCCTACGGGCAGGGGTGGGTTGCCGTAATGGAGCCGGATAACCTGTCCGAAGGGTTAAACCGGTTGCTGCACGGCGATCAGGTGGAGCCATGGCTTAAGGAAGAGATAGAGAAACATGCCAAATAGCAGTATAGGAAAATGACCGCAGGTCTGCCCGCGGATTGGAGAGGATGGAGATAGGCGTGAAAAAGAGTGAAGCGCTGCGGCAGATAAAAGAGCTATGCGGCGAGCGGGCCACCGATGCTCGATTTGAGTGCGTCCTTTACAGCCGTGATCTGGCCCCGGTGCCGGCGCTACTGGTGGACCCGCTGTTTAAAACCGTGCCGGATCTGGTGGTGCGTCCCACCGGGGCGGAAGAGGTTGCGGAGATCCTGTGCCTGGCCGGGGCCGCGGGCATCCCGGTAACCCCCCGGTCGGGCGCCTCCACCGTTTACTTCGACTCCGTGCCCGCCAAGGGAGGCATCGTGATCGACCTGAACCTGCTCAAAGGGGTTTTGGAACTGGACGAGGATGGGATGACGGTCACGGTGAAAGCGGGGACCACCTGGAGCGAACTGGAACGATACCTGAACGCCAAGGGCTATGCTCCGAAATCCGTACCCAGCAGCGCCCCCGCATCGAGCATTGCCGGCTGGCTCTGCATGATGGGGTACGGTATTGGCAGCCTGAAGTACGGCTCACTGCTGTCCCAGGTTAAATGGGCGGAGGTAGTTTTACCGGGTGGAGAGATCCGGCAGGTGACCGCTGATACAGATCCGCCACTGGCCTGGTTTGCGGCTTCCGAGGGAACTCTAGGGATAATTACGAAGCTTAAAATCGAAATTCGCAAACGAACACCAATGAAGCACTTTCTGCTGTACTCCCGCGAACTGTCTGAAATGGCCGGAGTATTGACTGCTGTCAAGGATGCGAAAATTACTCCCTACAACCTGCATTTTACCGATGAAGCGTGCGTGAAAGCCATGTTCAGGCAGGGAATTTCACCGGGTAACGTAGATTCGGGGTGCCTGCTAGCAATCGATTATGAAGGCCCAGAGGACGAACTCAACCAGGCAGAGGAAATGATTGCCAGTCTTGTTGCAGATAACACTGCGGTTTCTTTCCTGCCCGGAGATGTCGCCGAAATGGAATGGGAAGAGAGATACAAGTCCCTCAAACTTAAAAGAAGCGGGCCCTCCGAAGTGGGAGGAGAGGTCTTCCTGCCGGTCTCCAGGCTTGAAAGCTACCTCTCCGACATCAAGAGGCTGTCCGGGCGGTACGGGCGGGAAATGTGCTCCTACGGGCATGTGGCTACCCCCGAGAGGATTATCATCATGACCATGTTCTTTGCGGATGAAACAAGGGTCTTCGAGTATGTCATGGATCTCAGCTTGGTGAAAAAGATCCAGGACGTGGGATACCGGCACGGTGGTTACCCTTACGGTGTAGGGCTGTGGAACACCCCCTATCTTGGGCGCATCTTCAAGGCCTCGGAGCTCGAGCAGTTGCGGACCAGGAAAAAGAAGCTGGATCCCAAGGGAATCATGAATCCGGGGAAGCTGTATAAATGGCATCCGATGCTGAACCCCTTTAATTTCAGCTTAGGGATGAACGTCATGGCCGGGATTAGGAGATTTATGAGAGGGAGTGTGCGCCGATGACATCAGAAGGCAAGAGCCTTTTCACAACCCTCGAAAGAGAAGCCCTGATCTGCGGGCGCTGCGGCTACTGTCGGAGCTCCTGCCCAGTCTACCAGGTGCTTGGCTGGGAGTCGGCCAGTCCCAGGGGGAAGATAAGCCTGGCTAAGGGCATCTTTGCCAAGGGTAACGAAAAAGCCCTGTCTGAGGAGTTTATCCGGCGGGTGGCCCAGTGCACCCTGTGCGGGGCCTGCGCACGTGCCTGCTCAACCTCTATTGATACGAGAACCCTCTGGTTGGAGCTTCGCAAGCGCATTGCCGGACTGGGCAAAGGACCAGAGGCTTATAACACCATCCGGGAAAACCTCCTGGCCCACAAGAACATTTCTACCTTCAGCAACGACGACCGGCTGGAATGGGCCCAGGACCTGGATGAGGAACCCGAAGGCCTGGAACTCAAGAAGGGCGCGGAGGTGTGCTATTTTGTGGGCTGCGTATCCTCCTTCTTCCCCCAGGCGGCCCAGATTCCTCTCGCCGTCACTCAGTTGCTGATGGAGGCCGGAGTTGACTTTACCACCATGGGCGGGGAGGAGTGGTGCTGCGGTTTTCCCCTGTTGAGCACCGGGTTTGCCGATGACGCCAGGGAGTTTATCAAGCACAACGTATCCAAAATCAAGGAACTGGACATCCACACCCTGGTGGCAAGCTGTGCCTCCTGCTACCACGTCTGGAAACACGAATGTCTGAGCGAACTGGCGGGATACGACCTGGAGATCCTGCACACCACCGAATACCTGGCCCGTTTTGTTAAGGATGGTCGTCTGGAACTGCAGGAAATGGATGAGGTGGTGACCTACCACGACCCTTGTGACCTGGGGCGTAACAGCGGTGTCTACGACGCTCCCCGCGAAATTATCCGGAGCATCCCTGGAATTGAATTCGTCGAACTGGATCACAATAGGGAAGATTCTCTCTGCTGCGGGGGAGGCGGCAACCTCCAGAGCGTGGATGCCGATCTGGCCGCAGAGATCACCAAGCTGCGGATACAGGAGATCAAGGAAACCAAGGCCAGCATCGTGGTTTCCGCTTGCCAGCAGTGTGAACAGATGCTCAGTGCTGCCGTTCGCAAGGCTGGTTTGCCCGTAAGGGTTATGGATATCAGTGAATTACTTCTGGAAGCTATAGGTTGATTGGTGAAATTAAGAACCGGAGGTGTGTTGAATGGCATTGAAGGCGGCGTTTATTTTCGTGGCTCCCGAAGCGGATGCCGGGAAACACCGGGCGGTAGTGGAGACTCCTGTAGTGGAGTTGACCGTGGTTGGGGTCAAGGACTATCGGACTGCGGCAAAGGCGGCCGAGGAACTGGTCGCACAGGGTGTGAGTGCCATCGAACTGTGCGGAGGTTTTGGCATCGAGGGCACCGCAGCAGTGAAGAAAGCGGTTAAAAATAAGGCTGTAGTAGGAGTAGTTCGTTTCGACAACCATCCCGGCCTGGACTTCAAGAGCGGGGACGAACTTTTCCGGTAACATGAAATTTGGGGAGGTGGGGGGCAGTGGATCTCTACAACCTGGGGGGAGTCAGCTGGTGGGAATCCCAGGCCCTTTACCATGCGCTGGCCTACCTGGGCCGGGAGGGATTGATCATCTGCTACCCCACCAGTCCCTACGTCTGTCTGGGCCTCCACGATGACCTGCAGCAGGAGATAGACCAGGAGTATTGCCGGCTGCGGGGCATTCCTCTCCTGCGCCGCGAGACCGGAGGCGGGGTGGTTTACCTAGACAGCAACCAGGTCTTCTTTCAGCTCGTGCTGCATAAGGATAACCCTCTTCTTCCCCTGCGCCGGGACCGCTTTTACAAGAAATTTCTTAAACCGGCTATCCGCCTATACCGGCATTTTGGTGTGCCGGCCGAACTGAAAGCACCGGCGGATATTGTGGCGGATGGACGTAAGTGCTCGGGCAATGCCGCCGGAGACATCGGGCAGTGCGTGGCCTACGTGGGCAACATCCTGATCGATTTTGACTTCAGGACCATGAGCAGAGTGCTGCGTGTTCCCGGTAGTACTTTCAGACGGCGCCTACAAATAGCGATGCGCGAGTACATGACCGTGCTGGCCGACTGGCTTGACGATCTGCCCGGCTATGCAGGTCTGGCCGCCGCCCTGATCGAGGAGTTTGCCAGGGAATTTGGCAGACTGAGCCCCCGCCTGCCCGACACCGAATTGCTAGAAAGGGCGAGCAGAATCGGTGCCCGCCTTGCCAGTTCTGACTGGCTGTTCCTCCCCGGTCGCAAGCTGCCCTACCGCAAGGTCAAGATTGCCGAGGGCGTCTATCTGATAGAGCGACCCTACGGCGGGGATGAACGCCTCCTGGCAGTGGTCAGGGACGGCAAGATTGCTGATCTGGAAGTTATCGGGCGCAATGAGCTGAACAAAGGGCTCTGGGAGGCGTATATCGGGTGTGAATGGCGTGAGGATTTGCTGGCAGAGTTCCCTGTAAATATTTAAATGTTTAGGAGGATGCAATATGGGTGAACAGTGGCTTGTTCCCGAAGACCTTCTCTACGACAGGAACAATTACTGGGTAAAAGTCAATGGTAATGAGGCCGTAATCGGGCTGACCCATTACGGGCAGAGCACTACCGGCGACGTAATTTATCTGGAACTACCGCCTGTGGGTACCATTGTCAGACGGGGAGAAAGTTTCGGTTCCATCGAATCCGGCAAATGGGTGGGCAAGCTGATTCTGCCGGTAACGGGTGAAATTACCGAGACCAACTCCAAGGCCACTACCAGCCCGGGGGAAGTTAACAGGGCTCCATATACCACCGGCTGGCTTATGAAAGTCAGGCTCCAGGATCCTTCGGAGCTTGAGAGCCTGATGACCCCGGAGGCCTACAGGGAGTGGATCCGGCAGCAGGAAAGGCTTGAAGTGGAAGAAGGGGTTACCCCGTGAGCGAGGTCTGGCGCCTGCTCGATACCGGGTCGCTGTCCGCTGCTCACAATATGGCGCTGGAGAAAGTAATCCTGACGGCCCGAAGCCGCAACTTGGTGCCGGACACTGTTCACTTTCTGCAGTTTTCACCACCTGCCGCCCTGGTGGGATACCACCAGGCGGTGGAGCTCGAGGTGGAGGAGGAATACTGCCGCAGCCACGGGATCGACATCAACCGACGTATCTCCGGTGGAGGTGCGATTTATATGGACGAGGGGCAACTCGGGTGGGAGGTCTTTGCTCGCAAGGATACACCTGGCATACCGAAAAAGCTCGAAGATATGTACTGCTTGCTGTGTGAGAGTGCCGTAGCCGGCCTGGCAAAGCTGGGGGTAACTGCGCGATTCCGTCCCCTGAACGACATTGAGGTAGACGGAAGGAAGATATCAGGCACAGGGGGCACAGAGATCGGCGATGCCCTCCTCTTTCACGGCACCGTTTTAACCGACTTTGATGTGGATACCATGATCAAGTGCCTTAAACTACCGATCAAGAAGCTTGATGACAAGCAGGTGCAGAGTTTCAAGGAAAGGGTCGTCTGCCTGCGGGAGGTGCTGGGTTGCCTGCCGCCTCTGCCGGTGATCAAAAAGGCCATGGCGGAGGGTTTCTCAGAGGTGCTGGGCATTAAGCTGGTGGCCGGAGACTTGACAGGCCGAGAAAAGGAGATGCTGAATCGGGAGCTGCCTTATTTTCGGTCGGAGGAGTGGGTCCGCGGTCAAAGATCGCAACTGCAGGACAGCAGCCTAGTCACGGTGGATCACAAAACACCGGGCGGTCTGATCCGGGTGTCACTACTGCTCGACCGCACCAGGCACCGCATCAAAAGCGTGATGATTACCGGCGACTTCTTCGCATACCCGAAGCAGAGCATCCTTGACCTTGAGGCGTCTCTCAAAAACTCTTCCAGCGACCCGTCCGAACTGCGGCAGAATGTGTGCTCCTTTTTTGCAGAACGTGCAGTGAAAATTCCGGGTATCATGCCCGAAGATTTTTATGATGCACTGTATGCGGCTATCTCCAGGGCAGACAAACTCGCCGCCTCCTGCGACACCAACAGAGAATGAAAACAATCGTCTTCTTCAGCTCATGGATCAATATGCTGGATTGTTATCTTCTTCTGATGGGGAGTAGTTAACGTTGGCCGAAATGACCTTTCCCCAAAGGTAACTTCTACCCTTTAACATTCGTTCAGAACGATTGTTATTGAAAATGTCGTTGAGGGTGGGGGAGTCGGAACGACTCTGCGCCATGGACGGCTTCAGAGAAGACGGTTGGCTCGGGTTTTAGAACAGCAAGAACATAATTTTCAAGGCGGTAGACCAATAAGCAGTAATTACAAATAAAGGGGGGAATTCTTATGAAGATGATAAAGGAAAGCCCGGAATACGTACAAACCAGCCTGGCAGGAGCGATCTGCCTGGGACTGGAGCAGGGCCGGTTTCTCCGGGGGGCGAAGTGCACCTGCCTCAATATTCTGCTTACCTATCAGGACGGCTGCCGCGGTGCTTGCAGCTACTGCGGCCTTGCCCGCAACCGGCAGGTAAGTACCGGGAAAACCTTTATCCGTGTAAAGTGGCCGACATATGCCCTGGATGAAATCCTTGAGCGGGTAAAAACGAGAAATCACCCTTTTAAACGGGTGTGCGTCTCCATGCTTACCCATCCCCGCAGTGTGGTTGATACCTGTACTGTTACGGACAGGTTCAGAACTACGGGTCTTCCCATCAGCGGGCTGCTTACACCCACTGTCATGCGTGGTAAGGAAGATCTGGCCATGATCAGGGATGCCGGGGCGGATCGGGTGGGTATCGCCATTGATGCTGCTACCGAAGAGCTTTTTGAAAAGCACCGCGGGCGCACCGTAAATGGCCCCCATAAGTGGAGCCGGTACTGGGAGACCGTGGCCGAGGCCGTAGAGATATTTGGCCCCCATAAAGTGGGCGTGCACCTCATCGTCGGTCTCGGTGAAACGGAAGAACAGATGGTTAAGACAATATCGAGAGCATACCGGATGGGAGCCCTGACTCACCTGTTCTCCTTTTTCCCAGAAGCCGGCAGCCTGATGGAGGACTCCCCTCAACCCCCCCTCGGGCAATACCGCCGGGTACAGCTTGCCCGTTACCTGATCAACGAAGGGATTATCTCCGAAGCTGCCATCAGCTTTTCTCCGGAAGGACAGATAGTCGATTATGGTATCGACATAGAGCCGTATGTCAATAACGGCCTGGCGTTCATGACCTCCGGGTGTCCCGGAGAAGACGGGTTCCTTGCCTGCAACAGGCCCTTCGGAAACGAGAGGGCTGGCGAACCTATGAGAAACTATCCCTTTGTTCCCACACCGGAGGATATCGAAATCATTCGCTCCCAGTTCTGGGAGGGAGTTTCGCATGCCGGGGCTTAGCAACCTTATGCAGCAGGCCTGGGAGATCAGAAAGGATCACGCACCTCAGATCATTTTTTCGGCCCCTGGGGCAAAGCATTACCAGAACAGGTTTTTCGCCAACCGCCGCAATTCCTTTGTCAACCTCAGTGTGACCGGTAAGGCGTGCGCCTGCCGCTGCGCACACTGCAACGGCAGACTGCTGGAAACCATGATCCCAACACCGACGCCCGAAGAGATGTGCCGCGTCGTGGACCGCCTGATGGAGAAAGGCTGCCGGGGTATCTTGGTCAGCGGAGGGGCGGATTCACGCGGGGAGGTACCCCTGCTCCCCTTCGTCGATGCCATTGGGTACGCCAAAGGGAAGGGGTTGCGGGTTCTGGTGCACAGCGGGCTGATCCGGCGGGAAACGGCAGTTGCCCTGCGGGAAGTGGGGGTCGATCAGGTTCTGCTGGATGTGATCGGTGAGGAAAGCACGATTCGCGATGTGTATCACCTGGCTCATAAGCCAAGTGATTATCTGGAAGCGATGCTGACCTGCCGGGAAGCGGGGTTGAGCATTGCTCCCCATGTGGTTATCGGGTTGTATTACGGCCGCCTCCTGGGAGAGATGAAGGCCCTAGAAATGATCAGCCGGGCAGACCCCCAGGCGGTGGTGCTCGTTATCATCTCCCCGATGAAAGGAACGGAAATGGCCGGAGTGGAGCCGCCGCCGGTGGAGGAAACCGCAAGGGTCTTTGCCACAGCCCGCCTCTTGAATCCCGACATCCCTTTAACCCTTGGTTGCGCCAGGCCGCCCGGCAGGTACAAACAGAAAATCGAGAAGCTGGCGGTGGACTGCGGTGTCAACGCCATTGCCTACCCAGATGAGGCAACCATAACACATGCCCGCAACAAAGGGCTGCAGGTGATTTTCACCGAAGAGTGCTGCAGCCTGATGGGCATAGTTGCGGGCAAACGCGGCGGGGGAAAGGGCGCATCTATGATTGGAAAAGAGGTTAAAGCATGAAGGTCACTGCTTTAACCACCGTTCTGCATGAGATCGACAATCTCCTGATCAGGAATATTCCGGTTACATCTACAGTGGTAGAATTGGATGACAAGATGCTGGCGATCATCGACACTGGGATGTACGGCAATCCGGGCTTGTTGGAAAGCCTGGAGGAGGCAGGCTACAGTCCGTTGGATTTCAGCCTGGTGATCAATACACACATCCACCCGGACCACGTTGGCGGCAATCGTCATTTTAAAAATGCCCGCATTCTGATCAGCCGGCAGGAGCTGGCATACGAACGGGACTTTGCCGCGAGGCTGCGGGAAAGCAAAGACCCGGCCGCCGGCTTGCACAGCATGGGGCGACATGTTCGAGACCAGGAGATCCTCTTGGCCCGAGAGCTGAAAAAACTTACAGAAGCATACCCTGCAGATAAACTGGTGGGCGATCCGGAACAGTTAGAGTTTTTTGAAGACCAGCCCCTGCTTCCGAAAAATCTTTCGGTCGTATCTGTTCCAGGGCATTCCATTGGCAGCCGCGCCGTTATTCTACAGGATAAGAGTCGTGCGGTTCTGGTTGCGGGAGATGCGCTGTACCATCGGGACCTGTGGAGAAAAAACTCTGCTGGCATTCTTCACTATAACGCCGATCTGTTTATGAACAATGCCCGGCGGATATCCCGTTTCCGGGGAATTATCATCCCGGGTCACGATCGAGCATTTGACAATCATTCGCGCCGGTATCTGGAGGAAGACACTTTTTATTTATGACTTCGGAGTGAAATATCAAAGGAACAGCTTGCAAGGGATGGGGTGTTTATGGCAAGACATTTATTAAAGGCAGACAATTCGGTATTCATGATTATTGATCTGCAGGAAAATCTGATGAAGGTGATGGACCAGGCCGGGAAGGTATACAAAAACACGCAGCTGGTGCTTGCGGCATGTTACAAATTGAACATACCGGTTATTGTCACCGAGCAGTATCCGAAAGGTTTGGGGCACACGGTTGCGGAGGTGAAGGGCAGCCTGGGAGAACACGTTAAACTGGAGAAGATCAGTTTCTCGGCCTGTTCGGTGGATGCTTTAAAGGTGCTAAAGGGATACAACCGGAACCAGATCCTGGTTGCGGGGAGCGAGACCCATATCTGTGTTTTCCAGACGGTCAGGGATCTGATCATGGCCGGGTATCAGGTCTTCGTATTGCAGGATGCCGTTTGCTCCCGGTTCAAGCACAATCACAAGAACGGTCTGGAATTAATGAGGGAAGAAGGCGCTGTAATAACAAATGCCGAGACCGTGGTTTTTGACCTGCTCAAAGTGGCGGGAACCCCCGAGTTTAAGGCAATTGCACCATTGTTGAAATAAGAAAAGAGGGTTGGGAACATTGAGAACAGCGTATGCAAGTTCAAGTTCTTATGACCCATGGTACAACCTGGCTATTGAAGAGTATTTGTTGAATCATGTGGCGGAGAATGAGATTATTTTGTATTTGTGGCAGAACGACAACACGGTTGTGATCGGCAAGCATCAAAATGCCTGGAAGGAGTGTGCCTGTAAAGAGCTGGAAAGCGAAGGCGGCAAACTTGCCCGCAGGCTATCCGGGGGCGGAGCGGTTTATCACGATCTCGGCAATCTGAATTTCACATTCGTCATGGACAGGAAGCTGTACGATCTGGAAAGGCAACTGCACGTTCTCCTGCTGGCCGTAAGAAACCTCGGAATAGAGGCGGAATTTTCGGGGCGCAACGATCTCACCGTTGAGGGGAAAAAGTTTTCGGGCAATGCCTTTTGTTTCAAGTCCAGATCGGCCTATCACCACGGCACCATTCTCGTCGACACGGACATGAACAGACTCGCCCGCTACCTGCGGGTCTCCAAGGAGAAAATAGCGTCGAAAGGTGTTGACGTTAAATCGGTAAGGTCAAGGGTGGTCAACCTGGCCCGTTTGAATCCTGAAATCACCATTGAAGCGGTGCGGCAGAGCGTAAAAGAGAGCTTTGCCCAAGTCTACGGGGAATATTCCCGTGAAATTCAGTTTGACGGGGACTCCGAGGAGATACTCAGGCTGTACCAGAAGTATGCGTCCTGGGAGTGGAGATACGGCGAAACCCCCGACTTCGACATTTCCTTGCGCAACAGGTTTGACTGGGGAGAAATCGAGCTCTGTCTCAGCATAGATGAAGGCCTTATTAAAAAAGCTGTCATCTACTCGGATGCCATAGACTGCGGCCTAGTCGAAGCCCTTGCGGAATCCCTTCAGGGTATTCCCTTCCGCAAAGATGTCATCATAGAAAGGGTCGGCTGTATCGAGGGCGCCGGGATGAGGTCATTTGTTCGGGATTTACTGGGATGGCTTGGGGCGAGGGAGTTTTGATGGTGAAGTGTTGTACTATCTTTCGCCGCCGTTTGCTGAACTTCTTGAAATTACCTAAATGGGCCTAGAGAAAAAATTTTAGTTGAACTAGTGAATTAAATGTGACTCAAGCAGCTGCCTTCTGTGAACCATGATTTTTAGCACCGTGGGAATAAAGAAATGAATTTTTCTCAAAACAGCCTGGGAGAATGTGAGAGTGCTGGGTTTGGGCCAGGATGAATCGAAGGGAAAGCTCAGTTACGAAGATCTTCCAGGATCTCACCGCGGCCGTAGACTCTTCCGGGATCTGCCTCTTCCTGACATTTGCCATCGGAGCACCGGAACTTTC
>LDZS01001809.1_pt1 | contig 18262 bp, 14 predicted proteins | sample 615471 | NCBI WGS metagenome assembly LDZS01 (sample SAMN03408295, study PRJNA278302) | terrestrial metagenome | isolation source: oil reservoir sample K3 | place: USA: Alaska, North Slope, Kuparuk formation | collected 2013
ATAAGGACGACCAGAAAAATGGCCAGAAACTGACCCTTCTGCTGGACGATGTCCCTGAAGAGCTTCCGCAGCAACAAAAGCATCTTTTTCACCAGCTTATCTCGCAAGGCGCGAGAGGAGTCTCGTTTTCGGTGACCTCCGCCACCAGCCCGTCCCGAAGGCGGACAATGCGGTTGGCCATCATGCTGATGGCGTTGTTGTGGGTGATGAAGACGACGGTCGTCCCTTCAGAATGGGCGAGTTGATACAGGATCTCCAGCACACCTCTGCCTGTTTCCAGGTCGAGGGCACCTGTTGGCTCATCGCAGAGGAGAAGGTCGGGGTCCTTGACGATCGCCCTCGCAATGGCCACCCTCTGCTGTTCACCACCACTGAGTTGGCTGGGAAAATGGTCGGCCCTGTGGAGGAGCCCGACCTTCTCCAGGACTTCCCTAACCGGAAGGGCGCGCTTGAGGGGTCCTCCCCCGAGCTCAACGTTCTCGGCGGCAGTCAGGGAAGGGAGGAGGTTGAAGAACTGGAAAATGAACCCGATCTTTTCTCTCCGGAAAGCAGTCATTTCTTCTTCGGAGAACCTGGTGATGTCTCTCCCCCGGTAGTAGATCTTGCCGGCAGTCGGGCGGTCCATCGCCCCCATCAGGTGGAGCAAGGTGCTCTTCCCGGCACCACTCGGCCCCACGATGGCCAGAAGCTCTCCCTCGTAAACTTCGAGGGTGACCCCCCGGAGGGCAGGAACAGAAACCTCACCGACCTTGTAAGTTTTCTTCACATCCTCGAGAGCCATCAACACCTCTTTCACTGTTCCGACCCTCCTTAAACTTCGAAAATCGCCTCACCGATTAGACCTATATCTCGCTTTCGTGATACCATCAGAAGGATGAAAGAACAGCGTACTGCAGCACCAGAGCCATTTTTTTTCAACCAGAATCAGAATCCTTCTTATCTCTAGCAGCAGCACTGACCTGCTGGGAGAGTTCCTTCAAGCGCTCAGCCACCAGGTAGTGAAAGGTTCCTTCGGGGAAGGTGCCGTCAGGCTGGCGCTCTCCCGGCTTCATTCCTGTGAGCAGTTCCAGACCTTCGTCTACTGTGCGGATCAGGTAAATGTGGAACTTCCCCTCCCGAACCGCCTCAACCACATCTTCCCTGAGCATCAACTGCTGCAGGTTGCCCTCGGGAATGAGGACACCCTGGTCCCCGGTCAAGCCCTTGATCCTGCAGACATCGAAGAACCCTTCGATCTTTTCGTTGATCCCGCCAACCGGCTGGATCTCCCCTTTCTGGTTAACAGACCCGGTGACCGCCAGGTTTTGTTTCAGAGGAACGCCCGCGAGTGCCGAGAGCAAGGCGAAAAGCTCGGCACTGGAGGCACTGTCCCCTTCAACCCCCTCGTAACTCTGCTCGAACACCAGGCGGGCACTCAAGGCGAGGGGTGACTCCCTGCGGTACTTCTCCGAGAGGTAGCCACCAAGGATCAGGACACCCTTCGTGTGGATCTTCCCTCCCAGCTTCGCCTCCCGCTCGATGTCGATGATTCCTCCCCTTCCTGCGGCAACTGTTGCCGTGATCCGCGTCGGTTTCCCGAATTCGAGGTCACCAAGGCTGATCACGCTCAGGCCGTTGACCTGGCCCACCTTCTCCCCTTCGATATCCAGGAGGATGATGTTTTTCTTGATCATCTCCTGGATCACCTGCTGCACCAGATTGGAGCGATAAACCTTTTCTTGAGCAGCCTTGTTTACGTGATCAGCGGTAACATAAGGAGCGCCTTCCTGCTGGGCGTAGTAGGAGGCTTCCCTGGCGAGATCAGCAATCTCCGCAAACCGCGTTGAGAGTTTATCCTGAAAACCGGCGAGGCGAGATCCGTGTTCCACCAGCTTGGCAACAGCAGAAGCATCGAAGTGGATCAGGTTTTCCTTCTGGCAGAGGGTGGCGAAAAAGGCGGCATACTTCTGGATGTTCTCCTTCGTCCGGTCCATCCAGACTCCAAACTCTGCCTTGACCTTAAACAGCTCCCGGAAATCGGGGTCGTAGTAGTAGAGCAAGGTGTAGAGAAGGGCATCCCCGAGAAGGATCACCTTGAGATCGAGGGGGATCGGCTCTGGGCGCAACCCCTTAGTAGTCAAAACTCCCAGCCTGTCGAGGGGGTCCTCGATCACCGCGAGCCGGTCGCGCAAAGCCCTCTTCAAGCCATCCCAGGAAAAGGGGTTGCGGAGAAGCTCTTCAACAGAAACCACCAGGTAGCCACCGTTCGCCCGATGCAGGGAACCAGCCCTGATCAAGGTGAAATCAGTGATCAGGGCCCCAAAGTGGGCCTCTTTCTCGATCGTGCCGAAGAGGTTGGTGTAAGTAGGGTTCAACTCGACGACCACCGGAGCGCCCTTGGTCTCGCTGTTGTCGACGATGACATTAACCTCGTACTTGCGGAAGGGGTTTTCCTGCTGGAGAGAAGCTCCTCTCTGCTGTTCTTCGATCGTCTCTTTTCGGAAAAGGGAAATGTTGTCCAGGATGTCTTGGTAAACTGCGTCGAAATAAGCAAGAACCTCTTTCAAGGAACTGTACTTCTCTTTCAACTCCGCCAGAAGCCGGTCAAGTGCGATCGCCACAACCTGGCGGTCGAGTTCCCTGACCGCCTCCTGGGCCTTTCTTTCCACCTTCTGGACCTCGCGGAGGGTGGTTGTGACCAGGTCCTCCAGTTGTTTCCTGCGTTCCATAATCTCCTTCTTCGTTTCCTCAGGAAGCTTATCGAACTCCTCGGCACTGAGGGGCTTCCCTTCTACAGTCGGGATGATGAAAATTCCTGTCGGTCCGATCTGGATCACGAACCCTTCCTGTTCCGCCTTTTCGTTAAGGGCTGAAAGTAAAGAGTTCTTTTCCTTGGCGAACCTTTCAATGGTTTCGTCTTTCTTCTGAGCATATTCATCACTTTTGAACAGCCTGGGAATCTCCTGCCGCGCCTGCTTCAAGAAGTTCCGCATGTCCTCGGCGAACTGTTTCCCATGACCCGGAGGGAGCTTCAACGCTCGCGGGCAGTAAGGCTCACGGAAATTGTAGACATAGCACCAGTCTGGGGGGACAGGCTTAGTTACAGCTATAGTTTCCAGAAAAGACTGAACCGCGGTGTTTTTCCCAGTCCCCGGAAGGCCGGCAACAAAAATGTTAAACCCCTGTGCACTGATCCCCAGGCCAAACTCCAAAGCCCGCACAGCGCGCTCCTGGCCGATGATCGCTTCGAGGGGCTTGATGGCATCAGTCGCCGCGGAACTTATCTCCTCGGGCCTGCAGACAGCCCGCACCTCCTCAGGTGCTGCTTTCCTTACCATTAAGAAAGCCTCCTTACGGAAATCGGATTTTAAAACTAAGATTCGCCCAATTGGCCCCTTGATCCTGCCGAAAACCCTCTCTTTTGTTGAAAAATCCCCCGCTTCACCGAATATCTTCGAGTTCTTTAATGAGCACAAAGAAAATTGGGGACACCTCTGCTCTGAAAAATTGATCCAGTCCATCCTTGCGCTCGCTCTGAGCGGCATGAAGGTCTACCAGGAAAGCAGCTCACCAGCTATAATTTGTTGGTGAGGCTAATGAAGACATCAACAACAGGAGGTGGGCAGATGCCTGTCTACGAATTCCGATGCCAGGAATGTGGGAACAAATTCACCGTCATGTGTGGGATCTCGGAAAAAGACAAACTCACCTGCCCGAAGTGCAACAGCAGCAACATCAGGCAGGTGATTACAGCATGCGGGTTCCAGATCAAAGGTGGAAGCTGTGGAACTGGAGCCACCGGAGGAGGCTGAAAAATCTGAAAGGGAGCGGTTCGCTCCCTTTTTTTTATTTTAATACTCACCTAAAACGACCTGGGCAATGTTGTGGGCATGGTCACCAATGCGCTCAAGATTACTGATGATGTCCAGGAAGACCACACCTGAGGTGGGGTAGCAAATCCCTTTGTTGAGGCGCTCCAAATGGCTCTTTCGCAAGTTTCTTTCCATCTTGTCAACAAGGGGTTCTTTCTCAATGACATACATCGCCTTTTCCCTGTCTTCCTGCTCCAGTGCTTGGACTGCTGCGACAAAGACATCGTGGACAAGTTCGAACATCTTCTCCAGTTCGCTAATTGCGTATTCAGTGAAAGGCAGTTCCTCTTCAATCCGCATCAGCGCCAGCTCAGCGATGTTTTCTGCATGGTCACCAACCCTTTCGACATCGTTCAAGACGTGGAGGAGACCAGTGTGCTTCCTGGAAAGTGCTGGTGTCAGGTCTTTTTGCGAGAGCTTGACCAGGTAAAAGGTGATTGCTTTTTCCAGTTCATTAACGATTTTCTCTTGCTCGAAAGCCTTCTCCAGAAGCTTGGCATCTTTCTTAAAAAATCCCTGCATTGCATTACAAAGCGTCAATTCTGCAAGATTGGCCATCCTGATGGTTTCTTTAATCGCCAGCGAGAGGGCCACTGCTGGTGAACCCAACATCCTCTCGTCCAGGTAGATGGGGCCCCGGTGAACCTCCTCTTCCTCTCCTGGGATCACTTTCTTCACGAGGGCAGCCAAAACGTTGATCAGGGGCAGCAAGAGCATGGTGTTGAGGACATTAAAGGAAGTGTGGGCATTGGCAATCAGGCGAGCAGGCACATCAGGGGTGATCGCCAGGACAAACGACTTGAAAAGTGGGAGAAATGTCAAAAAGATGGCAGTTCCGACAACATTGAACATCACGTGGGCGAGAGCCGCTCTCCGGGCATTGCAATTCGTTCCGATGCTGGCTAGAAGTGCTGTAACACACGTCCCGATGTTGTCCCCGAAAAGAACGGGAATGGCGGCATCAAAAGGAATCAGGCCCTGGTTAGCGAGAGCGATCAGCATCCCGATGGTGGCACTGCTGCTCTGGACGATCACCGTTGTTCCAATCCCCACGAGAACACCCAACAGGGGATGGTCGGAAAAGCTCATGATGAAGTCACTGAAAGCCTGGCTCCCTTTGAGAGGAGCCACGATGTCCTGCATCACCTCGAGCCCCAGCAGGAGGATCCCAAACCCTAAAAAGACTTGTCCCACGTAACGGTAGAGCCGCTTTTTGGAAAAATAGTTGAGAAGAAACCCGACCGCAATGATGTGGAGAATGTAATCAGTCAGCTTAAAGGAAATCAACTGGGCGGTAATGGTTGTCCCAATATTGGCACCCATGACCACCCCAATCGCCTGCTTCAGGGACATCAAACCAGAGTTCACAAAGCCGACCACCATCACCGTCGTGGCGCTGCTGCTCTGGATGACAGCAGTTGTGAAGGCGCCAACGAGTACTGCAACAACTGGGTACTTGGTCAGCTTCTCTAAAATCCTCCGGAGCTTCTCACCAGCAGCACTCTGAAGACCGTTTCCCATCAATTTCATTCCGAACAAAAATAGTCCAAGACCACCGAGAACACCAAAGATCATCGCTAACAAGGTTTTCCCCTGGCTCACTGCTCAACCGCACTGGTCACGGCTGAGCGGCCTCCTCCCGACCAGGTCGTCGCCTCCTTTCCAAGCTACAAGGGTATCTCCCGCACGACCGATTTTGAAAGGGCACCCCGGGAGGCCTTAAATGGGGTCCAGCCCCCGCTCCTTGAAACCTGAAGCAAAAAATGAGAAAGCAACAAAGAAAATGAGAATTTTTCGAAAACCACATCCCTGCTCCAGTATTTCGATAAAATATTCAGTTATCCCTGCAAGCTCTCAAAAAGGCAAATGGGAAAAAGCAAGTGTCAAGAAAATGGAAACAAAAATGGCGGGCAAAAGATTGCCCACCCTGATTTGCAGCTTGCTGCTGAGCATGTTGATTCCGATGCTGCAGATCAACAGACCGCCAGTAGCGGTCATTTCCCTGATCACATCAGGAGTGAGAAAGGCCTTGACCGAGGCTGCAGCAACAGTAATACAACCCTGATACAGGAAAACCGGAAGAGCGGCAAAGGCCACTCCAATCCCCATGCTCGAGGCAAAGACTACCGAGGCAACCCCGTCGAGCAGAGACTTCACAAAGAGGGTTGTGTGATTGCCGGTGAGGCCGCTCTCGATCGAGCCCATAACCGCCATGGCACCAACACAGTAAACGAGGCTCGCAGTTACAAACGCCCGCGTAAAGCCCCCCTCTTCACCACCAAAACGCTTTTCGAGACTCTGCCCAAGGCGGTTGAGGTGATCCTCGATCCGCAGAACCTCCCCGAGAACTGCTCCCACAACGATGCTCAGGGTAACCACCAGCAGGTTCTGGGACTTCAGAGCCATCGACAGCCCGATGAGGATAACAGTAATGCTGATCCCCTGCATGACCGTCACTTTGACGTTTTCCGGAAAGCCGCTTTTCAAAAAGTTCCCCAAAAGAGCGCCGACAATGATGGCAATTGAGTTGACGATTGTTCCCAGCAAGTTCGTTCTCTCCAATTGCAGTCTAAATCTTGTAAGTCTCGAGGCAACTCAGCAAGCTTCGTCAATAATTATACACGCGAGAAGCGGTTTGGGAAATGGCAAGATTTCCTAAACCAGGTGCTCCAGGAGAATCTTCAAACCGATCCCGATCAAGATCAGGCCGCCCAATACCTCGACCTTGTTCCCGAAAAGGTATCCCCACCTCTTTCCCAGGAAAACCCCAAGCAGGGACATCAAAAAGGTGACCGCACCGATCACCAGAACGGGAACGATGATGGAGACCTGCAGAAAAGCGAAGCTGATCCCGACGGCGAGGGCATCGATGCTGGTGGCAACCGCCAGCATCAGCAAAACCCAGAAATCGAGAGGATCGAAACAGCTTTCTGTGTCTCCCCTTCCCGAATGATAGATCATCTTGAAGCCGATAAAACTCAAGAGACCAAAAGCCACCCAGTGGTCAAAGCTTTCCACATGTCTGGCAAGACTGGTCGCCGCCAGCCAGCCGACAACAGGCATAAAGCCCTGAAAAAAGCCGAAAGAAAACGCAATCGGGAAAGCGCTCCTGAGTCCAGGCCGGAGCATGGTGATCCCACTAGTCACAGAAACGGCAAAAGCATCCATCGCCAGACCGAGAGCAATAAAAAAAACAGTGAGCAGGTCCACCCCTGTTCAAGCCCTCCGTATCCGAAAGTGTGCGTATCCTGCGAGCAGGAGGTTGAGGAGAAAAAGCACGAGAAAACCGGCGAGTCCCGTGACTCCAACGGTGAGGTCACTGCCTCCCTCGACAACCATCAGAGCCAGCCCAGCGGTGGCATTGAGAGAACCGTGAAGGATGGCAGCAGCGATCACCGAGTTGCTTTTCAGCCTGATGTAACTGAAAATCGGGGCAAGAAGTAGACACCAGATAATCATCATTAAGACTCCCAACTTGGGGTGCTGAGGGTAATTGTGCCCTTGAAAGATGAAAGGAGTGTGCCAGATCCCCCAGATGAGTCCGATAACTGCTGAAGACTTCCAGAAGCCCAGGTAACCCAACTCCTTCTGGAGAAAACCCCTCCAGCCCAATTCCTCACCGAAGCCGGCAACCGCATTAACCGTAATCCCGGCAACCAACCCCTGGAGCAAACCGAGCCAGAAAGGGTGAACAGGGAGTGTTTTTGCCTGGGCCTTCATCTGCTCAATCTGCTCCGGGGGATAAACCAAGGAAAACTTCTCGAAAAACCCGGCCATATCCGGGGAGTAGTCAACACCGGGGAAGAGCAGGCTCACCCCGATGGTGGCCAAGGCGATTACCGGGGGCAGTAGCCAGGCCACGAGAAACCACCAGTTCAACCTGAAGGAAATGCCCAAAGGTTCCTTCAAAGGCTCTTTGTAAACGACTCCCTGGAGGACGAGAGCGACGATCATCGGGACGAACATGAAGGCAACAGCCACGATATAGGCCTCTGGCGTATTCCACCTGCCCCCAGAAAGAAGGAACAAGGCAACCAGGAGCCAGCTCAGCAAAAAAGTGATCCCTGTAAACAGACCTGCCCTCTTGAGATTTTCGTTCACGAGACTCCACTTCCTTTCCTCAATAGTTCACCAGGAGGTCGTCAACCCGGAGAACCTTCACAAGATCCCCGCCTGACTCCCGGAACATCCTGGTGATCGCACTATCTACGGTGAGATAAATCACCTGCCACCCGTTCCGGACGTACTCGAGGAACACCTCCACCGCCCTCCTCTTCCGGGAATCCGAGGAGTTCAAGAGAGGGTCATCGAGAACCAGGAATCCCTTTTCCCCATTAAGAAGTCTCTCCAGAAGCGCCAGCCGCAATGACAGGAGAAACTGGGCTTTGGTGCCATCACTGAGAACGGCTTCCGGATACTCCTGATCCCCGCAGTGCACCTTAAAAACCACGTCTCCTCCTTCCCTCGCCCAGGATATCGACTGATAACGCCTGGTTATTTTTTCGAAGATAGCGGCAGCGCGGGAAAGGGGCGCCAGAAGAGCACCTTCCAGGTCGGCTTTGGCCGCCTCCAGCACCTCCTGCACCCAAAGAGCAGCAACTGCCTTCCTCACCGCAGCCTTGAGGTTGTTTCTCGCCTCCTCCAGCCTCCAAGCAAGAGAGGAAACGTCTTCACAGCCGAGAGCAAGCAGCCTTTTCGAAGCTTTGAGCTGCTCCTCCTTGAGCTTCTCCCGCTGCTGGCGGAGTCGTCTTTCTTCTGCCTCGAGGGCAGCGATACTCGCCTCCAACTGACCCTGCAACTCCTCGATTTCGGAGAACTGGCGGGGCTGGGGAAACCGCTCCAGAAAAGGGCCCAGGTCAGCCAGCTTCTCCTGCCACTCCTCTTCAGGTCCAAGGTAGTGCTCCAACTGCGCCTTCACCCTGGTCATCTCTCTTTCCAGCTCAACCTTCTCTTTGAGAGTTTCTTCGAGGGCAGTTCGGGTGGGCTTCCCGGTCCTTACTACTAACTCCTGCAACACCTGCTCCAGGTCTCCGGACTTGCGCCGGATCTCTTCAATCTCCTCCACAACCCGCTGCCTGGCCTCACGCAGGGCAGTCATCTGGTGCTCCAACCTCACCTTCTGATCCTGGAGCAAACAGCACTCTTTTTCCTTCTGGGACAACCCCTCCCTCAGTCCTGCCAGCTTTTGCTCAAGCCTTTTTTCTTCCTTTTCCCAGTAGCTCTCGAAAACCGAGAGCAGGGCATCCAACCTCCCCGCAGAGTGCAGCCCGCACTCTCTGAGGATCCTGAAAACGGCTGCCCAGGCCTCCTTTTCGCGCCTCCTCGAGGTGAAGACGACTGATCCCCCCCACACCAGACCGACAAAGGAAAGGCCTGCAAGGACACCAGCCAGAAGCGGTTTCCCTGAGAGGAAAGAAGCAAAGACGAAAACAAGCAACCCCGCGGAAATCCCCAAAACCCACCTCATCCTCGCCCTTTCAGCAGCCTCTGACCTCAAACTCCCCACCAGGCTCCTCAATTCTCCTGTCAGGTCAGCGCGCGCCTGGAGCCTGCGGTTGGCCTCATCCTGAGCCTGCTCCAGAAGCTGTTGCTGCCACTGGCGGGCAGCAGCAGCGCCCTCGGCGCGCAGCTCGAGATCCCTGAGTTGCTGGCGGAGCTCCTCCAGTCTCTTGTCGATCTCGGTGACCTCGGCCTCAAGCGCAGCCAGCCTTGACCTGAGAGCCTGCCTCTCGCTTTCCACTTCCGCCCACAAGCAGGCATCTTCGTGGGAGCAATCCTGATAACCCCCGTCCCTGTAGCTGCGCCGGAGTTCCTCGAGCCTATTGAAGAGGACGCGGGCTGAGGAACACAGGGCTGCCTTCCGCTCCTCTTCCAGTAGTTCCAGCTCCCGCGCCTTCTCGTTGAGTTCCCTGGTGATGACCTCGATCCTGGCGTCCAGTTCCCGCAATCTCCTGCCGAGCCTCTCCCTCTGCAAGAGGTCTTCCAGGTACTGCTCCCTGTTCCCGAAAAGCCGGAGATCGTCTTCCAGTTCTTTCAACTTCTTCTGGCTCCAGGTGTTGGTTTTCGCCGGGAAACCCACATCATCCCGAAGGCTCCTGATCACTGCATCGAGACCCTTCTCCAGATCAGTGGCAAGGTATTGGAGACAAGCATCAATCAAAGGGGCCTTTTTTTCCCTCCGATCAGACCAGAGGAAAGCCAGGTCACTTCCCCTAACGATGGGCAGTCTGGAGAACTCTGGCGGCAGACCCAGATACTTGTCGAGGTCGGTGTCCCCGGCAAAAGAAACAACTTCCCCCCGGTGCTCCAGCTTGACACCTCCCCGAAAACTGCTGAAGCGCCGCGACTGGAACCTCGCCTGGGCGGAACTCCTGCGAAAAAGCAGGTTCACCAGAACATCAACGATCGTAGTTTTCCCTGCTTCGTTCTCGTCATAAACAACAGTACAGGGTGCCTGGGGCTGAAACAACAGCTTCTTTTTGAGCGGCCCCACGGGTTCGCACTTCACTTCAAGGATGCGCACGACCACTCCTCCCCAAAATTGACCACACTGGATCACAAGCTTATCACTTTGACCCAGTGGCCTGATACCCTAGCGCCCCCAAATTGACCACACTGCATCACAAAACGTCAAGCTGGCCAACTGCAAAGAAAACCTTAAAACTCCCTGCAGGCGTGCGGGTTATCCCCCGGGTGGAAGCATCGCTTTCCCCAGGTGGCGCAGGAGCAAAGAAAGGGCCTCCCGGTAGAGAAGTTCCCGCTCCTGAACCACCTCTTCCACAAGCTGACCGAGCACAGGGTCACCGGCAAAAGCGGGGTCTGCCGGTGGTTCTGTTTCCCGGAGCAGTTGCAGACACTTGCGGCCAATACCCGACAGGGAACCAATACTAACAAAGCCAGGTGCCAGGTTGACCGCCTTCCATCCCTCCCGAGAGCTCCGCACCAGATTCTCTACCTCCCGCAGAAGGAGGTCCTCCCTTTGAGAGATCCACCCTGCCACCTCTAGGTCGAGAATCACATCGGTGTCAGCACGGGAGAAAAGGTAGTCCCTGATTTCCTCAAGGGTTTGCTCCTCAGAACCCGGGACAAAGCAAAAGGAGGCGGTTTCTCTGCGAGGGACACCGGGAACATCTACTGCTTCGACATCAAGGCATCCTCCGGAAACTTCGATGAGGAAGACCTTCCTCGCGCCGTTCTCCCCTTTCGCCAGTGGGTAAGGTGTGCCACTGTAGGCGATTTTCGCCCTGTTGACCTCGATCGCGGGCAGTGTGGGATTGTGCCAGTGGCCGAGAGCGATGTAGGAGACAGGAAAATCCTCAAAATCACGATCCCAGAAGTGGGCCTCCTCGAGGGCATCCCCGCGATTGAGAAAATAAAAACGGGAGGACGCAGAACAGAAAAAATTGGCGTGAGCAAGAACGATCAAGGGCACCTTCTCTGGGAAAAGGGAGGATTGCAGGAACTCACAGCCACCTCGCCCTGCCGTATAAGGCAACCCGACAATAGAAACGCCTGAGAAGTCCCAGACTACAGGCTGGCCGCTCCCAGCGATGTGGACGTTTTTCCCGTAGTACTCGCCAGACCCGAAGGCAGCGGCGTCGTGGTTTCCGGAAATAAGGAAGACCTCCATCTCCAGGGTTTCCAGCAGTTCCCGCACCCGAGGCCGCAGTTCAACAGCAGCCTGAAAACTGTCGAAGAGATCCCCGGCAACCAAAAGAGCGGCACACTTCCGCTCCTGAGCCAGGCCGCAGACGGCCCGGAACGCCTCCCACCTTTCCGGTCTTTCCGGGTGGAGGTGAACGTCAGCAGTATGGAGAAGCCTCAAAAAATCACCACCCTATGTTATCTGCAACGGTCTCCATTAAAAATTCATTAAAGGAAGCGCTGATTCCTTTTTCGAACAGAAAAACGCGAAAAAACGACAGCAGGAAGACCCAACACAGAGGGAAACACCACTCACTCGGCGAAAAGTTTACCATAAGCTATAAGGAAGAACCAGGTGGCAAAAGGGACAGGCAAGAAAGGAGACAAAAAATGCGCTTTGCCCGCTTTCTTTACCAGAACGAAATCCACTGGGGGATCGTCGACCACGACCAGGTACAGGTTCTCCGGGGCTCACCTTTCGAGTTGTGGGAGGTGACCAACCAAAGGATTCCCTTATCATGGGTGAACTTGCTCCCACCCTGCACTCCCAGCAAGATCGTCTGTGTCGGGCTCAACTACAGAGACCACGCCCGGGAACTGGGGATGCCTCTCCCAGAGGAGCCGCTGCTTTTCCTAAAACCACCTTCCTCAGTGATCGGCCACGGCCAGAAAATCATCTATCCCCCTGAGAGCAACCAGGTGGACTACGAAGCCGAACTCGCCGTGATCATCAAGGAAAAAATCAGCAGAGCCACCGAGGAGGAAGTCAAATCGAAGATCCTTGGATACACCTGCGGGAACGATGTCACCGCGAAGGACTTCCAAAAAAAAGACGGCCAGTGGACGCGAGCCAAGTCATTCGACACCTTCTGCCCTCTCGGCCCCTTCCTTGCAGTAGACCTGGACGCAGACGACCTTAGGATTGAGCTAAAGGTAAACGGGGAAATCAGACAGCAGTCATCCACAAAAGAGATGATCTTTCCTGTGCCCCGACTGGTAAGCTTCATCTCCTCTGTGATGACCCTTTACCCCGGAGATGTGGTCATGACCGGGACTCCGCCGGGAGTGGGTCCCCTTCAGGTTGGGGATGTGGTCAGTGTGGAAATCGAGGGGATCGGTATTCTCACCAACGAAGTGGTAGCTTTCGGGCCTCCAGATGGAAAAGCGCGGCCGTTCTCGTGACCGCCATCTCGTGGTATAATGTTAGGCGTGTTAGATCAGAACCCATCTTAAATCAGGCTAAGGAAGTCGGGATATGGTAGTTCTGCAGACAGTATTCCCAGTTTTTGTAATGATCGCCATTGGCTATATCCTCGGCAAGATCACAGAGATCGATATCAAACCGATCGCCTTTCTATCGATCTATGTGCTGGCACCTGCTCTCTTCTTCAGCTCTCTGGTCAAGACCAATCTCACCGCCGCAGAGTTTTTCCAGATCGTCGGCTTTATCATCTTGCTGTCTTCAGGAACCATTCTCCTGGTGAAGCTCTGGGGGAAAATCGAAGGCTGGGATCCGAAAACGGTAAAAAGCGTCCTTCTGGCAACCCTTTTCCCCAACTGCGGGTACTTTGGGCTTCCGGTTCTCCTCTTCGCCTTCGGAGAGGCAGGGTTCGAAAGAGGGATCATCTACTGCGTGTTCATGAACTTGCTGCACAACACGCTCGGGGTCTATCTGGCCGCCCAGACCCACCTGAGCCCGAGGGAGTCCTTGATCAATGTCTTAAAAATGCCCGGCCTCTGGGCGATGAGTCTCGGCCTGGGGCTAACGAGCCTGGAACTGACACCACCAGAGATGATCCTCAAACCACTGGAGATGATGGGAGAAGCCGTCATCCCGGTGATGCTGGTGACACTGGGGGTTCACCTGGCGAGGGTCAGAGTAGGGGCCAACATCTGGCTGGCAGGCAAGGTCACGACCCTGAGGCTCGTGGTCGCTCCCCTCATTGGCCTCCTGATCCTTTACCTCTTTTTCGACCCAACCAGCCTCACCAGCAAGGTCGCGCTCGTAGAATCAGCCTGTCCGGTCGCCGTCGCTTCCACGATGTTCTCCATCCAGTTCAACGCCCGCCCGGAACTGGTTTCCACCGCTGCCCTCACATCCACCATCGCCAGCATTTTCACCTTCGCTCTGATCCTGCACTTCCTCGTCTGAAATCCAGTCAGGATATGAACCGCATACTGAAAAGCACCTTGGCTTTGATTTCTAAAATCTACTGCCACTCGAAGCTCTGGATGAGAATGATTCCCTTCTCCTTCGCCCTCTCCTGCACCCGAGAACTCGCATAATGCGTCACCAAAACCTCAACCACTTCCCTACCAGGATACCTCTCTCTCACCAGATTAGCCTTCCGCTCCAACTGCGCAAACTTCCTCCCAACCCCAGTCAACCGCAACGCCGACTCCCCTACAATCACCACTTCCCGACCGTTCCTCCGACCAAAACCTAAAATGTTGATCTCCTCGCCATTCACTTCCTTCCTGACAAACCTCTCCGTCACCTCTATCCCGTATTCTCGCAAAATCCCAGGAAGGTTTCTGTAAGCCTCGTTCTCCAAGGCATACCCCACACTCCGCGAAAGACCCCCAAGCTCAGTCTTGACATTGCCCATCTCCTTCGTGAGCCTCCGGATCTCTTCCTCTGTCTTCCTCTGAGCCTCGGCAAGTTCCTTCTGAGCCACAGCAAGCTCTTCAAGCCGCTGCTCTGTGCGCTTCTGAGCCTCACTCAACTCTTCAAGCCGCTGCTCTGTGCGCTTCTGAGCCTCAGCGAGCTCGCGCACAATTTCCTTCAGTTCATTAAAATCCCTCGCCCTGACGATGTCCCTTTGAGTCTCCCTGATCGCCTCCACGAAGACCTCGGCTAAAAGCCCAGCCTGCTGCTCGGGAAATGCGGAAAGAAGCTTTTCTTTGACCTGCTGAACATCCATACTCCTCACCCCTTTTTCTTAAGACCAATTATAACCCACAACAACCACCCTCTGCCACGTTCTCAGAGATGTTGTAGCTGTCAGTGGCTTAAAGCAAAAGTCCCAGCTTTGTTTTTTGCACAGAAAGCTCAAAAACTGGTATGATTGGGATGGAAACAAAGAGCAGGTGATTTCATGCCCGGCCGCATTTTCTCACTGGGTAAGAACAAATGGCAAATAGTGGTCGAAGCTGGGAGGCACCCGGTAACAGGCAAGCTCAGGCGGATACACCGCATTTTTTACGGTTCCAAGCGGGAGGCAAAAAAAGAAAAGGCCCACTTGGAGATGGAGGTCGCCCAAGGGAAACACGCAAGCCGCGGGAAGATCACTATCGGCGAATACCTCTCCCAGTGGTTGAAAACTCATGTCGCCCAACTAGCACCCACTACCCAGCGCAGGTATAAAGAGATCGTGAACAAACGCATTATCCCCCTCATCGGAACCATCCCACTGAGCGAACTGCGCCCGTCCCAGATCAAAAACTTCTACCGAGAGGTTATCAAACAAGGCCGACTAGATGGAAGACGCGGGGGTCTCTCCCAAGAAAGCCTCACTTATGTCCACCGGGTACTCCACAAGGCACTGAATAGTGCTGTCGAAGATGAGATAATCCAGCACAACCCAGCCAGTGCAGTTACCATCCCGAAGATATCTGCCTACGACATCGATGATGACGATGAAGAAACAAATGCCAGGGTCCTTACAAGCCAGCAGGTAGAGACTATGTTAGAGGCAGCTAAGAAAACGCATTACTACCCAATGCTCTTCTTGGAAGTAAGGACAGGCCTGCGACGGGGAGAACTTTTGGGACTCCGCTGGCAGGACATCGACTGGGAGAGAAGGACAATCTCTGTCCGCCAGACGGTCAGCTACACTCCAGAAATGGGAATCCACATCAAGAAAAAACTCAAAACCAAAAAGAGCCGCCGCACCATCGATGTCTCCAAAGAAGTGCTGGCTGTTCTCAAGCAACACCAGAAGGAACAGGAGAAACTCAAGATGAGGCACGGTCAGAAGTATCAGGACCACGACTTGATCTTCTGCCAACCGAATGGAAAGCCGCTCCATCCTGACACCATTTCCAGTTGGTTCCCCGAGTTCCTGGAAAGCATCGGCCTGCCGCGGCTCAACTTCCACTGTCTGAGACACACCCACGCCAGTCTGCTTCTCCAGGCCGGAGTGGACATAAAGGTTATTTCGGAGCGGTTGGGCCACTCCAGCACCAGAATTACCTATGACATCTACTCGCACCTGATGCCCGGGATGCAGAAAGAAGCAGTAGACAAGCTGGAAAACCTGCTGAAGCGGTAGGTAAAATTTGGGATGGCAGTAATTGGGCGGCAACTAACAAAAACGGCCTCCGGACGAAAACCCAGAGGCCTTGATTTTCCTGGAGCTGATGGTGGGATTTGAACCCACGGCCTGCGCATTACGAGTGCGCTGCTCTACCGCTGAGCTACATCAGCATATAAACAGACTCAACACGCAAAAACTAAGCCGCTGTTCATGACGCAAAGGCATTAGGCTAAGCCGATGATTATAGCTTCAACCTATAATAATTATACTGCACGACCATCAAACGTCAACCATAATCTCAAAATCTGTTGCCTCCCGCCAAAATTGGTGGTATTCTATTCGTGAAAACCACTGTCAAATTCAAGAGGCAAGCCAATCATGCGTTACGAAGATGTTCAGAGCAAACTGCAAACCGTCTTCTCTCCTGAGCAGGCAGCGGTGCTGGCTCAGGTAATCCATGAGGCCTACACAGACCTCGTCAAGACAAGCGACTTCAACGAACTGAAGGAGATCGTCCGCAACCTCAGCGTGAAAATGGGGGAGCTCGCCGAGGCCCAGAAACGCACAGAGCAGCGGGTGGAAGAACTGGCAGAGGCGCAGAGAGGAAGCGAGGCAAGGCTGACCCGGCTGGAAACAATAGTCGGGGAACTCGCCCAGGCCCAGAAGCGCACCGAAAAGCGTGTCGAAGAGCTTGCTGAGGCGCAGAAACGCACAGAGCAGCGAGTGGAAGAACTGGCAGAGGCGCAGAAGGAAACCCAGAAAGAAGTCAGTAGACTCGACCGTGCCCTGCAGAAACTTGCAGAGGCGCAACAGCGCACAGAGCAGCGCGTGGAGGAACTCGCCGAGGCGCAGAAGCGCACCGAGGAAGAGCTGCGGAAGCTCATCGGCGAGCATGCAGAAACGAGGCGGCAGTTGGGGGGCCTCACAGCAACAGTGGGCTATCGCCTGGAGGACGAGGCCCTCAAAGCCCTGCCAGCGCTTTTGCAGCGGGACCACGGCCTCGTGGTGAAGGGCCGGCTCACGCGGAAGTTCGTCCGGGACAACCAGGGCAAGGACATCGAGGTGAACATCATCGGCCAGGCAGAAAGAAACGGACAGACCTACACCATCGTCGGCGAAAGCAAGAGCCAGCTCTCGAAAAAAGACGTGGATGCTTTCATCAGGAAAAAGCTCAAACGGCTGGAGGGAGTTTTCGCTGATGTCTTCCCCGTGCTGGTCACCTACATGATCAGCCAGCCGGACGTGGAGGACTACGCCAAACAGAAAGGCATCGCCGTCTACTACTCATACGAATTCTAGGCACTACACAAATTTTAGACATCGCCTTCCCCTGCGTGCCACGCCCCGAAAAGGATCGAGAGCCAGATGTCGGGTCGGTCTTCATCATCGATGCGCCCGAATCTGGCTCCTTGTGTCTTTCAAACATGCACTCTCGCCTCAAAAACAGTCATTAACAGCTCAGCAACTTCAGGCACAGGAAGCTCTTCCAGGTAGAGTTCTGTCGCCTCTTTCAAGTTAGCAACAGCCTCCTCGATAGTATAGCCCTGGCTAACTGTTCCGGTTTCGGGACATTGTGCTACGTAGATATCTTCCTCTCACCCTAATTTCTATCAGCCACTTCAGAGAACTTAAGAGTCATCAGCTTCTTCAGCAATTTTCCCAAAATGATCACGCTTCATGTTTGCTTCCGAGGTTACGAGATCCCCGCAAGATTTATGGGGGTTAATTACGCCTGGCACTCTGGTTTTGTCCAACCGGGCTGATTATTAGCCGTGTGGCGATTGATGACCTCGCAAAACTTTAGGCAACCCAGCAACAGGGGTAAGATGTTCCTACGGATTCAGGGACCGGTCAAACTTCGGACGCGGCGCAACTCTCATAAGCTCCTGGACTTCCTCCGCGGGTGATTCGAAGAGATGCTGTAATTCGGAATTAATTCCCAGCTCCTCTACGGGGGAGTGAGTAGCCGGTACCGTGGTATTCCCCAAAACGCTGCATAAGTGTTCGGCCGCCTCTGCTACGGCGTAAACCTGGGTTCCGTAGAGGGCGTTGACGGCTGCCGCTTTGAGCAGGGTCGATTTGAAATCGAAGTCCGGAAAAGACCGGGCGTGGGAATCCAGCGCCTCATCCGTAGCCTGTAACCCCGCGCATTTTAAATGAACATAAAGTTGAGGACGTGTATCTCTTATGGTATGATTTTACCAAAAACCGCCGCTGAAGGCCCCGGCTTTTAAGCCTGGGGATGAAAGCGGTAGCCAGGTGTGCTAAAATAAAAGCATGAGGCGAACAAACGTTGTCCGTGTTTTGCCCAGCAAGCAACAAAAGCAAACGCTTGAAATTATTGGGGACCGCTGCGCTGCCCTCTGGAACGCTGTCCAGTACAGGTGCAGGCAGGCCTTCTTCGCTGGAAGACCCGTGCCTTCCTACGAAACCCTGTGCTCCGAGTTCAAGGAGCACCCATCCTACAAAGCCCTGCCCGCCCACATCGGGCAGGAGGTCATCAAGAAA